>Ga0172367_10003461_pt1 | contig 20451 bp, 19 predicted proteins | sample Lak10m_FD_114542 | JGI IMG/M metagenome (GOLD analysis project Ga0172367, IMG submission 114542) | Freshwater microbial communities from Kabuno Bay, South-Kivu, Congo - kab_022012_10m | ecosystem: Environmental > Aquatic > Freshwater > Lake | place: Democratic Republic of the Congo: South-Kivu...
CCAACAGCCGCCAAATCTTCTCTCTGCATGTTAAACGGGAGAAGGTCAATCTCAACACCCTTGTACACATTTATGTCGAGCATTTTCCTTGCGTCGTCCATTGCCTTTTGAGCTGCTGCTTCTGCCGCTTTTATTCTTGCGCTTTGCTCCGCTGCCTGGGCAAATGACATAGCCGAACCGGCTATTGATGTTCCTGCTGCGATAGCTGCTGTTACACTTGGCATATTAAATCTTTTTTATTAGTTCTACAAAATTAGTCGCTCCGGCTACATATCCTGCTTCTTTAAATGAGTTCACAAGTGGATTGCTCATCGAGATAGAGTAACACAAAGAGAATCCGGCGACTTTCGCCATATTAGTTAATACCTCAATCAAATAGAGAAGCGCCTCTTTTCTCCCATCTTTATCCTTGTACTCAAAATTAGAGATAATAAACTCAATCCATGCTATGCCTGAGTTTGTCTGGTACAGGAATCCGGCACATACCGGAACCCCGTTATCGATAACCATAATGCCACCCTTGCCATTATCAGGAAGAATCTCCCTCAATGGAGGAGTCCATCTCCAGTCGCTCCACCACTTGGATAGCATATCATAATCTACGTGTTCTAATCTTCGTACTTCCATAATGCAAAGATATTAAAATTTATGGATAGCTTTGCATTACTTCAGCGTCAATCATAAATAATTCTTCATTAGCACTTGACGGATTGAGCGTCATATCAACAATCATTGTTTGTCCGAGGATTCCCATTGACTCTGCCGATCTGTTCTTTATAGCAAAAGCCGGCATTATGACTGACTCAGGAGCATCCGTGGACCCGCTTATTGCAACCATCAATCTAAGCTCGCCTTCTACTACTGTCTGAGATATCCCATCGTATTTTCCAATCCACTTCGTTTCAATCTCATCTATAACATACATGTAATCCCCTACAGATAACTGTTCCGGAACAGCGTATATTGATGCGTCGAAAATAAGCTCATGGTAATTTGCATCTCCGGTTACATCCGTTGTTGAGCCTATCCCCACAATGTGGCGGGCATCAGCATCGGTTATCACGACACTCGGAACTCCCTCTTCGCCTCTTATGTAGGCATAAAAAACGCCTTCCTTCCTCTCGAACATATCAGGCTCAATGAACCCATCAGCTTGCACGTCCGTGCGAACCTCAACACCCCAAGCACTGTCTCCATTCAATGATATCGCCTTGAACAGCTTCCTTTTCTCCGGGGAGTCGTTTATTACAGTCCTGATAGTCGAATCTGATTTGACCCCATAAAACGTGTTTACATCTCCGGAATTATGAAGATACAAATTGCCCTTGTTGAATGAGTAAAATTTCCCATCCATATACACCATGCTCTCAGGGGTGAAAGATAAAAATCTTGACCACCCCGCTGCGTTTGCTGTTATCGTATTACCTTCCATATTTAAACCTCCTGTAATGGGATTACTTCTATAACAACGCTATTTTCGTTTATCAAAATTACAATTCCGGCTGTGGGTAGATATATATAACCAGAGCCTTGATAGTCCGCAGTTTTATCGACACCGTACAAGTCAAGATACATAGTATCGTCGATGTCAGGTATGTCTGCGCTTCCGTCGAAATACATCACATCAAGGCTACTACTATTAATAGCTTCATCCTGATACTGCTTAACAGGAGTTGCTTGAATCGCCTTTAACTCATTCCCGCATCCAACCGCAACGTCCGTAACCACGCTGTCTAATCCTATTGAGATATATCCGCTTCCGTACTTATAATTACCAGCAGGTGTCCCGTTCCCTGGGCGTACCAATTTAGTGACATACAAAGGGTCTATATAAATAGTATCTCCAACAGAAGGAGTGCCATCGACACCGGGATGATTGTAATACACCGTATCGAACGGGGCTATACACGCACTTGATTGTGTTTTATTTGATGATGATGACTTGAACCCGATTGGAGCGGAAACAGCTGAGCATGCGGTAACAACGTCAGCCCATCCATTTTCATCAACCTCGGTATAAGAGTCAGACATTCTTATAACAGAATTAATCACAGGAGAGCTTCCAAATGGGTCGTCAAACATGAACGTTCCATCAGATATAGACCCGCCGTCCATAGCGTAGAAATACTTAGTATCATTCAGCTCAGCTTCATCGCAAGGAGAAGCTTCTTCTGTTACTTTCATTTGGAATGACGGCAAGACCTGTGGGCATGCCGGAGTTACCGTGAAATTCGTCCCATCACACAAAACATATATCCTCAACATAACCACATTCTCTTCTGTGGTTAAAACAGGGACTCCGACAAAATACCCGGTTGAAGATAAACTATCCAGTATGTATTTCTGTCCTTCATTAATAGTAATAAGCTCATTCGGCATACTACGAAATTCACCTGCCAGGAACTCGAAAACAGGAAGCGAGTATGATCCGGCTACCTCGCAAACCCCTATCTCATCTTTACCTATAAACACGGGAGCGTTATCAACGTCCGACTTCGCGATACCATATCCAATCCATGATACTTTTGATATCCTGCTACCTGATGGATATGTGTATGCCATCACTCCAATGACACCAGAAGCAGAGTCTATTTTTATATTGACAGGCATATGTCCGACATTCCCGCCGGTGTTTATTTTTATGTCGTAAATTCCCTTGTTAGCTCCGAGAACAACAAGGTCATCATCGCACTCAAGATGGCATCCGGGGCATTGAGATGTTGCGATACGGACATAGTCCTTAATCCTTACGACAGAAATACTATCAGAAAAATACTTGTCTTTGAATGGCAGGTTGCCATTGTAGTCTTCTGCGTAGAATAAAGCAGTAGCTTTATCTATGGTATTCGCGTTTATATGATAAAATTCTGTAGCCGCGCAACACAGGGATGCATCGGAGTCTGATGATGATAATTCAACTTCCTTAATGGTTCTGAAGTCATAGACTAAGTAAATCACGTCGCTATCTCCAACCCCTACAGTCCCTTCTACTCCATCATTGTTATTTGAGCTAATGGCTATTGACTCAGCAAGCCCATCGAGTAACTCGGCCAAAGACAAGCTGTCGTTATCTGACTGAAACACCGCTATTCTTCTCGGCATAGACGTAAATCCGCCAGCGGTAACGCCGGAGACTCCGATATACAAAGTGGAGTCATCTGTAGGGATTGAAGCGTACCCAACAGTTCCTGTTACCGTTTTCTCGAATGATGTATTTAGCGCATAATTTCCAACTACGACAGAGAACGAAGATTCGCTTCTCGGCGAGATATAATCCCCGTCTCTGTAGCTAAAATACACGGAAGCTGACTTGTCCTCGTCATCATTACTCGTCATCACGAAGGTTTTAATTTTCCTTGTGCGAGGGATAAGGCATCCGACATTGAATTGAACAAACGCATCTTCCTCCGGATCAAAAATCTCAACATCAACCCATCCCTGGTTTGCATTGTCTATGGTTACAGTAATTGTATCCCTATCTCCTGACTGAGCTGTAATAGGGCTCTCCATCCCTGTTACGAGGATTTTTACTGTATCGTTGGCGCTTTGTATGTAATAAAAGAAATCGACACTGCCCTCTCCTTTTTCAATGTAATATCTTTTTGTAAATGATGTGTCGTCCTGATTTACAACGACAGCCTCTGTATCCCCGCACTGTCCACTAATCTCATCAGCAGGCTTACTTATCTCTGTAAATGAAACCGTGTACTCATTTACATGAGGGTCATACCCGCCGAGTATTATTTTCCCTTCGCTCCCGGATAACTTCTCGCGGAACCATTGAGTCATATACATATCTGACATAATCGTTAGCTTGTCGTTTGAGTATGACTGTCCTTCCACCTTGATAACAGCGCCCCTCCTTTGGTCGACAAAGAATATGGACGATGCAAAACTGCAAAAGCTTTCCGGATTTACCGTTCCAAATTCCTCAATTCTTGCTATCTGAGTTCCAAGCACCTCTGGGATAGAAGCGACGCTACCACCATCAACAGAGTCTGATAAAAGATTCTTTCCGGTCAGAACATACGATATTTTATTCTCCTGAATAACCATAACGTCAGTGCCCCTGCCATGGGCGACCATAACCGGTCCAAAAGACTCCTCAAGATGCTTATAATTCAACAGTCCGGATACAAATTGATTTAATTTGTCTGTGTTCGTGTCATCGTTATATGTACCACTCCATGTCCCGTCTGCAAATCTATCCACTCTCTTGACATCCGTATAAGCAGTAGCATAAGCCCTGTTTCCCAGATAAAACCTCCTCCCTGCTAAAGAGTCTTTTATTTTGAAGCTCTCTACGCCATTCCCGAAGCTGATACAATTAAAGTCGTCAAGACCTATAACACAAGCAGTGCCATTTGACAAATTTTGATTAGTTATATTGCCATAATGCTCTCCTGTTGTCTTATTGATTAAGAATGACTGAGACACTTCATAAAAAATTCCATTATCAACATTAGCAGCTTTTGTCTCGAATATAAACGATGTAATTCCGGACAGATACATTTGTATGTCGATGGACACAAGCGAGCGGCGCGAGTTCTCATACAGAACGCCGTTGCACATAGTAACACCCATCATATTAAGCGTTAACTTACCATCTTCTAATACAAAGTAAAAAACATTATTCTTATCGGCATTCTCAGATTTCCATGCATTTATATTTCCCTCTGCCTCTGCCAGCGTATATGGAGCGTAGACATTATTCGTCAATACGCCAGGTTTATATACGCAGCTTAGCGGAGGCTTAGCTATATCACCAACAATGGAAGTTCCTGTGTTTAATATAGACGAAATACCTTCACCCTCCCAAAACCTCATGAAATCGTCATAATTTCTTGAAGCTCTGAATGTTTTAAATAAATCATACGACCTTTTCTCACAACTACCAGTTCCTTCTCTGGTAGACGAGATGCTCATTTTTATAATACTTCCCTCCGGAATTGGAACGTTTCCGCTCGCATCGTATAATGGGTATGACAAAAATGGGCAAATATACGAATTGTTTATATCTATGAGTGCGGTATCCGTAACCGTTGTCTTTTTCCCCGGTGTAAATATAGTGCTATCCGTTACGTTCAGCCCACTTGACGCCAATTTTATGTAAGTTCCGGACGGGATTACTTTGCCTTGTATTCCAATAAAATTTTCTTCCTGGTCTTTCTTCTCAAGAACCTGAACCTCGATAAGCGATTTTGTAGCGCCATAAGAGTCAGACTTAACAATGAGGTAATCATCCTCCTTCACCTTCCTTGCATTCTCTCCCGTCAAAAGGAAGTACGCAAACTTACTGGCCGGGTCATTGAAAAAGAATGAGCTAAAAACATTCTCATACGATCCGGCCGACTCTCTGATTGCAAACTTAAATCCGTGAGCCCATTCAGGCGCTCTTTGCGTGTCCGGGATAATGACTTTTGCAGTATTTTTACTTGCTGACTTACCCGCATCAATAAAGAATGATGAACCTTGCCCAACGAGAGCTGGCGTACTTCTTCCGTATTTATCAAAATAAATCATCCCAACCTGATAGCTTCTATTACTCTTCAGACTTTTAGTTGGAGCTGGATTCTTTACCTTAACCGTAGCTGTCGATATCGACAAATACCAAACAATGTATTTCGATGGGGTGTCAATATACTGCATGGCAGGTATTTGTATCCCTATGACGCTTGACCCCTGTGACGCAATTATTTTGGCCGGCTCTTTAATCGTGCTGATTCCGGATGCAGTCTTATTAAAATCCCCAAGACTATCCGGCATTATGCTATTGAAAACATCCGTAAAAGTCCCAACGGCTACCTTTGATAAGTCCGTATTTATGTTCTGAGCGGTTCCAATAGCGCTCTTAAATTCAGAGCTTTGAGCAAACTCAAACACGCTTGCGTAATTCCCGGCTAACACTATAGAGTAAGCTACAACGATTGCGGATGATGGGGGCTCCGGAGCTACCGCTCCGCCTATAAGAGCGTATGATCCGGACACAACATCAAGCTGTATCGTAATCACATTTCCAGCGATTAACGATATTCCGCTTAAATCCATGTTAAATACACTATTCTCTTTGTATCCGGAGACTCCCAGGTTATAATTCGCTCCGGCCTTTACAACGCCAATGCTCGTTTCGCTTGTAGACACGGGAGATGCTGAAAAATTAACATTAATCGGGAAGCCAAATTTATCAATCAAATCAAAACCATCTGAATAGTTCCAGTAAGACAACCTGTTACCCATATAAGTCTGAGCCTCGGCTTTAAACGGAACATTGTCATACAGCCTTAATATCTCATAATCAGGTAGCACTGATACATATTTATCTTCATCAAATAATACTACCTTTGACGTGTTGTCAGGAATCCCCAGCTTCACTTTGTTTATTTTGCTGATTACATAGATAGTCGGTGTATCTGCATACTTAAACAATAGCTCTATTTCAGCCACATTTGCCGGACCTGAGTTGTATGTTATCTTAACTCCGGTGGCGGCGTTAATCATCCCTTTGTTTGTGGCATCGTCATCATCAAGGTCAAAAACAGCAGGGTAAAACGCCGGCAATGTGAATTGTGATGTAGCCGAGTATTGACCGTTGAAATATTTGTAGCGATACGCAAAACAATAAGTCTTATCGCGCATAAAAGAGTCCTCCCTTACTGTATAGTCAGGCGTAATCACCGGAGCCTGTAATGGGGGTGCTTTAATAACAAGAATATCGTCTTCTGTTGAATAAGAGTACGTCTTTGATAAAACGATCTGCCTCGGCTCGTTAATACCGTCAGTGAAATACATAACCCCATCAACGATATTAATGGCTGAAATCCTTCTGTTTTTGTTGAACTTTAAGATGGTGTCAGATTCAACGCCGGGCTCAAGCAGGGCAGTGCTAACTATAACGTACTTTAGGTTATAATTGTTCCTGGCATTTGCGCCAACAATCATATCTGTTTTATACTCGAGCTGTTCAACGCCGTATGTGCGAGTGTCTGTTACCAACCAATAGATGTGCCCGGTCTCTTCATCTGCGATACTTCCAACACAAACAGCATCATCGCTGAGCTCTGTGAATGTAGGCGTAGCGATAACAGACATCTTACTGTTACCGACAACTGGCTTAACAACTCCGGAGTTGTCAGTCGAACCGTCTCCGACTTGTATGTTTACGGCGTCAATATACTGACCGTCCGGAACAAGGCGTTCATCAAAACTCTTGTTCATTATGCCTTTAGTGAAATTTCTTGATATTTTACCTGATGCCATCACTTTATAGTTTTAGAAGCTCCACGCACATTCATAAGCAATCTACCGGGGTGCATATTACTCATCCTTAATTTTGCGTTCCGAAGAAGGGCGCTTTTCTCTTTTCTTGCCCTCACAACAATATACTCCTGAACCCCGAGCTTTGATTTTAATATCTCGTAGTTTATGTAGGCATAAATAAATGCCTCAAAGAACTTATTTACCGATATGTTTGTGTTATCTCCACGCTCCATTCCGTCGCTTATATACTCGAGGATACACGTCTCTCCGCTGACATTAGAGCTAAAGTCAATAACCCCGAGCTTTTTATTAATCCTGAAAGTGGGGTTGGCGTTTGCAGTCTCTGAGTTAGAGCCATATCTACCTCCAACGCTAATGCCATAATGCCAGTTGCCATCAATATATCTACCAGGAAGCTCATTCTCATTAAAGCTCCTGTTCATGTAGATATCGTTCATGTCGCCCGATATTCTGTCGTTATTCATCTGAGTGTCGTACTCTTTGATAACATATCCATCTTCATCGAAAACGAGCTCACCACCAGAGACCTTGTATTTTTCTGACGTAATAGCTCTTATGTTTTCACTCAAAGGCATCAGTGTATGATCCTTATAGATAGATATTCTAACCCAATTTACATAGTCCGGTGGGAGGACAACCTTCAGCATGTCTGATATGGTAGTCTCAAGAACCTTCAGCTCTTTAGCTGCGTCATAATGCAACTCCTGAATAGCCCTTTTTGCGTGGAATAATATCAAATTCCTTTCGACATTGTTCACCAACTGGTGATTTCCGGTATATCCTATCTGGAAGCCAGAAACGATATCAACAAGTGATATATACTGATATGAGCCCGACGACCCGTCGTAGTATTGCTCGTCTGTTATATACGCCATTATTCTTCTGTTTTAACTTGTTCTTGTTTTGCGAAAGAATACACATCGGAATCCCTTATAGAGACGCCTGCATATTGAAGTATCTTGATTATCAAATCAATCTCAAATTCTTCCCCTATCTCAAAGTCCTGATAGTCCGATATTCCAGGATTAAACATGAATACATTTGTAGATATTTGGCTATACGTCCATTTTGGGGGAAGAGGGAACCTGCTATATGTGAGCTCGACACCTCCGGTATCGTAAAAGCTTGGATAAACAAGCATTTTGCCGCCAAGAACAGCATAAACAGGGAAATCTTTGCTCGGCTTAGTCAAAAGAGAATTGTTAAGCTGCCTTGCCTTCGATGGAGTAGCCCTATCTGCCGTGCCTTTATATATCTTCGGGTCAAACTCATCACCGGTATCAAAACAGAGCACATCTTCTATCCTGTATAGCAGATATTCAGTTGCGAGCGAAAATGAAGGAGGCGTGTCGATTTTATCAAGGTCTTCTGTAACGAGAAACTTTTCTATAGTCGTTTGTATATCAAAAGACTTATCGGCAAATCCAGTACCGGCGAGCCTCACATTCTCTTTGTTTATCGCGTCATTATACTCTGAAAACAAAGACCTGAAAATGTCAAGCTGCGCGAGATTTGCATACAGATTAAAGTCCGATGGGGACAGATAGCCATAATTATTCTTATTCATTATGGCAAGCACGGTATTTCTTACTTGGTCTATCATATATAAAACTTTTCACAAAGATAATTAAAAAAATAATAGGACTGACATTCACCAATCCTATTATCCGACACACCTATAAAAAACAACAATCAACTATTCATGACAGACTCAATGTGTTTTAAAATCTCAATACCATCCTCAGTCTTGAAGTAAGCGATAGTGATGTCGACCGGGTCTTTTCCGAACGGTATGGTCAACAGCTTCTTCTTATTCGTGGGGGTATTAATAAAAATATCTTTCTGGTTATTTCTGAACGCGAGAAAGTTTCTGTCGAACATAGCCCTTACGTGAGCGTCCATCTCTAAATCAGGGTCTTCAAGTGCATCGAGAAACGCTCTTGGGTTGTTTCTGACCTGAACATAAATATCGCGCTTAATCTCGCTCGTTGTCATTCTCGACGGATCGACACCGAACATAACCCTGGCTACAATCTCCATCTGCTCGGGTGAGAGCTTTTTAGCTTTTGCCATAGCTTCAACTTCGACCTCATAAGCCGCAATTTCCTGCTCAGCGTCCTTAGCTTTATTTACTTCTTCAAATGCCTTTCCGTTTAACGGATGATAATATAGAAACGCCTGAAGCGCCGGGTTTGTTTTTGGGACGTTTAACATCCCGTTTTCAAAAACAATAGGCTCGAGAATAACGTTCCCATCCTGCTCATCCTCAAATGGTGTCTTTTGGTTTGATGCGTACCTTAGCGCCCTGTTTTCCTTTTTGTCTTCGTCAAACCATAGGAGTGGATATCTTCTACTGTGTTTAACCGGGAGCATGTACGCGAGTGGGGTAGAACCGCCTTTCAGGCGATAAGTCTTGTCTGTCAACGCAGAACTACTGTCAAATTTTTTCATTTTAATATATTTAATTTTTAAGTGAAATGGAGCGGGAGACACCCCGCCCCATCTCTAAGGATTCTAACGATCAATATTTGAACAAAACAAAGTTGTTCGCTCCAAGAGTACAAGTACATCTTTCAGTCAGGTAGTTAACCTCCATAGCATCAAGATCGCTTGTATTTGCGCCACCAGCAGAGCCGGTAATCCATGTTTTGTATTTGCGATTCTCAGTCTGAGATGCGCGGTAACGAACGTGCAAGAATGGTCTCTTTGCGTTCTGTCCGAGAACACTGTCGTAAACAGTAGTCGTTCCGGCAGGAACAAGCATACCATTGATACGTCCGGAGCCGGCAGTTGCAACAAGCCCGCCTCTCATGGTTGGGTCATTCAGGTATTTCCAGTCTGTTTTGTAGAAGTCGTAACCTCTGCGGAATCCGGAGAATCCTAAATTCAATGCCATTTTTTCGTCATTATCGAACAATCCATAAGAAGTTCCACCTGCACCGTAGCTGTTTTGAGCAGCAAGCATGTCGTCGATATCGAAGCTGAACGCACGATTCACGAACAATGCATTTTCCTCGATAGCGCCCTGTCCGTCAAGACGTGCAACGATAGTGTCAAACTCAGCAAGAGTTTCGGGGTTTCCGGCAGCCCAAACGTTACCATTTGCATTTACTTCGTAGAAAACGCCTTTTGTGCCCTTAACAGTAGCAACAGCACCAGAGTTTGCTTCAGCAGGAACAGCTTCGAGAGCCGATGTTTCGATGTAGTCATCAAAACGCAAGCGTGTTTCGTGCTCTGATTTGATATACCACAAGTAACCGGAAGCTCCATTTTCAGAAGTAACCTCTACCCAGCCAATCTGAGCCATATCAGAACCGTTAACCGCATACTTGTCCTTCATGATAACAGGAGAGTTATCCTTGATGGTAGTTTCAGACTCCAAAGAGCCGGACATTCCGGATGTGCCTTTTGCGAACTCAGAACCGTAAATAAACACGGTACAAGCTTTATTGATAGCAAAAGTCTGACCGCCAGCTTCATAAAAAGCAACCGTAAACGTCAAGTCGCCAGGAAGAGCCGTGATGATACCCTTGTTAGAACCGGATGCGTCATTTGCAAAAATAGCTACAGTCTGACCAACACGCAACGCACTTGCAGTAACGCCGGCATCAGAGATAGTGAAAGTAGCAGTGTCCGAATTAACGGCAGCACCAGTAGTACAGGTTGTGTACTTGATATGCAGACGACCCTGCTCTGTCCATTTAATCATGTCAGAGGTTGACGGGATTTCTGCGCTTACCATACGTAAGAAAGAAGCAACGGAGCGATTGCCATAGCGCTCAAATTCTTTCTCATAGGTCTCAGGCAAATACTGATTCAAAAAATCGAAGTCAGTGATGTAATTAGTCGATAACGCCACTTTTCCAGCGGTTGGTTGCAGGCTAATTCCGGGGGAGCTTTCTAATAATGCCATAATTTCTAATTTTTAATTTTTTAAACTTTTTTGATTCGTAAGCCACCAGCAAAACTCTGGTCGCTTATCTCTTTTATCTGCACTCCTCCCGGCTTCTGATTTTGCATTACTTGTCTTTCACTCATATCGACATTTTTGATTCCTTTCATCAGTTCTTCTCTGGCTTGTGCCATTCCCTGGTCAAAGAAATGCTTTGCAAATTTCTCGGGATTCATTGCAACAGATAAAGCTTTGTGATAACCTTCCACATCTGAAATCATTCCATCATCACCAATATACTTCTTTACGAAATTCATTGGGTCTGATTGCAGTTTCAACAACTCTTTTGGGTCTCCCGGTGTAAACGTAATACTCTTGTCATCCAACTTGAACTCAAATCCTTTGAACTCCGGACTGAAAAGCGCTTCCGTCTTCTTCATAAAAAACCCTCTTTTCTCAGATGCAGTAGCCTCTGCCCGCTCTTTCTGTGTAAGCCATTGCTGATAGGTCTGGTATTCATCTGAATCTTTCCTGATTACATTTTTGTCAATCTGCTCGATTGGTAATTTGTAGCTGGATTTTTGATCCTCAAAATACTTCTTAGCCTTACTCAGCGCTTGCTTCTTAGCTAATTGAGCTTTTCTCACTCTGGATTCATCATCAATGTCTTCGTCATACGAAAACTCAGCGAGCAATCCGGGAATATCCGTTTCGTCAATTCCTTCCTCCGTTGCGAGAAAATATTCAGCGAGGAGCTCGTCCTCTTTTACAGTCGTAACATCGCGCTGCAACTTCATGTAGTCAGCAATACCACGACCGGTTTCTTTTTTATATTTTAAAAACGCATCGACATCTTCCGGTAACTCGATTTGCTTTTCCTGAATTAAATCGCTTAATCCAGAGATTTGCCTTCCGGTCTTTTCGGACAGATATCTGAAAACGTCTTCTTCTTTTATTGATATAGTCTCAACCTCTTCTTCAAGATTTTTCAACCTCTCAGCCTCAGCAGCAGCCTCAGCGGCAGCAGCATCTTCAGCTTCCTTCTTAGCGATTAACTCTCTCTCTATTTCCTGTTGTGATTTTTGCTCATCAGCATCAACCACTCTAACGCTCTTAAAGTTCATTGTATTGTATTTTAATTTAATTCAATTTATTCGAGAAAAGATAGCTTGCTACCGTTTCTTTTTAGCTTTTGCAGCATTAAACTCCTGCTGTAATTGATTGTACTTGTATCTGGGGGCTCCGGAGGAACTTACGCCAAGCTTTGATTTTGGCTCACCGAGAGTCTCCCTCACGTATGTAGTGTCATTCCCCCTCACACCAGGAGAAGTATATTTTCTATCTATGCTTCTTGATATGATTTCATTTTTACCTACTTTTACCGTATCTCTTTTCGCTGTCTCTCTGACTGGCATGGGCTTAATGGTTCTGCTCATTTTCATTTTAGTTGGCATAGCTGTAATCTTTAATAATTATTTCGACAAAGATAATATATTTTTTTTAATGTTTTAACTTGGACTAAATTCCTCCAGGCTAAACCCATCTAAAGTATCCTCGTTTGACTCGAAATTCACAGGAGGTAAGTTATTTTGACGCTGCTCAATAAGCTTTGACTGCTGCGTGCTCTGCTTGTTTAGTCGTCGATCCTTAGCCTCTTCCTTCATTTCATCTTTGCTTTTAATAGCGTCAGCGTTTATTCCGGCAAGCTGCATGTTATATTCAAACTCTTGTCCCATGAGCTGCAATTTTAGTGCAGCTTCAGCTTTCATTTTCTCGATATCGAATGCCGCTTCTGATTGCTTGACCTGCATCTTCATCTGGCCCTCCATCTGTATTTTCTGCACAGCTACCTGACCGGCAAGCTCCTGAGATTTGAGATTTTGCTGAGCCTGCATAGCCTGACGTTGCATCTCCATGCGTTCGTCTCGCTCAAGCTTACGTCTTCTTCTTAGCTTCAGGAATTGATTGGCAATTTTTATATTACGAATCTCACGAACCTCGATAGCATCTTCAAGACTAATATCTTTTTCCTTCAGGGCTATCTGGATATTTTCTTCGAGCTTAGCCCTCTCTTCTTCATCCGGGGATATCTCAATAAAAATACCGAAATCATACAGATACAGGTCTTTAATGCTATCAAGAACCGCAACGTTATATCTGCCTATCTTATTGATAAAGTCATATTTGAAGTCCGAGTACTCGAGCACATCGCTAATTCGGTAAGATAACGCTTCCGCTAAACTGCGATATACATACAGCCCGGCATTAAGAATGTGTCTTGTGGCGGTATTTGAGTTTGCAGCGGCAAGCTTTTGCAGTCCTACGAGCGAATTTGGGTCAGGAGTTGAAGCGTCGCGAGCCTCATTCAGTCCTGTAACGATTCGTATCTGATTCAGATAGTGGTTAAAAGACGATATAATCGTTTGAACTTTATTTGAACCAGAGCTTGTACTTATCTCTTGAATCGGAACCCGGGCGTTATTGAACTCACCTTCAGATGTGTAGCTTCGACCAACGACACTACCGGTCTGGAAATAAAGCCTTAGAGCGTCTTCCGGAGTGTACTCAGCTCCGGTCCCCATGTCAACCTCATTGATGCCGTCTGCGTCAATGAACACACCATCAGGGGCGATTCTCGCCATTAGCTGTTGAAGCTTCAGGTGCGTTATCTGAATAGCATCGGCGAACGGTATCATTCTTGACGTTAAAGACTCTATCCGTCCCTTATACATCCTTGGAGCACAACCGACATACTGCGGAATGGCATATTGAGAACTCGATTTAGGGCGAACCATATTTTTCTGCATCTCCCACTTTAACAATTCCCTTGTGCCAAGAACAAGAACGCCTTCATACCAAACGTCAATCGTCTTATTTACAACCTCAAACGACCCGTCCTCAAGCATCTCCTGTGGAGGATTAAACGTGTCGTCTTTTGGTATCATCTTGACTTCTCCATTGTTCAGTTTTTTCTTTTTAAACCGGACGTCTGTAACTGTTTTGTAATTAAAATACAGCAAAGAGCATGTGTCGTTTCTGAACAGAGAGTTGTCGTATATTTGATTTGAGCCATAATAATCGAGCCACGCCTGCCCCATTCTCGAAATCTCCTGAATTTTCTCTTTTGGGATGGACGGGTTTATCTTGTACAACTCACTTATGTGGACCTGTTTTACCTCTCCGAAATAAAAACAGTCCTTAAAGTATGGGTCTTCGGTATAGCTATATACCATATTCGCCGGATCAACGTATGACAGTTTAATGCCGTGACCTTTCAAAAATTCATGTTTTGCAAACTCAACGCCAAGAACCGTAGCATCGTAATCAAGTCTTTTTCTCAAATCATCATATTGATTCTCGGAAAATAACACACTGACAGCCTCTTCTTCGGCAATCTCAATGGCTGGCTTGTAGTTTAATTGCATATGGAGCGAAAGCTCGTCATCATCCCCCGGGAGTTCCTCTTCGTTCATAACAAAAGCATCAACACCGGTAATATCCTTTATTTTAGATAATACGTCCTTAGCTGCCATCTGCCCCTCAATCATTGTCTGATATTTACTTCTTTCATCTTGCGATAAAGCATCCTGGGCATACGCTCTTGGCTTAAACATCCTATCAGACATCCCGTTTACCACTATGTCAACAAACTTTGGGATAACGGCAATCGGAGTCCAGTCAAGATTAATATGAGATAAATCGCCGTCAACAGATATCTCATTTTTGTACTTGTCGACAGGCTGTTCTGCGCGGGCATACAATCTCCTTCTGTGAAACTCACGAGCCTGGTCGAAATACCGAACCATATTCGAGTCTTTGCGAAACCACTCATACTCAATGGCCTGCCCGACGGCAAGACCGTACTCCCAGCTCTTTTTTTCTGCCTCTGTCGCCATCTGGTTCGGGAACGACACGTAAGAGATATTTATCTTCGGTTTATCTTCCATGATTCATTATTTCGCTTGTTATGCCTCTGTTATTATATGTTGCAAATTTAATACTTATTTTTGATTGTTTCACTTCGGGTTGATAAAGATGTTTCTGAGTAGCCATAATCGCCAGCCCCGAGCTGATAGAAGCATCATGCTTCGTTCTGTCGTCGATATTAAATCGAGCCCAATCTTCAAGCGTTCTATTAAAATACATGTTACCAATATCTTCCGGATCGCGGTAATGCCCCTCCATGTCATATCCAACAAATTTCTCTATGTACGCCTCAATAGCCGACGCATGAGCTTGTTTCACATCCTCAGAGTTGTTCGGTATCCCTCCGAGCTCACGCTCTGTTTTAGACAGCTTATCCGTAGTTTTATCCGGTCTGTTTAGCGAGAACTTCCTGTATCCTCTATTTTTAAAGTGGTACAGTAATCTCGGCTTATTGTTTTCAACAAGAATCGGCATTCCGTAAAAGACACAAGCCATCAAAACATCTTCATAGAATATCTCAGATGTCGCTGGCCTTGATATATATTCAAGAAAAAATGAATTTACAGGAGCGTCGTCCATATGATATCCGGTTTTTCCGTGAAGAGCTCCATTCGATCCGCTTCCATCAACCACACCTGATATATCATAAGAGTCACACCCGAAAGCTCCTAAATGCTCGTTCCCCGGATACTTCATATCATTTCTTTTGATTACACGATTACGCATATTCTCCGGCGGTATCCATGATACAAGAAACCTTCCTCTTGGGTCAGGAGTCCAAACTACAGTAGAATCCTGGACTCCATTAGCCCACCTGAACGAACCTCTTGTTACGTACAGCTCTTTTACAATAGAGTCATTATAATCGATCTGCTGGTATATCTTTGTCAGATTAAATAAAGACGATCTACTTTCATCCCTGAAGGCGTGGCTTATTGTTCTTGGGAATTGTCTGTAATACTCATTCAGTCCATCCGGGTCGCTTTTAAGCGCTGCAATTTCGCCCTCCCAATAATTTATAGCCCCTACGGCTATCCATTCCCCATCTATGCCCATTACAGGCTTTACAGGGGTTCTTAATACCGGCATCCCGTATCTATCTATGAACCCCTCCATATTCCACTCCATTGGAATAAACAGCGAATACATACCGGACTTTGTGTTTCCGTTCGAGTTTCTCGCCTCCACATCAGAGTCCATGTACAACTGCTTAAACTCCTTGCCACCTTTCTCAAGCGCGTTACAGGTGGACCCCATCATACATTTGCCAACAACCTTATTACCAAGGCGCAAACAAGTCTTTGTTACCTTCCAGTTATTCGTTATGCTGTTTGGCTTTAACCATTTACTCGACTCGTCGTGCAACAACAGCTTCAGCTTCTCGCCGTCATAAGAGTTATCTCCGGTATTCTTCCAGTCTATGGTAGTATTAAGACCCTCAACTTCGTCAGAAAATAATTGGCTCATGTTTTTGCGCGTAATCTTCACAGCAGGGACCCTGAACGATAATTCCGTTTTTGGCTTATCCATACCATCCTGAACGGGACGGAAAAAGAACGGAAGTTTATTATTGATGCTAACGACTTTGTCTGTAAACATCTTTTTTGCATCATCACCAGTCTTAGAGAGTATTCCGACTCTCGCATTCCTTGTAAGCGTTCCCACATTAATAGCTTCACTTGAAGCCATGTAAGAAAACCCGGAGCGCCTGATTTTTACATACATCTGCCCAAAACAACGACTATCAGCCTTGCAGGCTTCCCAATGCAAAAATAAAGCTCTATTAGCCTCTCTATAGTCCGGATAGCCCACGTCAATACAGTTCCACTGTAAATACATATAATGAGAACCGGTAATATAGGTTTTGACGCCGTTATTCATAAACCAGAAGCCAATCTCTCTACGGTCGAACTCATTTTCGATATAATCAACCCATCTATTCTTAAACTCAGAAGGCATCTCGCTCCAAACAGCCATGCTTTTTATTTTACTCAACTCTTTTGGAAGCTGAGTCCTTTCCCAGTATTGGTCGGATTGCTTTTTAGACCTTTCATAAATGTTTTCAGGCGGGGGAGGAAGCGCTATCAGTAGTCCCTGAATTTTCACAAGAGAGCCTATCGTTCCATCTTTTGATATCACAACGAAGTCAAAATCACTATTATACCCGTATTTCCACGACTTTTCTCTGTTCTTTTTTTTGACAACAGCGATGTCTATGTATCCGCGTACAGGAGTTATGAGGTCATAACGATCTTCGCTCTGCGAATCCGCTGTTACTGTGAATTGATTTTCCATCTGCTCCGGTATCCTTTATTGATTGCTTCTCCGACTCTATTCTCGACAATATTTCAAATGCGTCAAATATAGCCATTTTCTTAGCCTGCGCTGCTGTTTTTAATCTATCAGCTGCAAGCATAGAGTCAACTTCCGTATCATCCTTTCCGCCTTTTTTTACAATCTTTTCTTTCGCAACTTCAATAAGATGGCTAATAGCCTCATATCCAGCTGCGATAATCTCCTCTTTTATTTCCGTATTAGTCTTTTCCATTTAATTCAATTTAACTGTAATATGTTTATCCATTATTCTAAACAGCTTTTCTCCATCAATATCAAACTCATAAATACACCCCGGCACAAACGAAACCATATCTCCGCGCGCGAACCCGAGCTTTTCCATTCCAATAGATACGTGCGTTAATTCAGCAACAAGCATTCCGGTATCCGGAACTTTTGCGAAACAATAATCCCCATGAGGCATCCAAACACCGTTCCTTTTGTACATATAAAATTGGTCGTCATCGAGCAGGAAGTTATTGTCTCTCAAAAAACTCTTTCCGCTCCTCTGATATCCATGCATATCACCATACAGCCTGAATACATTATGATGCACCAGCAAAACATCTCCAATTATCGCAGGACCAGCATAGTTTGGTGGAGTTGAGAGTAGCGTAGCATACCTATTCGTATAGGCATAGTCTTCGTCATTTACACTGATGATAAAATCAACCCCGGAAATGTTTATTGTATTGTTATACCTTTTATCATTAACGGGGGAAACTATAAACTGAAACGGCGATCTCATTGGAAGTCTATATTATACTCGATTGTGTGTGGGACCCGCATACTGATGGACTTCCACATAATTATCTCGTTACCACGAAGCACAAAGACATTTATCATCTTTGACTCAAAATCTCTCAGTATTTTGTGTATCTCGCATGTCTCATTGATAACGCGCTGGCCGATAGTATATACCATAAGATGGTTAAGCTCCGTTCCAACGCTCAATTTTCTAATGTCATTCATAATGTATTTTATTTTATTTTAATGTATTTTATTTTACAACAGAGACTACAATAGCCCCTCCGGCTGCGCCCATTATAGCGTATGCCCACCTTGGAAGCTTCTTTTTCTCTGCTGATATCTCTTTCTCTGCCGCGTCAAGCGACTCTTTGCATGTTTTCATACTTGCTTCGTGCGATGTGATTATGCCCTCCAGTTTTACTGATTTCGACTTAAACAACAAGGTCAAGTCAGTGTATTCAACGACCTGTTTATCAAGCTCGCTTATCTGCTCGTCTTTAATATCAATAACTGCGTTTTTAGCTTCTATAACACTGTCGCACAGCGTGTATTGCACTGACTCCTCATATAATGCCTGCAAGCTATCCGCCCTCTGTTCCGCTTCGTTACCGGAGGCGCGAAGTCTTCTTATCTTCTTATCTCTCTGGCTTATCGTGCTATCTTTTACGTTAACCATGCTGTCGATAACGGATATTTCTCTTTTTTTGTGCACAACGGTCAGGCTATCAATAAGAAAAGACTCACGGGCACTAAAGAAGATTTCCTGGTTAGCGGCATCATCAAGCCTTTTACATACATGGACAATTCCCGACGCCATAAGGATAACCAGAGATAAACACAAGACATACCCAAAAATCGTTACTGCTTTCATTTTATGATAAGTTTAATGCGCCCTCCGGCTTTTTGTATTTTTGAGATAATAACCTTTTCCCAGTATTTTGAATTAATTACCCTCCCGATAATTTTATTTTCACCAGGGAGAAGGCAACCTTCTGTATCGTGCTCCGAGTTTCCGGCATGCAAACGCACACCTTCAAAATTTGGGACATTAAGCAATAACGGAAGCATTCTTTTGAATCTATTCGACATAGTCAGAATTATTTCATACTCTCCCTCCGGGATAGCGGTAGTTCCTTTTACCTTTTTTCCTGTACGAACCCTGTCTTCAAGGATATCACAAAGATATCCGGCGCCGGTACTTAATTTTCCTATCGTGTACGTCTCCTTTTTCGCTACACGCGCAAGTGTCCATGTTTCCATATTATTCCGCAAATAAGTTAGTTAAAAAAGTACCTGCAATGCCACACCCTAAACCGATATACCCAACAGTATCATTGCCTGCCGTAATTCCGTACCCGGTAATAAAGCTTGACACAGAAAGAATAGCCATTCCCAGTTTCGCCCACTTAGCAGGCGTTGATTTGTTTACATTGCTTAGTTTCATATTTATATTTTTTTTAAATTACACCTTCTTCTTCGACATATTTCTCAAATTGTGCACGAACCTTGCAGCCGCGACTGTGAGGACAGTTTTTTGTCTCCCGCATTATGTTTGCAAGCCTTATAGCCTTATGATACCATCTTGACCTCTCGCTTTTAAGCTCGATGAGCTCATCCTTTAATTTTGTTATCTCATCTTTTAAAACTCCTATTGTCGCAGAATGAGTCTTGTGAACCCAATATGTGAGTCCTGACGACACGAGTAAGCTTGATAGCCCGGATAAAATAGCAGACAATTCTGTCATTGGCAACTGATCCATATCTCTTTTGATTTACTTATGCAAATATACATTAATTTTCATTATCTCCAATCTCATTTTCCTTTTCATAAATATCATTCCCAACTTCAATAAACCATACACCCTCCTCGTCTTGTTGAGGAATAGCATAGGTAAGTGTTGCCCCATCAGGCGTAGGCAAGCCCATCAAACGGTCACATACAGCAACACGTTCGAGTGCTTCGGCTTCTGTGTTAAAAGTTTCTCTCATTTTAGTAGTCTTTGATTAATAGGATATATGCACCATAATTCTTTGTAAAAGATAATATGAAATAGCTATTGTTATCCATTATTAAAACTCTTTTATCTGAATCTGCGATTAAAAAAGACATACTTGCTTTATTTGCCCCAAACGCACCTGATGTATCTCTATATCCTCCACCCAGCACCGTCAATCCACTTGTATTCGTACCATTGGCGCTCGTCCAATAATTAGTTCCCATCGCCTTCAATCCTGCTACACCAACAGCCTCGATAATCGCTGTCCATTCC
>Ga0172367_10003468_pt1 | contig 20434 bp, 10 predicted proteins | sample Lak10m_FD_114542 | JGI IMG/M metagenome (GOLD analysis project Ga0172367, IMG submission 114542) | Freshwater microbial communities from Kabuno Bay, South-Kivu, Congo - kab_022012_10m | ecosystem: Environmental > Aquatic > Freshwater > Lake | place: Democratic Republic of the Congo: South-Kivu...
AAAAATAGGTTCTGCGTGGTTGTGCTGTTTCATTAACGGAATGATTTTAGTGCGGACGCCCATGCCCCTAAAGTCGACATAGCCATAATCGCGCAATACCTCCATGATGATGGTATTTCTGGGCGACCGCTGCCCGGCCACCATTTTTTCTATGGTCATAGCGTTTTGCAATGCGCCGGGACTAATCACTTCGAGTCGATTTGAATAAATGCCGATTTCTATATCGACAGAACGCGTCCAATCCCTATGCGCCAAGGCATTGACGACCAGTTCCCGGATCGCCTCCATTGGGTAAAACCATTCCGTCCCACGCTTAAAACCACTATCCAATTCAGGCAGTTCTTGGCAAAGAAACGGGCTGGCGTGCTCAATAAAGCGTTCGATAATCCCGCCATCCAGCAATTCTTTTCCGGAAGAAAAGTCCCAGCGGCCTACTAATGGTGCGTCAAGTATTATATCCAGATGCGCATCATAGGTTTTGTCTTCGCTAGCGAACGCAAAAACTCGAAGGCCCGCTTGTTTTAAGTAACTGCGAGGATGTTTTCCAAACAGCACCAATCCGGCGATGGAGCAATAAATTCTGCCGCCCGCTTCAACCAAAAAACCCAAACCCAACAAGCGTTGTTGCCAATCTTGTGCTGTGCTGGGAATTTCCGGATCGTTGATGACATCATGCAGATAGTTTTGTAATCGGGCTTCATCCAAGCACGTTATATCCGTGCGAGGTACCGGCATCAGCTCGCTATGCAACATGCCGCCCACTTCAAATAGGCGCATTTGTTGTTCCCGCGTTGCCAATTGCGAAGTGGAGCCGATGCGGATATAGATTTTTTCCGCGCCGCCGTCCCTGAGTACATAGGGTTTGGCTATGCCTTGCGGGAAAGTGATGACGGCAACCGTATTTCCGCCATCCAGTTTGATTTCTTCGTAAAAAGGCAGGATCAACGGATGAACTTTGTCCCGGATGATGTTCATTACCCATTCTTCAAGATTGGCCCGCTGGATGCCTGTTATGTTGCCGTCATCTTCAACTCCCAGAATAACCCGACCGCCTTGAAAATTCGCCAAGGCCACAATTTCCTTAGCCAGTTGTTCGGGGCGAATGTCGTCGCGCTTGAATTCAACACCTGAGTTTTCGCCATTGGCAATAATTTCCAGCAATTCTGTTTTCAGCATATTTTAAAACTCGTATTTGGCTTTGCGCTGGTTAAACGCTTCTTTGCCGCCTTCCAGTATGTTGGCGGCTTTTGCCCGTATCAACGGCATGTCTATCGCGCCTTGATGTTCCGGCGGCATAGTTGCTTGCCCGTCCTGAACTTCAAACACCCCTATCCATTCGGCATCGCCGAATACCGGGATGTTGGCGTTGTGAGTGGCAAAAATAAATTGGCGGGCGGTTTTTGCCGAACGTAGTTCAGTGACAATGCGGTCGGCGATAAATGCGTTGTCGAGATTGTCTTCTGGCTGATCCATCAGCAACGGGTCATGGTTTTGCAGCAGTAACAAATGCAATATCGCCGTGCATTGTTGCCCGGTAGATAATTTGGCTAGTGGTTTGAAGTTTTCCTCGCCTTCATGGGCAATGTTCAATTCGATGCTGATGACATCCGGTAATTCCAGCTCTTCCAATTCTAGGATTTGCGCAGGGCTAAGACGGGATAAAGCGGTGGCAATGGTCGGTGTAATCTCCCAGCCTTCACTGAATTTTGTTGTTTGTAACGTTTCTGCGCCGAGCCGGATAGTTTCGGCCAGTTTTACCGGTGAAAAAGATTCGGCCTCACGAATCCAGGCCAAACGTCCTGCAGCAACATTGTCCAATTGGCAATCGAGCAAAAATTTAATGACTGGCTCACGATCGGCTTCGATTTTAGGCGTTAATTTCAATTTCCCTACCAGCTTTTTGTTTAAGCTTTTAAGAGTCTTTACAAATTGTGCGGAACGTTCTGCCCTTAGCGATGATAAGTCGTCCAGCATCGCTTTTCGCTGTTGGTTAAGCTCGCCAACTATCTTGAGGCGGGTTTGGAGCTGCGTCTGTTGGGGGCGAATCCGTTCGATTTCCCGCAACAAGTTTTGGTACGCGATACCGATTTCCTTGCCGGATTTGCCTTCAAAAGCTGGCAATTCCTTAAAAGTTTTTTCTAAGGCGGATTCTTCTTGTTGCAACAACTGATTCAACTCGGTGTTAATTGCGGTCATTGAACGATGTGCAGCGCTATATTTTTCTTGCCATTGTGCCAATAAATTTTCAGCGCTTGTACATAACCCGTCCAGTTCCAAGCGCAAAATCCGCAAACTTGTCGCATGGGGCAATTTGTCGATAACGGTATCGCTCAGGAAAACCGTATCCGGTAACGCGTCCCGCGCCGCCTGAAACGCCAGATCGAGCCGTTGCCCTTCTTCGTCAACCGCTCTTTTCTGCAAGCGTTTTTCAGTTTCCAATAGTGGTACTATCTTCAGCTTTTCATCCAGTCTTAATTCTTTAAGTTGCCCTAACTGCTCTTCCAGTTTTGGCAAACGGGCGACTTCGTCTTCAACGGCAGCGACTTGCTCTTGTGCTGCCAGTAGCTTTTTCCGGCTTTCCGAAAGTTTAGTGATAATTTCCTTAATTCGTACATCCAAATCCCGTTGTTCCGTTGCCAAAAATCGGCCCAATAATTTACGCTGGCTGACGGGATTTTGGGCAATTTCGTATATTTCATTTTGCCCGTAGATTTCAATTTCAGGCAGCAAATCGGTGGGTATAAATGCTGATAGCTTGCCGTTTTCATCCTTCACGCTAGACGTCTCGCCGTAACGTCTGGCAATAGTGAAGCGTTTACCTCCCATCTGTGACGAACGAATCACTAGCTCTATCCTCGCCTTGGTTTTACCCAGATTATCATTGATGATTTTGTCATGTTGCTTTTTGGCATTTTCGCCAATCGCTTGGCGTTGCAGGCAATAGCGGATGCACTCCAGTAAAGTCGATTTACCCGTGCCGCGCCCGCCAATCGCCGCATTTAAATGTTCGGAAAACTCGATATGCAGACCATCCAAATAACCTCCGGTAATTTTCAAGTTTTCGATGCGAGAGTAATAATTTTCGGCAACATCGCTGCTCAGTCGCACACGTGATTGCGCATCTTGAAACGCGAGTTTAAATGACTCAAAACAAGGTTGGGTCATTTTAATGAGACAGGAAGCCTTTGGATTGGCTAGGGTTTCAGGCTTTTCAACATCTTTGGCATTGATGATGGCGATGGGTGTTTCGCGTTTATATTCAGGCGTTTTATTTAAAAGAATTTGCCGATAATCAACGCCTGTACCATCTTTGCTATTTACCTTGTCTAGGGTATCTGCAATTTGCGCAGCTTTCAGTAATGGATTTTGCCAAACATGGGAAAGCTTTTGTTTTAATATGCCGCTGTCATCGGTGCAATGCGCTGCGTAAGTAAAGCCTCCCAGTTCTTCCATTTTTGACAGTAGTTGCTCTGCACTCAGTTTTGAAGGTCTAGTTGGATTTTTGACATCAATTCCAAGTAATGCCATATAACCAATCAAATCATTGTGTGAAGCAGATTCTGGAAATAGACACACAAAATGAATCATTTCGGAAGAGGCAACCTCAAACCCCGGGAACACCACAATATCATTTTCGTTCATCAGGGTGCGAATAGCATCTACGCCATCGACATTGCCATGATCCGCCAAACCGATAACCTTAATGCCGTTTTCTTTGGCAACACGCACCAATTCATCATTGTATTGTTCTTCGGTCAAACCATGCGTTTCTCCGCGATAGGTAATATAGCCTGCGGGATTCACTTGCAACGCACACTTCCAAAACCTAGCTCTGGTAAATTGTTCAGACATAAGTCATGTAACCCTTAATTTTGCTAACCTTCTCCATATTTCATTATCTTAAACACTTTTGATTTACCAACACTCAAAAATTTACCTTTGCTACATGAATTAAAACTGCAGTAGCTTCCGCTTGAGCCGTCGAGAAGCCGGCTGCCAGCAAGCAGTACAATAAGCGACTGAAAAAATAAGTTTTTTAATCATTGTTAGTCATCAAATCATTCGTTTAAATTGACCCCTAGGGATATAAAGGCCGAAGCTAGTTAAACTACATAGGTCTTTCTACCAATCAAAGCCCGTTTTTAATTCATGCGTTTATTTTGTCGCGCGATCAGCTTCGCACTCTACCGCATATAATTTGAGTTCAATCGGCTCGGCCTGTAATGCCTCTTTTAATCATGCAATCAATAGGCGACTAATCCCTGCCAAATCCCGGTGCTTACGCGGAAAACGGAGGGTTATCGTTTCCGCGTAACAACTGCTAGGTCAGTTTTTTGTATTTAAGCCGCGTGGGCTGGTCGGCGTCGGTGCCTAGGCGGCGGTGGCGGTCGGCTTCGTAATCCTGGTAATTGCCTTCAAACCAGACGACTTGGCTGTCGCCTTCAAACGCCAGCATGTGGGTGGCGATACGGTCGAGGAACCAGCGGTCATGGGAAATGACCACCGCGCAGCCGGGGAAAGCCAACAACGCTTCTTCCAAGGCCCGTAAGGTTTCCACGTCCAAGTCGTTGGTCGGTTCGTCCAATAGCAAGACGTTGCCGCCGGATTTGAGCAGCTTGGCCAGATGCACACGATTGCGTTCGCCGCCGGACAATTCGCCGATGCGTTTTTGCTGATCGCCGCCCTTGAAGTTGAAACGGCCGACGTAGGAGCGCGACGGGGTTTCGTACTTGCCGACGGTGATAATGTCCAGGCCGTCGGAAATTTCTTCCCAAACGGTTTTGTTGTTGTCCATGTCGTCGCGCAATTGGTCGACGTAAGCCGTTTGCACGGTTTGGCCGATGTTGATGGCGCCGGAATCGGGTTGTTCAAAACCGGCCATCATGCGGAATAAGGTCGTCTTACCGGCCCCGTTCGGGCCGATGATGCCGACGATGCCGCCGGGCGGCAGGCTAAAGCTCAGGTCGTTGATGAGCAAGCGGTCGCCGAAACCTTTGTTGATGTTTTTGGCCTCGATGACGACATCACCCAAACGCGGTCCGGGCGGAATGTAGATTTCCTGGGTCTCGTTGCGTTTTTGTACTTCCTGCGAGGACAGTTCCTCAAAGCGCGCCAGACGGGCCTTGCTCTTGGCGTGACGGCCCTTGGGATTGGAACGCACCCATTCCAGCTCGGCTTTCATGGCTTTCTGCCGGGACGATTCTTGCTTTTCCTCTTGTTCCAGGCGTTTTTCCTTCTGCTCCAGCCAGCTCGAATAATTGCCTTCCCACGGAATGCCCGCGCCCCGGTCCAGTTCCAGAATCCAGCCGGCGACGTTGTCCAGGAAGTAGCGGTCGTGGGTGACGGCGACGACGGTGCCGGTGAAATCGTGCAAAAAACGCTCCAGCCACGCCACCGATTCGGCGTCCAAATGGTTGGTCGGCTCGTCCAAGAGCAGCATGTCGGGATGCGACAACAGCAGCCGGCACAAGGCGACGCGGCGTTTTTCGCCGCCCGACAGCTTGGTGACGTCGGCGTCCCAATCGGGCAGGCGTAGCGCGTCGGCCGCCACTTCCAGTTTACGGTCGATGTTATGGCCGTCCATCGCGTTGATGATGTCCTCCAGCCGGGCTTGATCGGCCGCCAGCTTGTCGAAATCGGCGTCGGGTTCGGCATAAGCGGCATAAACGGCGTCCAGTTCGCTTAAGGCCGTTTTAACATGGGCCACGGCTTCCTCGACATTGCCGCGCACGGTTTTGTTGGGGTCCAGTTGCGGTTCTTGCGGTAGATAACCGATATTGATGCCTTTCAGCGGAATGGCTTCGCCTTCGATTTCCTTGTCGATGCCGGCCATGATGCGTAGTAGCGTGGATTTACCGGAGCCGTTCAAACCCAGTACGCCGATTTTCGCGCCGGGAAAAAATGACAGGGAAATGTCTTTAAGAATGTATTTTTTCGGCGGGACGATTTTGCCCACCCGGTTCATCGAGTAAATATATTGAGCCATAGGGTTTGCTGTGTAAGTGTCTTTTGCAGTGTTTTAGGGTGACTAGCGTTTTTGGGCGTGTGCGTCATTCGTCTATTGTTCGCGGGGCGCCAACCGATTTGATTGTAAAGCCCTTCACCATTGAAATAAAGCGGTGAAAACACTCCGTAATGTTACACTATGCCGGTTAATTAAACACAACCGGCGGCTTGCGCGCGATGAGTCGATAGCCAAGGCTAGCTTTGCCCGGGTTTTTTCTTATCTTGTAGAGCGGTTGTTTTGGCGTCTCGTTATCGAAATTTTGCACAAACCTCTGCTGTGTTGCAGAATGTCCCGGAAAATTTTTATTCCGCGCCGTGGCGTCGCTATAAAGTCTTCCCATTTTGCAAAACTTCTTGTTTATCTTAATTAAAGACAGCCTACCGAAATGAGCCAATCGAGAAAGCAGACCGTAAGTTGGAGGCCGCAGGCCTTCCTGGGGCGACACGGCATTGCCGGGGTGGCGGTGGCGGCCATCGTGCTGAGCCTATTGTACTGGTGCGTGGTCGCCTCCGACCGCTACCTCTCCGAAGCCCACGCCATCATCCAAAGCACCGACCTCAGTAGCGGCCAGAGCTTCGACCTCGGCAGCCTGCTGAGCGGCGCCAACAGCGGCGGCAGCGCCGACCAAATGCTGCTGCGCGACTATTTACTGTCCGTCGACATGCTCAAAGCCCTGGACGCCCAACTCGACCTGCGCAGCCACTACAGCGACCGCCGCCGCGACCCCTTATCCCGGCTCTGGTTCAAAAACGCCTCCCTGGAAAAATTCCACGACTACTACCTATCGCGGGTCACCGTCGAATACGACACCTACGCCGGCGTCCTCATCATCCAGGCCCAAGCCTTCGACCCCGCGACCGCCCAGGCCATCGTCCGGATGCTGGTCGACTCCGGCGAAGCCTTCATGAACCAACTCGCGCACCGGCTGGCCCAAGAACAAGTCGACTTCCTCGCCCGCCAAGTCGAAAGCATCGGCGGCGACACCCGCAAAGCCCGGCAACAACTGCTCGACTTCCAGAACAAACACAACCTCGTCTCGCCCCAAGCGGCCACCGAAAACCTCGCCGGCATCGTCAACCGCCTCGAAGCCCAGCTCAGCGACCTCAACACCCAGCGCGCCGCCATGCTCGGCTACCTCATGCCCGACAGCCCCAAAGTCACCGAACTCAACCTCCAAATCAAAGCCGTCGAACAACAAATCGGCCGCGAACAAGCCCGGCTGACCTCGCCCCAAGGCAAAACCTTAAACCGCACCCTCGAAGAATACCAACGCCTGGAAATGGCCGCCCAATTCACCCAGGACCTCTACAAAACCGCCCTCATCGCCCTCGAAAAAGGCCGCTTCGAAGCCGCGCGCACCCTGAAAAAAATGTCCCTATTACAACTGCCGAGCCTGCCCGAGTACCCGCTGGAGCCACGCCGTTTCTACAACAGCCTCGTCTCGCTACTCCTCATCGGCCTCGCCGCCGGCATTGCCCAACTACTCGCCGCCATCATCCGCGACCACAAGGACTAACGCCCCATGAAGCTAGCCCGCGCCCAACACCCGAACCCCCAGCGCCTGACCGCCTTATTACTACTGGCCGCCCTCCCGCTCGTGGCCAGCCCCGGCCGCGCCGCCAGCATCGACCCCTACGGCGTCACCCAACTCCTAAGCGGCGTCGCCGCCAGCCAAGGCGCCAACCTCGACATCACCGGCGCCACCAACGCCCCGGCCCCGGTCGGCACCACCCCGGCCACCGCCCCCGCGACCGCCGGCGGCCTCGACCAAGCCACCCAGTTGCCCGCGACCCCCGCCAGCGCCACCGCCGCCAGCCCCGTCGCCAACGTCAACCCCGCCGCGCCCCAATTTTACGACTACGGCGCCAACCTCCAAAGCGACGTCTTCGGCGCCAACCTCTTCACCGGCGCCTTCGCCCGCCAAGGCGCCACCCCCTTCAACCCCGACTACGGCGTCGCCATCGGCGACAGCATCCAAATCCGCTTCTGGGGCGGCTTCGACTACGACGCCGCCGCCACCGTCGACCCCCAAGGCAACATCTTCGTGCCCCACGTCGGCCCCGTGCACGTATTGGGCGTACGCAACCAAGACCTCCAACGCCTCGTCGATAGCGGCGTGCGCCGCGTCTTCCGCGCCAACGTCTACAGCTACGCCAGCCTCGCCGCCGCCCAACCCGTGCGCGTCTTCGTCTCCGGCTTCGTCAACCGCCCCGGCCTCTACAACGGCACCAGCATGGACAGCCTGCTGCACTACCTCGACCAAGCCGGCGGCATCGACTTGGACCGCGGCAGCTTCCTCGACGTCCAAGTCAAACGCGGCAACCTCGTGCGCGCCCGCTTCAACCTCTACGACTTCATCCTCCAAGGCCGCATGCCCCTGATCCAACTGGCCGACGGCGACGTCATCTTCGTTAGCCCCCGCCAGCACAACGTCCTCGCGCTGGGCCTTGCCGCCAACGCCAAACGCTTCGAATTCCAAGGCGACACCTTAAGCGTCGCCGCCTTGATGCAACTGGCCAAACCCCAGGCCCAAGCCACCCACGTCCGCATCACCCGCAACACCGGCACCCTCAAAAACGTCGAATACTACCCCCTAAGCCGCGCCGCCGACATCGGCCTCCAAAGCGGCGACAGCGTCGAATTCACCGCCGACAAAAAACCCGGCACCATCACCGTGCGCGTCGAAGGCGAACACCTCAGCGCCCAAGAATACGTCGTCCCCTACGGCACCCGGCTCGGCCAGCTCATGCACCCCATCCGCTACTCCGAGCGCGCCGACAAAAGCAGTCTCCAACTGTTCAGAAACAGCATCAAAGACCGCCAAAAACAAATGCTCGACACCGCGCTAAGACGCCTCGAAGCCGCCGTCCTCACCGTCCGCTCCGGCACCGCCGAAGAATCCCAGCTGCGCAAAGCCGAAGCCGAGCTCATGCTGCAATGGGTAGCCAAAGCCAAAGCCATCGAACCCTCCGGGCAAATCCTCCTCGCCGGCGGCGACAACCTCGAAGGCCTCCTGCTCGAGAACGGCGACCGCATCAACATCCCCGCCATCGACAGCCTCGTGTTGGTCAGCGGCGAAGTCATGTTTCCCAACACCATCGCCCTAAGCCGCGACAAAGACATCGACGACTACATCCAAAGCGCCGGCGGCTACACCCAAGGCGCCGACACCTCGCGCATCATCATCGCCCACCGCGACGGCAGCTTCGAAGACACCGAGGAGAGCGGCGGCTGGTTCAGCGAGCAGGACGTGCGCCCTGGCGACGAAATCCTAGTCTTGCCCGAAGTCGACGCCAAGTACCGGCAGTTGTTCAAGGAAGTCTCCACCATGATCTACCAGATGGCTCTCGGGGCTAGGGTGGTGTTGAAGTGATATTTTTTCGAATAGTTGGCGGAATTTTCAGCGGCCGATTTTTGCTTGCGGATAATCCGGGTATATTCAGAAAAGCGTAAGCTTGGAATCTTTAAGAATGGTGGATTCTAGGCGGTTATGGCAAAGTATGGCCATGATTTTGCTTTTGTCGTATGGTCTGGCGTGATTCGGGTTGCCGGCGCCATGGGTTATTAACGGTTTGCCGGGTTAAGCATTGAAGCGTGGCAAACTCCGGCTGGTTCCTATTTGGATTGATAAATGCAGTTGAAAAATAAGATAAAAGCATGGCGAGGGGAAGCAATATTAGGATTCCTTTGGCTTGTGAAAATTTGTTGTCATGTTTGCGGCCTTAAATTCTGTTATAAATCCTTGGTTGTCAGTCTAGTAAAAAAGTTGGACTTGTTTGATCGCGGCTATTATCTTGAGAGCAATAGCGATGTTTCTCAGTCGGGGCAGTTGCCGCTTCGTCATTACGTCTATTACGGGGATAGGGAAGGCCGCTGCCCCATGCCTATATTCGATCCCAAATATTATCGGTCGCAAGTGCCGGGCGGCTTGAGCAAACAGACCAATGCCTTGTTGCATTATGCTTATGTGGGCCGGCACCGGGGATTCTCCCCAAGCCCTTGGTTTGACATTAATTTCTATCTTGCTAACAACAAGGATGTGGCTCGCGCCAAATACGATCCTTTGATCCATTATGTCAAATGGGGCGGCGTGGAAGGCCGTTCGCCTTGTCCGCAGTTTGACGGTCAATTTTATTTGCGCACCTATCCCGACGTTGCCGCAATGCGGATGAATCCCCTTATTCATTATCTTTTTTCGGGGCGTTTGGAAGGTCGGGTCATAGTGCCCGAGCATGGCAGCAGTATGTCCCCCGATATTGATGTTATCGAACTCTCGCCGTTATGCCTGCCGGATGAAAAATCTTGGGGGGAGCTTAAAGGTTTGGCGAAGGTGCCGTCGGCGGAAGTTAACGTAGTGGTACCTATTTATAGAGGCAGGGTCGAAACTTTACGGTGTTTGCATAGCGTGTTGACGGCCAAGTGTGCAACGGCTTTTGAATTGCTGGTCATTAACGACGCCAGTCCGGAAGATGCGTTGGTGGCCGATCTAGTAAGGCTGTCCGGTTTAGGCTTATTTACCCTGGTAAGCAATGAGAAGAACCGGGGATTCGTGTATTCGGTCAACCGCGGCATGAGTGGCGGAGTTCAACGCAATGTTGTTTTGCTCAATTCGGATACCGAAGTCTATGACGGTTGGTTGGATAGGCTGCATCGTGCCGCCCAACGCAATCCGATGACGGGGACGGTAACGCCATTGTCGAATAATGCCACGATCTGTAGTTATCCGCGTTTTGTCGAAGATAACCCTTTTCCCTTGGAGTTAGGTTATGCGGAACTGGATGCCTTAGCGGCATCCGTCAATGACGCGGTGGAATTCGAGGCGCCTACGGGCGTCGGTTTTTGTATATACATCAAGCGCGACTGTTTGAATGCCGTGGGGCTATTTGACGAAAAGGCCTTCGGGAAAGGTTATGGCGAGGAAAATGACTTTTGCCAAAAAGCGATTCGCAAGGGTTGGCGCAATATCGTCGCGACGGATGTTTTCGTGCGGCATTTGGGTTCTACCTCATTTTTAGGGGAAAGGGCCAAACGGGTCGAGGATGCCTTGAAAGTGATGGATAAACGTTATCCGCAGTATCGCAAGGAAGTCGATGATTTTATCCGTCGCGATCCTCTTGCCGGTGCGCGCCGCAGGCTGGATGCCGCGAGACTGAAACGGATGTGCAAGGAAAAAAATCTGCTGATTGTTAGTCATAACCGCGGCGGCGGGGCTGAACGCCGGGTTCAGGAGGAGATATTTCATTACAGCCAGTTAGGATACGGCGTCTTTATCTTGCGCCCCGTTCCCAATCAACCCAGTCTCGTCAGTATAGGCCATCCGGCTATTCGCTCGCTCCCTAATATTAACCCGTTTGTTTTGGCGGAAACCCAAATCCTGGCTTTTACGTTAAAGGGGCTTGGTATCAGTGAAATCCATACCCATAGCTTGGTGGATTTCTGCTCCGAGGCGCCGGAACAAATAAAATGTTTGGCGGAAACCCTAGGCGCGCGCTGGAATGCCAACTTGCATGATTACAAAGTGATTTGTCCTCGCATCAATTTGGCCGATGAAAGCGGTTTGTATTGCGGCGAACCTGACGAATCCGAATGTAACCGATGTCTCAAGCAGCAGGGCTCTAGCTTTAATGTCTTCAATATTCGGGAATGGCGTTTATCTCACGAACAGGGGCTAATGGCGGCGGACCAAGTGTTTGTTCCCGATCAAGACATGGCGGAACGGATGGGGCGTTATTTTTCAGGTATCAATTTTGTAGTGGCTCCGCACGAAAAAGACATACGCTCCGGCAAGGATAATCATCCTATCCAATTGCCAAGTCTTGTGTCCGGTCAGCGGCTAAGAATCGTGGTTATCGGGGCCATAGGTAAACTCAAGGGATTTCATGTTATCATGGCCTGCGCAAAGCAAGCCAAGCAACAGCAATTGCCGTTGGATTTTATCGTCATGGGTTACACCATGAATGACAAGCTCGTTGAAGAAGCGGGCGTCCAAGTTACTGGAAAATATCATGAGCATGAAGCCATGGATAAGCTCAATGCCTTAGCCCCCCACGTTATCTGGTTACCCTCGCTTTGGCCGGAAACCTACAGCTATACCTTATCAATCGCCATAAAAGCCAATTTACCGGTTTTTGCCTTTGATATTGGAGCAATAGCTAGACGCATCAAAGAAATCTATTCCGCGGACAGCACCTTGATGCCATTAACCTGGCATGATCAACCCACCAAAATCAACCAACGATTCGAGCAATTTAGAAACGATTGCATACCCCCTTCGGATACACAAACTCTAAAAATTATTGCGGATTAATTCATGAAAAAAATTTTTAAATCCGGGCAAAATCCCTTGCTGAAAAAAATGGCTAAAAAAAATAGCGATATTCAAGGCTATGTTGAACGTATAGAAGATTTGCAAGTTGAAGGTTGGGTGTTAAGCCTGGAAAAAAATGCTATCAGTCTGTTTATCAGCATTGATAACGTTGTACATCCTGTTAGGGCGTTGTGGCATGAACGCTCCGATGTTGCCGGCCAATTCGGAGATGCCTATTTAAAGTGCGGTTTTACCTTCGCTATTCCGGATAATCTTACCGACATATTTTTAGCCGCTTGCCGTAATGGACGAGCTATTGTCGTTCTTGCCAATGATACGCCCTTGGTCAGCAAAGTGGATCCGTCCCATTTAAAGACCTTGGCCAGCGCGCCGAAATCTTCCAAGGATAGCCGAGGCGCAAGCACTCAGTTAGGTAAGACAACAACGTTTCCGGCGATGTTAATGGCCGAGTTAGCAAACGAGCTTTCCGAGGAGCTGTTCGAGTATTTGGCGGAAGAATTCTTTGCGGATTTGCCGAGGGAGCTGGCCGAATACCTGTCCTTTGACAATAGCCTGGGCGAGTTTCTGGAAGCTTCCCAGGAAGACTTGCCGGAAGAGTTATTTGAAGGTTTGCCGGCGGAATTGTCTAGGGAGCTGTCCGTTCTTATCAATACCTCCCCGGTTCTACGAAACATCCTGACTTACAAAGAAAAGCTAGATAAAATAATAGGTTATGTCGAGGAGATGGAGCCTGTAAAAATTCGTGGCTGGCTCATTAGGACGGACCAAAAAACAGTAAACCTAGAGTTGGCAATAGACGGGAAAATTTACCCGGTGGAGCCGGTTTGGATTGTCCGTAGCGATGTCGCCAGTCAATTCGGCGATGATTTCCTTAATTCAGGCTTTGAGATATTAGTTCCCACGGCGGCCATAGACGAATTCTTGGATGCCTTTGCCGAGGACAAGCCCATCGATGTTCTGGCCGATGGCATTAAATTGCAAAGAAGCTTTAAAGCGCGCGTCTTAGCTAAAGAGAAAGAAGCCGACGACAAGGAAGCGGATAGCGACGAAGCTGAAGAACGGCCCATTTTTCGCTTTAAGGATATTGCCGATATAAACGCCAAGTTTGGCGTGGATATTTCCAGCGAGGATTTCCATAAACTTTTAGCCGGGCAAACAAGTTATCCCATTCGCATGAGCGAGAATGATAGCCTTAATGCAAGCTATTATTTCGAATGGGCTATCAGAAATTTGAAGCAGCACCGGGCAGGGGAAGGGCGGTCTTTGCTCAAGATTTGTCTGGCTTTTGAAAAACGCGCCGAATTTTGGGAAATGCTGGGCAACGGTTACATGGACCTAGGCGATTTCGAGACGGCCAATTGCCATTACGAAGCAGCTCTGGCCAGTCCCGGTAGGGTCAGCAAGTGGTTGTTTTCAAACCTGGAACATTGCAAAAAGCGCTTGGCCCAACCCAAGGACATCGTCAAGACCTTATTGGACGGCATTGCCTGCATGCCCGATGTCGGCATGTTCCGCGATCGCTTCGACGACGTGATGCAGGAGTTCTGGCTCAAGCAGCAAGGCGCTTTGGAAGTATTGGTGGTCGATAATGACCGCAGCGGCTTGGTGGCTAAAATGGCCGAGGTGTCGTCATTTATTTACAACGCCTATCTGCGTTTTTACGGCGCCACGGAAAATCCCCGCTGGGTGGGCAGCTGCAATCTTGAGAGGATACTGATCGTCGGCGACTTCCATATCCCGCAATGCGTACGTTACCGTATCGACCAAAAAGTCGAGCAATTGGAGGAAGCGGGCAAGGAAGTCACAACCGTTTCTTGGACGGAGCTGGCCAGTTCTCAAAATATCCTGGCCTTCCACGATGTCGTTATTTTTTATCGGGTGCCGGCCGAAGTTCAGGTGCTGAAGGCCATGGCTCAAGTCAACGCCACCGGCAAACTCTCCCTTTACGAAATTGACGACCTGCTATTCGACCCCGCCTATCCGCCCGCGTTGGAAACTTACGGCGGCTATTTGGATTTGAATCTTTACTTGCAAATACTTAAAGGCATGGGATCGTTCAACGCCGCCGCCCGCTATTGCCGGTTTGGTTTGGCGTCAACCTTGCCTCTGGCCGAGCAATTGCAAAGCATGGTGTTTGGCGGCCGCTGTTTCTTGCATCGCAATGGGTTGGATTCGCTCAACCTATTCAAGTCAAAATTGAACGATCCAGGGAAAACCACTCTGGATATTTTCTACGGCAGCGGCACGATGGCGCATAACAGCGATTTCATCGACCTAGTGTTGCCCGCCATAGCCCGTATTCTGGATGAACATCCTGAAACCGTGCTGGTTATCGCCGGTTACTTGAAATTACCGGCACAATTTAAAGAGCAGTATGTAAAACGCATCAAACAACTGCCTCCAGTTAAGAGCATCAAAGCTTATTGGTCGATGTTGGAACATGCGGATATTAATCTGGCGGTATTGCATGACGATTTCATTAACGGTTGTAAAAGCGAACTCAAGTGGTTTGAAGCCGCTTGTCTCGGCATCCCTTCCGTGTTGAGCACGACCGCGAACTACCGCGATGTCATCAAGGAAGGCGAGGACGGTTTGTTGGCGGCTAGCGGCGACGACTGGTACCGGCAACTTAAATTATTGGTTGAGCAACCCGATGTTCGCCGGCGCATCGCCGAGGCCGCCCAGCTACGCGTTCGAGAAGAATATAGCATTCCCGTCTTGGCTGAAAATATTAGCCGGGTGCTGGCCGAGGCATTGGCCGCGGCGCAAAATAATGACTTGCCTACCCGGCGGAAACTCTCATTGGTGAATGTGTTTTTCCCGCCACAATCCATAGGCGGAGCCACTCGCGTGGTGGCCGATAATTTTGAACGGCTCCAGAGTGATTATGCCGACCGATTCGAAATCACGGTGTTTACCACTCAGGCCGAACATAAGCATCCTTATATCATGGATGCCTATAACTACGAGGGGGCCAGGGTGTATCGAGTGACCTCGCTTTGGCGGGAACACATGGATTGGCATTCTCAAGACCAGTACATGGGCGAATTGTTCGCCGAATATCTGGAAGCGGAACGGCCCGACTTGATCCATTTCCATTGCATCCAACGCTTGAGCGGGTCAATTATTGAAGCCGCCCAAAAAGCCGAAGTACCCTATATCGTGACGGTGCACGATGCCTGGTGGATATCCGATTACCAATTCTTGGTCGACGCCAAAAATAAAGTCTATCCGGAAGGCCACCCGGATATATACGAAGAGCGCAAGCCTCCCGCTAATATCAGTCAAGAAGCCTCCATTGAGCGCACCCTGTATCTGAAGGAATTATTGCGCGGGGCCGAAAAAGTGCTGACGGTGTCAAACTGTTTTGCCGACATTTATCGTAAAAACGGTATCCCGCAAATTCTGGTCAACAAAAATGGCGTTTCCGAGGCGATCCGCTGGCAACCGAAAAACACCGGTAACAAGCCCAAAGTCGTCTGCGGGCATGTCGGCGGCATGGCTGAACACAAAGGTTATTTCCTGCTGAAAGCCGCGGTGAAGTCGTTGCAGCCAAAGAATATCGAGTTTTTGGTGGTTGACCACAACCATGATGATAGCTATCGAAAGCAAGCGTTATGGGGCAAGGTTCCCGTCACTTTTATTGGGCGGATTAGGCAAGAAAACATCGTTGATTTGTATAGCCAGATAGATGTCTTAATGGCGCCATCAAAGTGGCCGGAAAGTTATGGGCTAGTCACCCGTGAAGCCGCCGCTTGCGGTTGCTGGGTCGTTGCCAGCAGTTTAGGCGGGATAGGCGAGGATGTCGTGGAAGGCAAGTCCGGATTTGTTGTCGAGCCAACACTCAACGCATTAGTAGCTTGCCTGACAAAAATTGATAATAATCCAGAGCAATTCAAAGGATTGGCCGAAACTCAACAACTACGGAGTGTTACCGAGCAAGTCAATGAGCTTGTCGATTACTATGACGCCGTAACCACAAAAATAGATTCCTGAGCTTTTTAGAGTAATAAAAAAAACAATGGGTTGAATGAAGAATGCAGGCCTTTCGCCGTTATCGAATGATGGCTCCGGCTATTTTGAGTTCAGCCCGTGGTGACCATTAAAATAAGAAATAACCATGAATAACACCCCCGATTTTATCTGCATAGGTATGCAGAAAGCCGGTACTACCTGGCTTGCCGCCAATCTTGGCCAACATCCCGATATTTGGATTCCGCCTATTAAAGAGATTCATTATTTTGACGAAGTGCATGTCGACCCTCATTGGTATTTAAGAAGACAGGCCGCCGCCGCCAATAATCTGCAACGATTTGACCAGAAAACCGCCAATAAAGAAGTTTTAAAAGAAATTGCCTTTTGGCAACACATCGGGCAATTAGAAATAAACGATGCCTGGTACCGAACCATTTGGTCGTCTTCTTTTTATGAGGGGGCAAAACAGGCTCTTGGTGAAATGACGCCGGATTATTCCATATTGCCGTTAAACGGTGTTGAGCATGTGTTTAAGTTGGCGCCGAACTCCAAGATCATCATTTTGCTACGAGACCCCATTGAACGAACTTGGTCTAGCACCCGCATGTTTGCCAAGGAAGAAAACCATAATCCGGCGGAGCGTTTCAAGGAGCAATTCATCATTGACAGAAGCCGTATCATAGAAATGCTCGATAAATGGGAAAAGGTTTTCCCCGCGAAAAACATCTTTATTGCTTTTTATGAAGATGTCGCCAACAGGCCTTATTGGTTGCTTGAAGCTATTTGCGGTTTCCTGGGGCTTGGTTATAAAAAAGACTACTTCATGGAAGCGACCAACAAAGTTCATGTCGGCAAAAGCTCAAACATGCCCGATGAGGTGTTGGAACATTATAAAGCGCTTTTTTATGACGATATTGTTTATGCAAAAGAGCGATTCAAAAGTTATGCCGAGGAATGGTATAACGCTTATTATTGAACCGAGGCTCCTCGGACGGCAAACATGTCCAGAGTGAATGTGGATGACCGCAAAAGCAGTTAATCCGTGGGTCCCAGTTCGACTATCAAAAGCTTAATTCATTACTACACATCCATTATGATTGAAAATTTATTGCTATGCGTCGGTGCGCAAAAATCCGGAACCACATGGTTACATGCGCAGTTAAAAGATCATCCACAGATTAATTTTTCCAGCGTTAAAGAAATCCATTATTTCAATACCCTACATAAAAATAGCCTTTTGCTGGCGCGCCGGAAAATCAATAGGTTGGAAAAACTCCTAAAAAATAACCGCATGGCACTAGAGCGTTATTTCGCGAATTTATCCGCGGGCAAGCCCGTCAATAAAGGCATCAAAGATTTGCTTTCTCCCGTCGACGATAATTGGTATATCCGGCAGTTTCAGAAAAACAATAAAAAATATTGCGCCGATTTTACCCCTGAATACGCCTTGCTCCCGGATGCGGGTTTTGAAAATATTAAACGGGTCTGCAGAAACAACAAGATCATTTTTATCATGAGGGATCCCGTCGATCGCGCTAAATCGGCCATCAGGTATTTTTTTGAAACCCAGAACAAAAGTATCCATGAGGCGAGTTACGAACAAATTATAAATTTGGCCACCACGGATTTTGTCATCCAAATGTCTTCTTATGAGTTAACTATAAGGAAGTTGGATAGGCATTTTGCAAAAGAAGATGTTCTGTATCTATTTTACGAGGATGTCATGCAGGACAAGCAAGCGGCCATAAACCAAGTGACGGATTTTCTTGGCATAGATCAGATACAAAATACCGAGGAACAATTGGAGCAACGAGTCAATGTGACCGCTCGTTATGATTTTTCGGATGAGATCAATGAAATGCTCAAGTCCAGGCTCCAAAAAACCTACGAATTTTTGGGCGGCAGATTTACAGAGCTTCCGGAAAAGTGGCTTAAGGACATTTGATAGCAGGTTTTGATCGAGGTGGCCCTAAGGCCCAGTAGAGAAGTCTCCGGGTAAGACGTTTGGTGCGTATTTTGTGTAGCCCCATTTTTATTTAATTGATTAGGAATGAATCATGATTCCAAAATTGCTGATTGGCGCGGGCGCCATGAAAGCGGGTACGACTTGGCTTTATAGACAGTTACAGCCGCATCCCTCCATCCATTTTACCCCGGTAAAAGAACTCAATTATTTTTCTTATCGCGATGGCGTGGGTAAGCAATTGGACTATGCCGAGCGTAATAAGAAATATCAACGGGCCTTAAGTCGTAATATGCGAAAAAAAGCCATCAAATGGTACGAGGGCTATGCACAGCCCGTTGAATTAGATGACGCATGGTATTGCTCCTTATTCAAGGGAGTTCCAGAAGAGGTTTATTGCGCCGATTTTTCCAATTTATATGCGGTGTTGTCGGAAGAATCCTTGGCGAAAATAACCAACGTCGCCGAGCATATTCGGGTAATTTACACGCTGCGCGATCCTCTCGAAAGGTTATGGTCGCAAGTTAAGTTCCATTTCAAGTTCGTCGGCGATGAAGATGGCGTCGGTCGCATGTCCGATGCCGAGTTTCAGAAAATGATCAATACGCCCAGATTCTGGAGTAATGCGGAATATTTGTTGAATTATCGAAAGCTTATTAACGTATTTGGCAAAGAACGGGTGCATTTGTTTTATCTTGAGGATTTCGTTGTTTTCCCCCAAGGCTCGTTATGGAATTTGGAAAAATTTTTAGATATTCCGCATGTTGAGTATCACAGTGATTCCGCTGAAAAAAAGATAAATAAAACAAAAGAGCTGATTATGCCGGATTCATGGCGGCTGATGGCGCAAGAAAAGTTGCAGCCCATCTACGAAGAGCTCTATGCGGAAAGATTGCACCATCCTTCGTGGAAGTGGTGAATACTTTAGCCTTTAGCCGATGTCTTGCCGTAAAACAACGACGTTTATTACTGGAGTCGGTGAAGAATCCTCCAGATAGTGTTTTTCGCGGATTTGATACCCTGAAGTTTGATTCCGTGGTATCGTTCCGAAAATTTTATCTATAGAAATAAAAAGCAAGCCAAAAACTATTTCAAGGGTCGAACAAAGATGGAAAAAATCGCTTACTGTTACACTTCGCATTTAGCTTCTTACCAAGATATTAGGAATCTTCCCATGGGGAAAGGGGCTACTGTGGCAGAAAAAGCGACACCGGAAGGCCTAAGATTTTACGAGCCCGTTGCCGCGGATAATAAGCGTTTTTATATTGTTGAAGACCATCACTTCGACCAAATCGAGGGCGTGGAGCAAGTTAAAGTATCCTCTGGGTTTGCCGGCGTTGATTGGTCGGATCATCATGAGGCGCAAGCGATTGTATTGGATGAGGCCAGGCTTTTTAACAAGTGCGTAATTTATCAAGATTTGCTTTTTTCCGAGTCGATTGCACGAAATGTCAACGAAAATTTTAAGCGTCAGCCTATCAGGGCCTTAAATCCGGAAAAGAACGTATTACGCAGAAATTATAGTTATTATTCATATGATTCGGTGAGTAACACGGCGGCAATGGATTTACGCCAAGATGACAAGCGGGTTATTGAATCCCCTTGCTTTCTTTTTAATTCCGTTACCGGGACAAGAAATTTCGGACACTTTGTTCACGACACGCTCACGCAAGTCGCCATTTACGATTTTGCCAAATCGTTATATCCGGATTTGGTTCCTGTTGTTATTTCCGCACCCCAAACCAACAAATTTAATGGCTTCAGATATGCCATGTTGGAATGGTTGTTTCGAGAACTCATTTCGGAAAACTATCTAGTCCTTGCGCCAAGCCAGCAAACGCTGGTTAAGAAATTAGTGTTGCCTAGAAAAGTAACCGACGTATTTGGAAAAGGCATCCGCGATTTGGATAAGGCACCAGTACAGTACCTCAAAAATAAATTGTTTAAACTGATTGAGCGCCAAAATTTCAATAATCGGATTCAAGATCGGCGGACACTGTTTATCAGCCGGAAAGACGGCAATAACCAACGCAGCTTTTTCAATCAGGATGAATTGGACAAATTGCTGGATAACAAAGGCATACAACAGGTAGTCGTCTCGCAATTGCCGCCGGTGGAAATACTCAGAACGTTCAGTTCAGCGAATAGGATTGTCGGTTGC
>Ga0172367_10003469_pt1 | contig 20426 bp, 13 predicted proteins | sample Lak10m_FD_114542 | JGI IMG/M metagenome (GOLD analysis project Ga0172367, IMG submission 114542) | Freshwater microbial communities from Kabuno Bay, South-Kivu, Congo - kab_022012_10m | ecosystem: Environmental > Aquatic > Freshwater > Lake | place: Democratic Republic of the Congo: South-Kivu...
CGGAAACAGCAGCTTTTTGCTACCAAAAAATGGTGTAATCAGCGCCAGAAAAGGGTTTTGTCCGCCCGGTCCCAATTCGGTCGAAATGTAGATTCCCTTGTCTTTCAGGATTTTTTTGCATTTGCCAAAGGTGCTTTTACCTACCGCATCGAACACAAAGTCAAAACGTTCGCCGATGGTTGTGAAATCCGTTTGCGTGTAGTCGATTACCGTTTTGGCGCCCAGCGACCGAAGCAGCTGAAGGTGCGGCGTGGCGCAAACGGCCGTGACATCGGCCCCCAAATACGCACAGAGCTGAACTGCGGCAGAACCAATGGCCCCGGTGCCGCCATTCACCAGCACTTTTTGTCCGCCCGAAACTTTGGCTGCACGAATGTCGCAAAGGGCATAATGGGCACCTTCGGTTATGGGTGCGGCCTCTTCGAAACTTAAGTTTTCGGGAATCGTTGCCAACGGCCCGTTTTTGGGCATTACCAGGTATTGGGCATGTGCACCAAAGGTGATGTCGTTGTAGCCAAAAACACGGTCGCCCAATCGGAACCGGGTGATTGAGTTTCCTGTTTCGACCACCTCGCCCGCAAATTCATTGCCCAAAACCTGGAATTTTGGCCTGAATAATCCGCTGAAAAACCGCGAGATGAAATACTCGGCACTCCGGAAGCCGCAGTCGGTGCGGTTTACCGTGGTTGCGTGAACTTTCACCAAAACCTCACCGGCCTTGGGCACCGGTTTGGGAACTACAGCCAGTTCCAGCACTTCGGGTGGACCGTAACGGGTATGAATGATGGCTTTCATGTCAGGTTTCGCTTGATTTATACTGAAATCGAATTTGGAATAAAGATAAGATTATCCTGAAAATTCTTTTCAACAAAAGTCGTTAAATAACAGATATTCAAGATTGAACGTCTGAAAAGGAAACAACAGAAAAACTTATCAATGGAACAGCCGAATGCTATTTCAGCACCTCGGCCAGAAACAGCAGCGTGTGGTTCCAGGCTCGTTTCGCCATCACTTCGTTGTATTCCCTCGATTTGGGATTGGTAAACGTGTGTCCGCAGTTAGCATAGGTAATGATTTGCCAGTCGGCCTTGCCATCGTTCATTTCCTTCACCAGGGCGTCGAGGTCTTCCTTTTTAACGCTTTTGTCTTCGGCAGGATGCTCGACCAGAATTTTGGTTTTGATTGCTCCGTTGGCCCGGTCGGAAGCTTTCGACAGTCCGCCGTGAATGGAAATAACGCCAGCCACATCGAAGCCTGCACGGGCTGTTTCCAATGCGCCAGTCCCGCCAAAACAGTAACCAATTACAGCTACTTTGCTTTGTGCCCCTGCTTTTTTCATTTCGTCCAGCGCCAGCGAAATGCGTTTCTGGTAAAGAGCGTAGTCGGTTTTAAACTGACCGGCTGCCTTACCTGCGCTGGCAAAATCGGTGGGGATGTTTCCTTTGCCGTAAATATCGGCTATGAAAGCGATGTAGCCTTGTTTTTCGAGATCGAGAGCTGCGGTTTTGGCTTCGTCGTCGATGCCCATCCAAGCCGGAAGAATCAACACGCCCGGCAGGTTTTTCCCGGCGTTGGAAGTGACCAAGCCATTCAATTCCTGTGCCCCGTCGGCGTATTTCACAGCCTTTAACTCTTGTGCCGAGACAGTTTGTAGCATTACCATACCAATGATAAGGATAAAAAGTTTTTTCATATTCTGTTGTTTGAGTTTAAACCGTTAACTTTTTATCCTGAAACGACGAAGGACGATGGATTGTTTAGAGGGAAGGGTGTTAAGGAGTGTGAATGAGGGAAAATATATAACCTTGATTTGGAAATATTAAAATATTTTATTATTTTTACGATATAATTATCGCACGATATATTTAACTCAAAATATTTTTTTAATCATGAAATCAATAGCATCTGATATTATTGGAAGAGATAAAGAAATCAATGCTCTTCATGTTATTCTGGAGGAAACAAGTATAGTGATGAGTTCGACCCGTCGGATGGGGAAAACAATGATCTTGACTAAAATGGATGAGGTTCATTATCCTGGAAAGAAGACGTTGCTGTGCTTTGTTGAATCAGTTCAAACTGCCGAAGAATTTGTGAATTTTCTCCGCGATAAACTGATTGAAAAAAAGCTCGTTGATGTCAATGGCTTTACTAAAGTTATGGAGTGGGTGAATACAAATCTCGGCAAAAAAGATGTTGGGTTTTTTAAGACGCCCGATTTTGCAAGACATTGGAAGATCGTGTTAAACTTGATGATGGATGATTTGGTTGAAAAACATACTGGGCAAGTAATACTGATGCTCGACGAATTTCCGAAAATGCTGTGGACAATGATTCAAAATGGCAATCATCAGCAAGCGGAAGAAGTATTGGACGAACTCAGGCATATTCGGGAGCGCCACGAAAAAAGAAGCAAACTTCGATTTATCTATTGCGGTTCAATCGGCATGAATCTGGTCATCAATAATTTGGTAAAAGAGTTCAAATACGCTGGTGCACCTTTAAATAATATGTACCATTATATCGTAAAGGAAATGAACGATGAAGATGCAAAACTACTGATCAAACATCTTGTAGAAAAGCATAAGGTTAATCTTGCCGAAGACTTATTCGACTATTTAGCCAAATCATGTTCATGCCTCCCATTCTTTATTGATAGAATATTTATCCAGATAAGATTAACTTTTAATGAAATACCTGTAAGCAAGACAGGGATCGATAAAATTATTGATGATTTTGTTGCAGGAAGAGAAAACAATAATCAGTTCAATCATTTCACCGAACGTATTGATGCGTACTACAACAAAGAAGAAAAGAGCATCGCACATGAATTGTTGTGTAACCTATGCAAAAGCAATGACATTTTAACAAGTGAAGTTCTTTTAAATCTGGTAAAGAGCAAAATTCAGGCAGAAGACTATCAAATTTCCAAAATTCTCGCTGATTTATTTGACGATATGTATGTCGATCGAATTGTGGAAAAAGAATCGGTTGGCTATCAATTCCGGTTCGATCTGTTGAAAAAATGGTGGAGACTAAACTTTGCTTAACCCTTAATTTTCTTATCATGTACTTATTTAACGCCAAAATAGAAAATCCTGAAAAACTCGAAAAAATGCTTGTTGGGCGAGTCCATATTGTTGATGCACTTGTCAGCGCCCAGCTATCTCATATTAATTCCGGTATGCCCCCGCAATATCTGGTTATTGGCCCAAGAGGCAGCGGCAAAACTCATATTTTAAGGATAGTTTACGACCGACTTTCTAAAAATGCGGAATTCATGGCTACCCATGAAATCGCTTACATGGTTGAAGACGAAACAGGGATTGGTTCGTATTTCGATTTATTGCAACGTATTTTTGAAGCCATCAAGCGGTGGAGTAACGACACTCAAAAAAATCAATTTATAGCAGAACAGGTCGAAATCCTGAAAGATATTCATCCCAATCAATGGGCAAAATCAGCAGAACAAATTCTTTTGAGTATTCTGAAAGACAAGTCCTTATTGGTATTAATTGAAAATTTTGATTCAATATTGAGGGGAATTGACAAGAAAAATGACGTTGCTGAAATTGCCAAGCTTCGTGATTTTGTTCAACAACACAACCAGCTTTCGTTTATTGCCACCAGTCAATCACTAATCAACGCATTGTCTGACAATCAGAACCCACTTTACGGCTTTTTTAATATTATTCAACTGAAAAGACTGACTTTGGATGAATCGTTTGAATATGTGAAAAAAGTTGCTCTTGCCGAAAATAACGATGAATTGGTTCAATTTCTGGAAACGCATGATGGGAAGGGGCATTTGGAAGCAATTCACCAGTTTACAAAGGGGAACCATCGTTTGTTGCTGGTATTTTTCGATTTTCTAAAGGCCGAGTTTCGCAGCAATCTGTCCGATGTTTTTCTTAAATCGATTGATGAGCTAAAACCATATTACGAAAGTTTCATCCGTAACCTGGCTCCTCAGCAACAAAAGATTGTGCAATACCTTTGTTTACAACGTATTCCGCAGAAAGGCACCGACATTGGCCGAAATTGCTTTCTCGACAGGAATACCGTTTCCAAACAACTGTCGGAGTTGCAGTTGTTGGGTTATGTGAGCGCGGTAAATGAAAAAGGACGGAACAAATACTACGAAATTAACGAGCCATTGCTCCGGATGTGCATTGAAATTAACGAAGACCGCAACGGGATTATTAAATTGTTTGTGAACTTCTTGGGCCAACTTTACACCGCAGAGCAATTAAAAGAAAAATACCTTCATTACAATTTTCTGGGGCGTTTTCAACCCGAACCAATCCAGAAGTTATACCAATCGGAAGCCAAGTTTTACGAAATGGTTCGTTCTCAATTTTTGGCTGACTGGAATTTGAATGATGAAGAAAAGAACAAGTTAGACATGTGCTGTGAGCCAGATGAAGCAAAGAGGATGATAGAATCAATAGCACATAAAGGGCAGTCAAGTGATCTGCCAGTTATTGTTCAGAACCTTATACAAAACCAAGAATGGGAGAAATTAATAAGTATTTTCCAACAATTTTTGGAGTTTAATCCCAGCCATAAGGAAATCTTATTTTCTCTTGGTATATTGTATAGCAATATTGGTACTTATGCTAAATCCATCGAGTTTTTGCTTCAATATACAGAATTTAAGAACGATAATGAAAATGCTTGGTATAGCCTAGCCAATTCATATTGTGGCGTTAAACAATATGACAATGCAATTAGAGCTTATCTAAAAAGTATAGAACTGAATTCAAATAATGAGAAGTCATGGAATGATCTTGGAGCAACATATCAAGAAACAAAACAATACGAACCCGCAATTGAATCATATTTAAAAGCAATTTCTATTAATTCCCAGATAGCTTTCACTTGGGCTAACTTAGGGCAAGCTTACACTTTGACACAGAAATATGAAGAAGCAATAAACGCTTATCTAAAATGTTTGGAAATAAGTCCAAATATGCATGAGATTTGGTTTGATCTAGGACTATTGTATGGAATTCTCGAAAAACTTTCAGAAGCGAGAAGTGCATTTTCTAATGCGATTAATCATTTAGATGAAACAGAAGTTGATGCTTTTGTTGCTTATCACATAAACCTAATTAACGTTCAATTTGCTCTCAAAGAAATCTTCGAAGCCCTTTCTTCAATTGAAACTCTATTTTCGAAACCAGAACGGCTTGAATTTATAAGTAAACTGGAAGAAGCTTTGGTTTTTCTGTGCAAAGAATGCAGCGAAGATGCAGTAAAGGAGGTTTTTAATAAACTTCTGCAAATTTGCATTGCAAACAATGCAACAGAAAAATTGTCGGCATTACTTTCTAATGTTATTTTCAGGATACTTCGTGAATACAAGGAATTGAAAACATTCCGCATTGAATTAATTCAACACGTTCTGGAAGAATTATTTAGCAATTTGCCGGAATTCACTTATCCTTTGCGGTATTTGAATATTGGTATCCGTTATTTCTTAAAAGATGAAAAGGAAGCCATTTATGAAATGAGCCAGGAAGAAAGAGCCGTATTTGAAAAGTTTACATCAACCAACTTCAGCGAATAAAACCAGTCAGGGCTTCACTTCAAGTGAAACCCTGACTAAATAGCACGAATGCGCATATTTTTATCCGTAAACTAACTTCATTCTTTGCTGCACAAATGCTTCCATTTGGCGCTTGGCCTCGGATTTGGGAGTCTGTCCGCCTTTGGTGGCGGCGTTTTCAGCCAGCGCGTGCAAAAGTGCATCCACCTCGACTTCGGTGTTTTCCAGGCCGAGACTTACGCGCACCATACCGGGCAGCGACAATTTGGGGAACAGCGTCACAATCAGTTTCTGGAAGCGTTGCAAACCGGGGCTAATGCCCAGCAAATGCTTGATGATGATGTGCGCGCAATGGCAGCCGGTGCGCACCCCAACGCCGCTTTGCAGGGCCAGTTCCTTGCCTACGGTGGTAGCGATTTTCTTGCCTACCTCAAAAACCACAACGCCCACTTTTTGGGTAAACCGGGGCGATTCGGGCGATGCCATTCCGTAGATTTGTACGGCATTAATTTTTGCCATTCCGCGCATCAGCCGGGCAGTGAGGGCGAGTTCTTCGAGGGCAATCACCTCCATGTCGATACGTTGCAACAACAACATCGCCTTGCCAAGCGCGGCTATTCCGCCTGCATTTTCCTCGCCCGATGCTTTTATCCGGGCCATTTCGTCGGTATCGAACTGAAGCAATCCTTGGCGAACCACCAGTGCCCCGCTTCCAAAAGGCGCATACATCTTGTGCGCTGAGAAAGCCAGGTAGTCGATGTCGTCGCGCTGCATGTCGATGGGGCGGTGAGCCAACAGTTGAGCGGCATCCACCAGCAAACGTGCGCCAAAGCGGTGAACCATGCGACTGATCTCGTCCATTTTGTTGCAAACGCCCAGCACGTTCGATGCGCCGTTGATGGCCACCAGCTGAATTCGTTTGGCTCCGTGAATCTTCTTTTGGTTGTAGTCGGTCAGCAGTGTTTCCAGTTCCGACAGGTCGATAAAGCCTTCCTGATCGGGCGTCAGGCGAATCATCGAACTGTTCGGCAGCATCCGCCACGGCAAATCGTTCGACGAATGTTCTGCCAATGTGCTCACCACCATCGATTCGGCGCCTTCCAATGTTTCCAGTCTGAGGCTTTCCGCAGCCAGGTTAATAGCTTCCGTGGTGTTCGAAGTAAAAATCACTTCGTATTCGTTGGCTGGCGCACCGAGAAATTCTGCACATACCGATTTTACTTCGCGAACGACTTTGTGTCTCACCTCATCCGATTGCTGCCATGTTTGCCGGTAAGCGTTCCACACCGGCTCAAAAGTGGGGGTGCTGGCGCTGTTGTCGAAGTTCAGAAAAGGTTGCATCCCTTTGGCTGTAGGCACCTGAATACCACGCCCAATCCGGGTTTTGCGGAGTTCTTCCAAAAGTTTTATGCCTGAAACGTTCCTGAACTGGTCGTGATGCAAAATTTCTGAGGCTGTGAGTTTTTCAGGCTGACAATTTTTAAAAATATCTTTTCCGGATTGCTGAATCATTTGCAGGGAGCGGGCCTGCGCGATGACGTTAATGATGGCGGGCGTTCCGGCTTCAAACTTATCGGGCGGAGCTGTCCACACAATCCAGTCGGGCGCTACGAGCCGCGCATTTCCGCCGCCCACATGAAATGGCACGCCTTTGGGCAGTGCGCTCTTTTTTACTGCTACGGCCCTTACTCCCAGCGACAGACCAAAATCGAGCGGCGACACCACCTGATAGTCGGCCGACTGAAGTTGTGCCACCAGATGCTCAGCGCTCCGGGGCGTCGTGAAAATAACCACATAACCATCATTAAGCCCAAGATAGCCGAGTACAATTTCCCGCGCCTGCTCATACAAACGGGTGGTTGCCATCGAAAAATGGCCGCTACCGCGATGCACGTTCGAGTAAGTTTCGAGCGCGGCATACACACTTTTTTCGAGTTCGGCAAATGCACTGGCGTGTTCCGCATTTTTCGGATGGTCGATTTTGGTTGTCAATTCAGTGGTTTGTGGATTCATTGGTTGGAAGTTTTTGGGTGTGACGGATGAAGGTTGCGGATTGTTACAGAATAAGTTAGACATTTTCTGGCGTTGGCTGTTACCGACTGCCAGGTGAATTGGTGCCTTGTCCTATGCAGCAGAGCCCAAAAGTCATCGGATAGATTGAAAGTCAGATAAGCGCTATTCAGGCATTGTTTTCAACAAACTATCAGCTTTTTCAAAGTCGCTTTCCGAAAAGTAAATCTCAACCTCAAAAAAACTGCTTAACGGTGCCCTTGCTGAGGTTGGATTTGATTTGCTGACAATCTTGTAATCTATTGAATTGCCGTCAAGTAGAATTGTTTGACGCCTGAAAAGCTCTTTGTCATAACAAGCACTGTGAAAGATGTAATTGCCAGACATATCGTTTTTTTAGGGAATTATCAAGTATTACTTTGTTGTCTGCCGTTTTGTTTCAATTAGCCAGTTATATTGCTTCGAATCGTTCAATTACCATCCCAACCCGTTCGCGGATTTCCTGCCAGGTGGGGTTTAGTTCGGCGCCGGTGAAGGTGCCGTGTTCGATGTCGATGCGCTCGAAAACCATCAGGTACAAATCGAAAATAATTTCAAGGCTGAGCTGACTGCGTGGTTCCACCAGCGGCTTGATTTGCCGGATCATTTCCAGCGTGCGTTCGCGGTAAATATCGGCCGCCTCGTACAGCTCGCGAATCAGGCTTCGGAATCCGTCTGTGATCTGACAGCCTTTGGCCATGAACAACAGTTGCTGGCGGTTCATGCCGTATTTGGCAATCAGGTCGTCGGGGAAATAATTCAGGTTATTGAGGTGGTCTTTCTGAAAATCGCGGATGATGTGCACCAGATAGCTGAAAATGGCGCAGGGCGTGGCTACTTCCTTCACATCGAAAAGCGGCGGAAGGTATTTGCCGTTGCTCTGGCGCAACCCAGCCAAATGCACAAAAATGGAAGCCGGAGCCACCGATGCACCGCCCGCATAGTCGATAAAGCCTTGCAGGGTGGGGAAACCGTCGTGGTAAATGTCGTAAATCATCGATTTGGCAAAGGCTTCAAGCGGCCAAAACGGAATGCAAAAGCGCTGCACAGTATCGATCAGTTCGCGGTGCGAGGGCATTTCGCTACTGGCTTCAACCACGGTGCTGATCCAACGGTACACGTCGGCTTCAAACCGTGCCTGATTTTCAGGAGCAATGGTGATGTGCTCGGTTTTGTAGTTGTCAATCAGGTCGTCGATGGCACGCATGAATTTGTAGCAGTTGCGGGCTGCCTGGTAACGTTCGGCATCCCAAAAATGCGCGGCAATCAGGATGTTCGGGTGATCGACCACCTTCTCGAAATCGATTGACTCGAAGATTTGGTAATAGATATCGGTTTGAACTGTTGTTTCCATTTGGTTTCTGAATTTTAACACAAAGCCACGAAGTCACAAAGTCTTTAATTTTTTCCCGTGTCTTGGTGTCTCCGTGTTTAATATTTTGATTTTGAATCTTTCAGGATACGCTCGCTTGTGAGTTTGGCTCCCAGCAGCACCAGCGGAACGCCGTTTCCGGGATGGGTGCTTCCTCCGGCGAAATATAGGTTTTTATACTTCCGGTGCTGGTTGTGCGGACGGAAATAGCCCATCTGGAAAATGGTGTGCCCCAAACTTCCAAACACCGAGCCGTTGGTCACATTGCAACTGTTTTCCCAGGTTTTGGGCAGGTAGCAAATCTCGAATTTGATGTGCTCCTCAATGTCGTCCATTCCGGCTTCTTTCAGTCGGCGGATTACGGCGGCGCGGGCTTTTTCCTTCAGCGCTTTCCAATCCTGATCGGCGCGGGCATCTAAATGAGCCACCGGCACAATCACCGAAAGCGAATCCTGGTTTTCGGGCGCGGCAGTTTTGTCGCTTCGCACAGGCGCATGAATGTAAAAGCTTGGATTGCCTGACAGCGATTTTTCCTTGAAAATGGCGTCCAGTCCTTCGCGGAACGGGTCGTTCAGGAAAACGCTGTGGTGGTCGAGTTGCTCGTACACTTTATCGACAGCCCAGTGAAACACAATGGCGGAGCACGAATATTCTTTCCTTTTCAGCGAGCGTGTTTTGCGTTTGTCGCGCAGCAGCTTGTCGTATACATAAGGCAGGTCGGCACTGGCAATCACCAAATCGGCATGAACGATGGTGCCGTCTTCGAGTAAAATTCCCTCGGCTTTCTTGCCATTCAGGATAATTTTTTCGACTGGCTTTTTGCAGAAAATCTGCACCCCGTTTTTGTCAGCTAAATCAACCAAAGTCTGGATAATCCGGCGCATTCCGCCTTTCGGGAACAAAGCTCCTTCGGCAATTTCGGCACCGGGCAGCATCGAGAAAAAAGCCGGTGCTTCGTAGGGATTTTGACCAACGTATATATTCTGAAAAGTAAATGCTTTTTGCAGGCGCGGATCGTCGAAATACTCGCGCACGTAGCCCGAATGGTTCCGGTAGGTTTTCAACTTCAGGAGCAAACGGATGCTTTTCAGGTTGACAAATTCGAACAGGTGATCGAAGTTTTTACCCAGCAAACCGTTCATCGCCAGGTTGAAATATTCGTAGCCTTCCTCCACGTAAGCTTTGTATTTCGGGAAACTTCCGGGCTCGAAAGCCTCCAGTTGACGGCGCATTTGTTCCTCGTCCTGCATGAACGAGAAGTGCGAGCCGTCGCCAAAGAACAGTTTATAAATAGGCGCCAGCGATGTGGTTTCCAGGTCCTTTTCGAGGTCGATACCCAATTCCGACAACACTTGTTTGTAGAGCGAGGGCATCAGCAAAATGGTGGCACCCAGATCGAAGCGGTGACCGTCCTGAATCTTCTGTCCGCAGCGTCCGCCGGGATTGCAGTTTTTTTCGTACACCTCAACGGCATAGCCCTGCTGCGCCAGAAAATTGGCTGTGGCCAGTCCGCCTACTCCGGCCCCGATAATCACTGCTTTGGGTTGATCGTTCATAGTTGATTTTTGGTTCTGTTTTCTGAATGTTGTTTTCTTGTTTTCTGTGACGTCCGCCGTAACGAATTGTTACAGCTGTATTGGTTTTTGAAGCGAAAATATACCTGAGGAAATGCCTGTTTCAATAAAAATAAGTGAATGGCGGTTTTTTACCGATGAATGAACTTTTTTTAATGTTTCAGTGATCAGCTTTTCCTTGCGAACCACTTTCTCGTCGGGAAAGGGAAAAACTCGGGAGTTTCGGCTTTGTAGTTTCGATAATCGTTTCCAAAAGCTTCTTCAAGCACCTGATATTCGTTGCTGATGTACATTTTCATCAGGATAAAACCGACAACACAGGTGGTGAGCACCAGCCACGAATTGATTAACAGGCCAATGGCCGGAATGAGCATTAGCACAAACGAAACGTAAAGCGGGTTCTGGCAAAGATAAAAGGTACCATGGGTAACTAACTTTCCTTCCTTAAGTCCTTTCAGCAAAAGCTTTACAGAAGTGAAATAGAAGACCAGCCCGAAAACTAGGTATGCTGCACCAACGATCGTCAGCGCCATGGTTCGTTCCGGAGTAAATCTGAAGATTTCAGTAGTCAGACTTAAAATAATGGTTACCGCCCACCAGGGAATTAGGATCCGCCCGATTTTGGGCCCAACGCCGTAAAAGTCCATTTTTTTCATACTGTTACTTTTTGGGCAAAAGTGGCGTCAATTTTCATTGTTACAAACAAGAAGAGGATGAATCGGGAATTCGGGGTGTTGAACGTTGAAAAACAGCTGATAAGCGGCGAATGGAGAATCAGTTGTGCATATTTTTCAGTGCTTTGTACCTTCTTCCCCAAAACTTGTATTTGGTGAGCGAAGTGTAAACCACCATTCGTTCGACAAATTTAAACCGCATGGCAAAATGCAGCAACCGGTACCAAACCGCCAGGATGCCCAGAAAAAAAGCCGATTCAAGAATAAAGCCCAGTAAAGTGTGTTCGATGTTGAAAAACAACTGCCCGAAATAGTGGTATATCAGACCTGAAAAAACAAGCGAAGAAAGAATGGCAATAATTACCACGGAGCCGTGTGCCGTTTCGATTGCTTTCTTGGGGCAATAGCTCATGCAATGCATACAGCTCTCGCAGTTAAAGGTCCAAAACGGGCGGTTATCAACAGTTTTGATGGCCTTTACCGGGCACGATTTGATGCACAGTCCACAGTTGTCGCAATCGGCCGAAGCATAATAAGTTTTGGCAAAGAAAAAGCGCCCCATAAAATAGTAACCCAGCGAAATGGGCGAAATGAGCAAATCCTGAACTAGCTCGCGAACACCCCGGAAATCGCTACCACCGTCCAAAACTTTTCGGGCAAAACGATCAACTTTTTCGCGGTTTCGCTCGTGCAGGTATTTCACCGTTCTGTCATTCAATCCGGGGTGAACAGAAATCCAGTTCGAGGGCAAATCAACCGGAAACATGGAGCGAATGGAATAACCTTTCAATTTCAGGATGATGGCAGAAAAATAAAAAGCAATGCCGGTTAATCCCGGCGTAATCCATTTGCCAATAAGCATTCCGGCGCGGGTATTCAGCAACAGAACATTGTTGTGTCCTTTCGGAAACCGGAAAATAAAATTCAGCATCACCGGCGGATAATTGAACCCGTGAATGGGCGATACAAAAGCTACCAAGTCGCTGGAATCAGGCGCAGGAATATGCAGCCGGTCAATTTTAGCAATATTGTTCAGGCTCGCCTCCATACCTTTTTCGCGGGCAACACCGGCCAGCCAGCGCGCCACATTTTCGGAATTTCCGGTTCCGGAGAAATAGTAAACCACCAACTTCGGATATGCTGTCATTTGTCGGATATTGATTTTCGAATTGAATAAATGAGTTCGTCCAAATATTCACCGTTTTTGAAAACAGCCTTTTCGAGAATAGCTTCCAGCCTGAATCCGGCTTTTTCGAGCACCCGGTGCGAAGCTTTGTTCGTGTGAAACGGTCGGGCAAAAATACGTGTAATATCCAGTTGTTCAAACGCTTCTGAAATCATTATCCGGATGGCTTCGCTAATAATTCCTTTTCCCCAGAACGGCTCGGCCAACCAATAGCCTAATTCGGCATTTTTGCGGTAAATGTCTGTTTGCACCGAAACGCCGATTCCACCAATCACTTCACCGTTCAATTCAATGGCGCGGTAAATTTTGTCTTCGCCGCTGTTGGCAAAGGCTATGAATTTTGCCGCGCCTTTCGGAGTAGCCAGACTGGCGAATCCATCGGACATCATCGCGGTAATTTTTGGATTTCCGGCGTATTTCAGCAATGCTTCAGCATCGCTTTCTTTCCATTTTCTGAGGATCAGGCTCATCATTCTAAATATTCGTTTCCAATGCAATATGAATTATACACACTATAAAATAATGATTTTCAGTCGCTATACCTGTATATCGTCTAATTTTTTTCTGAAAATTTTTCGAGTTCGCGTTGTAACAAATCACGCGTTATGGGTCGGCCATGACCCGGTAAAAAAGTACGACAGCCCGATGCCAAAAGAGTGCCCCAGCTTTTTATGGTTGGTGTAAAATCGTCGGCAAAAGGGGGCAAAACCGAATTTCGAAATACACCAAACAGTGCATCTCCCACCAAGGCTATCTCATTGTCGATGATCAGGCTAATCGAACCGGCCGAATGGCCTGGAGTTGGCACAATTCTTACACGATCGTCCAGCTTGGTTTCATCCGAATATAATTTGTTTTTTAATTGTCGGATAGAACTCGCATGTGAATATTCATCCCTGTTTGTGTTTGCAACGAACATGCTCGTTTCATCCTGAATTAAAATATCCGGATGAATGGGTTCGTACCCAAATCTTGTCCTTCCAATCCAATTTCCCAAAGTTGAAATAATGCGTGTCAACAAGAAAACGCCTTTGGGCAAAGGAGTATAGCCACTTTCAGCAAAAACTGCTTCAGGTTGACCAACAATTATTTGGCAATTACCCGAACTTTTCAATCTCGCCGCATTTTGACAGTGGTCGAAATGCGTATGGGTAAGCACCAGGTAACCGACCTCGTTCATCTGAACACCAAGCTGCCGGAGGCTTTCAACAAGTTCGCCAAAAGCTGAGGTCTTTCCGGTATCGACGAGAATATTCCCCTTTTCATAGCGAATCAGATAGGAATTACTTCGCCCCGAGAGAATCTGAAAAATCTCAATTCCTGAACTTGTTTTCCACTTTCGCATTTTTTATTCTCCCAGCCACTTTTTAAAGGCAGTCACTTTGTCGATGCTCACAAAAATATCTTCGGAAGGTTTGGGCGCCAATTCGAGCTTGAGGTGGCTCTTCGGAAACACATGCACTTGTTTGATGCAGGCGTGTTTGATAAGATATTGCCGGTTGATGCGAAAAAATTCGTTGGGGTTCAGTTCGTTCAGCAGATTGTCGAGCGAATAGTCAACCGGATAATGTTTGGTGTCGTTCAAAACGGCGTAGGTCATGCCTTCTTTCGAATAGAAATAGGCAATTTCGGAAACGCCGAATGACTTGATTTTCTGCCCGTACGACACCGAAAAACGTTCGCGGTACGACACCTCTTTTTTGTTGATCAGGTCGAACAAAGCCGACATGTCGATCCCGCTTTTTTGTCCGTTCCAGGCTTTGTACTTGGCAATGGCATTGTTTAATTCGTCCTGAACGATGGGTTTCAGCAGATAATCGATGCTTTTGAGCTTAAAGGCGCGAATGGCATATTCATCGAAAGCCGTAGTAAAAATGATGGGCGAATCGACTTTCACTTTGTCGAAAATGGCAAAACTGAGGTCGTCTTCGAGGTGAATATCGAGAAAAATCAGGTCGGGATGAGCATGGCTTTTAAACCATTCCACCGAATCTTCGACCGATTCGAGTTTGGCCAGCACCTGAATCGAAGGATCATACGACAGGATCATGCTTTCGAGGCGGCGTGCAGCCAGTTGTTCATCTTCAATAATCAATACATTCATGGCAATATCATTTAGTTATTTTTTCAGGTAAAAATCAGTTTTGAAACTCGGTAACCAACGGAATGCGCGCCACAAAGTGCGTTTCAGTCTTTTCAAACGAAGGCGACGTGTTGTTGAGCAATTTGTAGCGGTTTTGTATATTTTTCAGTCCAACGCCGGTTGAAACCATGTGGGCTTCGCGTTCCTGAAGGTTGTTGACCACATTTAGCAGGTTTTGTCCGTCGATGAAGATATCGATCACCAGCGGCGACTTTTTCGACATCGAATTGTGTTTGATGGCGTTTTCGATGAGCAATTGCATGGCCAGTGGAATAATGCGGTGGTTTCTCCGGTCGTCGGGAATCCGGATGTTGACCTGCACTTTGTCCATAAACCGGATGTTGATCAGGAAAATATAGGCATCCAGAAAGCTCATTTCTGTGCTTAGCGTAACCAGCTCGTTGTCTTTATTTTCGAGCACATACCGGTACACTTTGGCCAAATGCTCTGTAAATTTTTCGGCCAGTTCGGGTTCAACCCTGATCAACGAAGTGAGTACATTCAAACTGTTGAACAGGAAATGTGGGTTCACCTGTTGTTTCAGCACATCAAACTGCGACTGAAGGTTCTCCTTTTGGAGTTTCAGCAATTGAGTATTGGCTTTGGTCAGTTCTTTGGTTCGCTCGCGGATGGTTTGTTCCAAATCCCGGTTAATTTCCTCAAGTCGCTTATGCGCGGCCTTAATTTCTTCTTCGGCCCTGATACGGTCGGTGATATCTTTGGCAGTTCCGACAACGGCTGTTTTTCCGTCGAGTTCGGTGAGGTTGGTCGAAAGGATAACCGGGATGCGTGTTTGCTGATCTTTATGGAGCAACAGGAATTCGTAGCTCCAAGAGTCGCCGTCGCCTTTTCGCCGCCGCATATTTCTCCGGACAGCCTCGTCTCGCAACTCGGGCGGGATGACTGCGCTGAAATGTTTTCCGGTCATTTCTTCCACCGTGTAACCCAAAATATCGACAATGGCATCGTTGACAAACCGGAATTTTTCATCCTGAAGCACGAACAATCCTTCCTGCAAACTTTGAATCACCTGGCGATAATGTTCTTCCGATTTCCGGAGTGCTTCTTCCATCGCCTTTCGCTCCGAAATATCGACGATTAACCCGCGGATGCCTTTGATCTGATCATTCTCGGTCATCGGACTACTGTAAATGACGATGGGGAATGTGACACCGTCGCGGCGCAAGGCTGTATATTCCATTCCACCTTCGCGGCCTTTCTCGACAAACGCTTTTTGGATATTTTCTTTTAAACGATCGTGATCTTCAGGAATTACTCCGGTAGTTGCCGGGAATCCAATTTCATCTTCGCGGGTTCCGAAAGCAATCCGGCCCGCTTTGTTCAGATAAGTGACATTACCACTTAAATCGAGTTCAAAAATGGTTTGCGGAAGCAGGTCGGCCAACTCCCTGAATTTCTGCTCGCTTTTCCGGAGTGCTTCTTCCATCGCTTTTCGCTCCGAAATGTCGACAATCAATCCTCTCAGCCCAATGTGTTTCCCGTTGTCGGTCATCGGGGCAGCATAAATCATGACGGGAAATTCGGTTCGGTCGCTCCGGATTGCCGTATATTCGTTGAATAAACTTGTTTTCTGGCCGGAGAGAGCTTTCCGGATATTCCCCACCATGCGCATTTTATCTTCGGGAATGAAAAACTCCGACGAATGAACCCGGGCAACGTCGGTTTCAAAACCAAAGGTTTCGCGACCGGTTTTATTGACATAGGTTACATAGCCTTCGGCGTCAAGTTCATAAATAATCTGCGGAAGCAAGTCGGCCAGTTCCCTGAATTTCTGTTCGCTTTTCCGGAGTGCTTCTTCCATCGCTTTTCGCTCCGAAATGTCGATGATCAGCCCGCGTGTGCCTGTATGCACCCCGTTTTCGACCATTGCGGCCGAATAAAATATCGCCGGAAAAGTATTTCCGTCTTTTCGCAGAGCAGTATATTCTTCTACATCGTTGGTTCTTTTTTCGGAACAGGCCCGCTGGATGTTGTTCTGCATTCGTTCGCGGTCTTCGGGAATAATTCCGCCAAAAGCGTGAAACCCAATTTCGTCATCGTCCAACCCAAAGGCTTTTCGTCCGGCGGCATTCATATACGTTACAAAGCCCTGCGAATCGAGCTCGTAAACTGTCTGCGGAAGTAAATTGGACAAATCGCGAAATTTGCGTTCGCTCTTTTCAAGCGCTTCCTGCATTTGCAACCGCGAGGTGATGTCGCGGGTGGTGATGAGTGACGCCGGGCGCCCGTTGATTTCGATGGTTGTGGAGTTAAATTCGGCGATTACACGGTCGCCATTTTTCCTGATCATTGTTGCATTGTAGCGCATGTCGCTCAGTTCGCCGCGCATCCGGCGGTAATGAATTCCCAAAACCCGCTCGCGGTCTTCGGGGGCAATTGAGTCGGGGCCAAACGATGTCATGCATTCGTCAACAGTGTAGCCCATCATGTCGGCAAATGCTTTGTTGACCAATACAACCTCGCCATCCTGCGATATGACAATTCCGTCGAGCGATTTTTCAATCAGCGTCCGGTATTTCAGTTCACTTTCGCGCAGTTCGTTTTGCATCCTGATGCGCTCGGAAATGTCGCGGGCAGTAATGATGTGAACGGCTCGGTTGTCGAGCTCGGTAATTCCGGCCGAAATTTCAACTGCGATGCGCGACCTGTCTTTTTTAAGGTGATATCGAATCGGGACAAAACTCAGATCGCGAACAGTGGCCTCTTTGGTTTTTTCAGGTTCCGCCGAGATATCTATATTCGTCAGTTTCAGAAATTCGTCGTGCGAGTAGCCATAAATTTTAGAAGCCGCTGGGTTGGCATCCATAATTCGTCCCGATTCCTTGTCAATCAGGAAAATAGCATCCGATTCGGCTTCAAACAGACGTCGGTATTTCTTTTCATTGGCAATTAATGTCTGCTCCAGTTCTTTCTGGGCTGTATGATCGCGCAAAATGATAAACGTTGCCGGATTCCCGTTGAAATCGATGTACGAAGTATTAATTTCAAAATGAATGATCCGGCCCGATTTTGCTATGGCTTTGGCTTCGTAAATCAGGTTATGCTTTTCTCCGGCCATTCTTTTCTGGTGATATTCGAGCAAACGTTCCTTGTCTTCGTCTATCACCAAATCGATGAAATTATGCTCGACGAGTTCTTCCTCGCTGTACTCAATCATGTTGCAAAAAGCCTTATTGACGAATTTGAACTTGCCAAACTGGGTAATGATAATTCCGTCGTGGGCATTTTCAACCAGATTGCGGTATTTCTGCTCGCTTTGCTCGAGCTTTTCCTGCATTCGCTTGCGTTCGGTGATGTCGCGGATGGAAATAAACGATGCCAGTTCGCCTTCATAATTAATGGCCGAGGCATTAAACTCGATCTCGATTTCAGTGCCATTTTTATGCAAAAGAGTAGTCTGGTCGAGACCAAATCGTCCTGTTCCCTGCATCCTGTCGAAATGCTGCTTAACCATGCGTTCTTTTTCCCGTTCGGGCAACAAGTCGGAAGCCGTCATGCAGCAAAGTTCCTCGCGTGTGTAGCCAATCATATCGCAAAAGGCCTTATTCACGTATCTGAAAATACCGTTCTGGGTGATGTTGATTCCATCGCGGGCGTTTTCAACCATTTCGTAAAAAAGCTCCAGATTTTGAGGAAAATGATTCTTTCCGGAACAGTCGTTATCCATGTAATCAGTTGTTTGGTGATCAATCAATGTGTTGAAGATAGAGCCAAACTTTGAAAACACGAAAAAATTTGGGGTGAATGACGAATTTTCGACTATGAATGCCGTTTGCCTTTTCAACGGAACAAACGTGAAACGGCAAAATCAGCGTTACTATTTCGATACGAAATGCCGACATCTGTCTGAAATCAACTATACTTGTAAACCGAATTTTTACAGACAACCTAATTTCACACCATTATGAAACTGCAAAATGCCGTAATCAAAAAACTGCTTTTACTTATTTGGGCCGGAATTATCCTGAAATCTGGAGCAGAGGCCCAAAATATGCAGAAGTTTTTCCCGGATAAAGACCTGACACAAGTCGGAGTGTACTACTATCCCGAACATTGGGACTCGACGCAATGGAACCGTGATTTTCAAAATATGGCCAAACTTGGCTTTGAGTTTACCCACTTTGCCGAATTTGCATGGGCGCAACTTGAGCCATCCGAAGGCAATTACGACTTCAAATGGCTCGACCGTTCGCTTCAGCTTGCCGCCAAATATAACCTGAAAGTGATTTTATGTACCTCGACGGCCACACCGCCGGTTTGGTTGGTACGTAAACATCCGGAGGTTTTGGCCACCGAGGAGAATGGCAACCAAATGGACCACGGCGCCCGTCAGCACGCCACGTTTTCGAGCAATTATTACCGTTCATATTCCATGAAAATGATTGCAGAACTTGGCAAACGCTACGGAAAAGATCCCCGTGTTATTGGATGGCAGCTAGACAATGAGCCGCGTCGGTTCGAGGATTTTGGGAAAGATGCCCCGCAACGTTTCCGCGATTGGCTCAAACAAAAGTACAAAACCATTGAAACGGTGAATAAAGTTTGGGGAACCAATTTCTGGAGCGGAACTTACACCAGTTTCGACGAGATTAACATCCCAAAACATCACCAATGGGGCATCAATCTGCACCAGCGACTCGATCATTACCGGTTCGCCGACTGGGAAACAGCCAGCTTTTTGGACGAACAGGCCCTTGTGCTAAAAAAATACATTAATCCCAGCCAATACATTACTTCCAATTACATCCCGATGTACGATGTGGGCTACGTGGGACAAAGCAAAGAGCTTGATTTCGTGGCTTATACCCGCTACATGGTTTATGGTAGCGACCGCGGCATCGGTCCAAAAGGATACCGCGTTGGCGAATACTCGCGCATTGCCATGGCCAACGACTTTTTCCGTCCGCTAAAAGGCTACTACGGCGTTATGGAGCTGCAACCCGGCCAAGTCAACTGGGGAGGTGTCAACCCGCAGCCACTTCCGGGAGCGGTTCGTTTATGGTTGTGGCATGTTTTTGCCGGCGGAAGCAAATTTACCTGCACCTATCGTTACCGTGCCCCGCTTTATGGCTACGAAGCCTATCACTATGGAATTGTAGGCACCGACGGCGTTACTCCAACTCCCGGAGGACTCGAATTCGCGAAATTTATTCAGGAAATTCAATTGCTCCGGAAAAACTACAATCCAAAAGCTACACTTCCGCTGGCTTATCAACAGCGCAAAACCGGTATTTTATTTAATGCCGACAATGTGATGCAGATTAACCTGAACAAACAAACTTATGAATGGAATACTGAAGGTCATTTCCTGAAATACTATAAAGCTGCAAAATCGTTTGGTGCGCCGGTGGATTTTGTACGCGACACCACCAATTTTACCAACTACCCGGTTTTAATCGTTCCGGCTTATCAAATGATCGATCAACCGATGATTGATAAACTGACCCGTTATGCTGAAAACGGAGGGAACCTGATTTTGAGTTGCCGCACCGGACTTCAGGATAAAAACGGACACCTGTGGGAAGCCAAATTCTATCAACCGATGTGGAAACTCATCGGCGCCGAAGTGGAATCGTATGATTTGCTGATGCCCCATTCACCCGACAAGATTCGCTTCAACAATCAGGAGTTTGCCTGGACTAGCTGGGGCGACCTTCTGAAGCCTTTTGCCGGAACCGAAACCTGGGGCACTTTCGAGGGCGATTTCTACGCAGGAAAACCAGCCATCGTTTCGCGCAAAGTTGGGAAAGGAACAGTTACCTACATTGGGGTCGATTCGCGCTCGGGCGATTTGGAAAAACAGGTGCTGACCAAACTTTACAAGCAACAGAACATTCCAATCGAAAATTATCCGGA
>Ga0172367_10003470_pt1 | contig 20425 bp, 19 predicted proteins | sample Lak10m_FD_114542 | JGI IMG/M metagenome (GOLD analysis project Ga0172367, IMG submission 114542) | Freshwater microbial communities from Kabuno Bay, South-Kivu, Congo - kab_022012_10m | ecosystem: Environmental > Aquatic > Freshwater > Lake | place: Democratic Republic of the Congo: South-Kivu...
ACCGCACCGTTTCTCTCCGAGTTGGAGCCGCTAGACCAGCGTCTTGCCATCGCCCAGTTGGTGCTCACGCTCACGCGGCGCCCCGGCATCGGCCAGGTGATTTTCAGTGTCGATGGAGACGACATCCCGGTGCCGCGCGGCGGCGGCGACCTCACGGCACCAGGCTCAGCGGTCACGTACGACGATTACCTCGCGGTGCTCTCCACGCGTGACTAGTCGCGTGGGTGGCAACCGAAACGACGAGTAACCGGAACTAGTAGCCGAGTCGTTCGATGCGATCGGCGCGCTGTTGCCAGTCTTCTTCGACAACCACGTGCAACTCAAGATAGGCACCGGGCGCCAGTTGCTTGCGTACGGCGATACCGACATCTTTGAGCACCGTGCCGCCCTTGCCGATCACCATCCCTTTCTGGCTCTCGCGCTCCACGACGATCTCGCAGCGCACACGCGGCCACTCGTATTCGGTTACACGCGTCGCGATGGAATACGGAAGCTCGTCGTGCATGCGCGCCAGCAGTTGCTCGCGCACGAGGTCGGCGACCCATGCGGTGTCGGGAGTTTCACGCACGAACTCGGGCGGAAACATCGCAGCACCCACGGGTAAGTGGTCTGCGAGCCAACTGAGCAACACGTCCATGCCCTCGCCGGTCTTCGCGGACACCGGAAAGTACGCGAGGGCGTCGAGCACGCCGACTGCGGCGAGTTGCTTGGCCACCTTTGCCTTGCTGGTCGCGTCAATCTTGTTCACCACGACGATGCTGTGTTTGATGTCGATGCGATCAGCGACGAATTGGTCACCGCGACCAAAGGTCATGCTCGCGTCGATGACGAGCGCCGTGAGGTCCACCTCGCGCGAACTCTCGAGCGCGGTCGCATTGACGCGTCGACCAAGTTCGGTGACCGGTTTGTGGATTCCGGGCGTGTCGACGAACACGATCTGGGCATCGTTGCGGTGCACCACGGCACGAATTCGCGTGCGCGTGGTCTGCGGTTTGTCCGACACGATGGTCACTTTGCGGCCGCACGCGGCGTTGATGATGCTCGACTTGCCGACATTCGGCCGCCCAACCAGGCTCACGAATCCGCAGCGCATCGTCCAATAAACGCTAACGAGTCGATGATTACGCATCCTGCAGATACTCGTCATCTGTAAGACTGCGACGGTGCCCGAACGACGCAAGTGGATCGACCGCATGGCGCCACAAACGTTGCAGATCGCTTCATGGTTGTTGTACATCAACGGTTTCTTCCAGCTGGTCGAACTCGTCGACGGAGGCGGCCCGCTCACCTACTTTCGTAACACCTACGTGTGGGGCTTCTTCTTCGGACTGGGCGTCGTCGCACTACATCCCGCCGGCGCCTATCTGATGGCCAACGAGCGCAAGTTGGGTTGGCAACTCGCGGTGGCCGCAGCGGCCTCGCCGTTCGCCTTGACCTTCTTCGTCTATTCGCAGATCGACGCCCCTTGGCGATACAGGATCTTCGGCGCGAGCTTCTTGTCGTTCGCCTTTGACGCCGCACTACTCGCCCTGCTGCTGCACAACCAGAGCCGCGAGCACCAACGAATCTGGTATCACTAGGTCATGCCAAAAACCATCATGAAGGGTGCCGACGGCGTGAAAGCGCTCGTCGGACAACACCTCGGATACAGCGACTACCTCACCGTCACGCAGGAGATGGTCAACACCTTCGCCGACGCGACCGGTGACCATCAATGGATTCACGTCGATGTGGAGAAAGCGAAGAAGGGCCCGTTCGGTGCCCCGATCGCCCACGGATATCTCACACTGTCGCTCGGGCCGTCACTACTGCCGCAGATCTACGGAGTCGAAGGCGCGGTGATGGGCGTGAACTACGGCGCCAACCGAATCCGGTTCATGTCGCCGGTGCCGGTCGGCTCACGATTGCGCGTCGGGGCGAAGTTGCTCGGTGTCGACGACATCGCCGGAGGGATTCAGATGACGCTCGAAGCAACGTTCGAAACCGAAGGCGCTTCGAAGCCGAGTTGCGTGGCCGAGCTGGTGTTCCGCACCTACTTCGGCTGACTGCGACGACTCGCGGGTCAGCGGAATTGCCTGGCGATGCTCGCAAACAAGTCGAGCGTGGTCGTCTCGGGATAATCGGAGCACCAGGGCACGAATCCCACGCAGCCGAGTTTCAGATACGCCGCGATTTTTTCGCTCACTTGCTCGGGTGTGCCGACCAACGACGCCGCCTGCCACTGCTCGAACGGAGCACCCCACAGGCTGCGTGATCCGGCCGCCTTGATTTCGCGCTCGGTCTCGCGCACGAAAATCTCCGGTGACCAGGTGAGTTTGATTTCGTCGAAGTCGCGTCCCACCGACCTGCAGTGGTCCGCGAGGATCTGCTTCTTGCGTTTGAAGTCGTCGATGGTGCCGCCGAAGTTCGCGTAGTCGGCATGTCGCGCCACCACGCGCAACGTGAGCTGCTCGCCTCCCCCACCAATCCAAATCGGCGGACGCGGCTTCTGCACCGGTTTGGGGTCGCAGTTGCCGCGCTCGAGCGTGTAGTAGGTGCCGTGATATGTGGTCTCTTTCTCCGACCACATCGACTTCACGATCTCGACGCACTCGCGCAGCATCGCGATGCGCTCCTTGGGCTCCGGGAACGGATACCCGTAGCCGCGACATTCGTTCTCGTACCAACCAGCGCCGATACCCCAGTCGAGACGACCACCGCTGATCACGTCGACCGTCGAGGTGATCTTGGCCAACAATGCCGGCGGTCGATAGAGGTTGCAGCCGACCATCTGTCCGAGTCGGATTCTGCTGGTGCGCTGGCTGATAGCCGCGATGGTGGTCCAACATTCGAACACGGCCTCGTGCGCCGGCTTTGGCACGTTGTGGAAGTGGTCGTAGACCCAGATCGAGTCGAAGCCCAGTTGCTCGGCGCGCACTGCGACCTCCACGGCTTTCGCCCACTTGGCTTGATCGTCGGGAATCGATGACAACTCCATCTTCCAACCTTGGGGCATGAACACCCCGAATACTGGCGCGGTCATCTCAGTCTCCTGTTCTGTTCGGATCAATCACAGCGGGAGGTCGCCGGTCGCCGACTTCGTCGTGCCGTGGTCCTTGTAGGCAGCGATCGTGCGCTGTGCGATGCGCATCTGGTGAATCTCATCAGCGCCGTCGGCGAAGCGACTCCAACGCGCCTGCTGCAGCATGTGCGCGAGCGGTGTGTCGGTGGAATAGCCGAGTGCACCGTGCACCTGAATCGCGCGGTCGATGATCTGCCAGAGGCTGTTGGCGACGAAGTGTTTGGCCATCGACACCTCCGAGGTGAACGGGAGACCGTTTTCGATCTTGAACGCCGCGTGCAGCACCATCAGTTTGCACTGGTACAACTCCATCGCCGAATCGGCGATCAACCACTGGATGCCCTGTTTCTCCGCCAAGAGCGAGCCGTGCGAGAAGCGCTTCAGCGAACGGTCGACCATCATGTCGAGCGCCGTCTCTGCTTGGCCGATCCAGCGCATGCAGTGCGCGAGTCGCGCCGGGCCGAGGCGGTACTGACCGAGCAGGTGGCCCTGTCCGCGGCCGCCGAGCATCTGGCGCGAGTGCACACGCAGATCCTTGATCTCAATTTCGCAGTGGTTGTGGCCGCCCGACATCGTCTCCACGTCGCGCACGATGTTGAAGCCTTCGCTCGGGATATCGACGATGAAGCACGAGTTCGCCGCCTGTGGAATCTCGGGGTCGTCCTCGGTGCGCGCAACGAGTAGCGCGAACTGCGCACCGCGTGCTCCCGAGATGAACCACTTGTGACCGTTGATCACCCACTCGTCGCCGTCTTGGTAGGCGTGGGTGCGAATGAGCGTTGGATCGCTGCCGGCGACCTCCGGCTCGGTCATCGCAAAGCACGAGCGTGCCGTGCCTTCGCACAACGGACGCAGGTACTTCTCCTTCTGCTCGGGCGTCGCCCAGTGCAGCAGCGTGTGCTGGTTGCCTTCGTCGGGTGCCTGTGCGTTCAGAACGAACGGACCGATTCCGACCTTGGCCGCCTCCGCCGACACTGCCGCCATCGCGGTCGGTCCCAGGCCCATGCCGCCCCACTCAGCGGGCATGTGTGGAAGCCACAGGTGCTCTTCGTTGCGCGCCTGACCACGCAGTTCGACAATCGCCTTGACCACCTGTTTGCGATCGTCTTGGTCGATCGATTCCCAGCGCGGGCGCACCATTTCGTCCATGAACCGCCGCACCCGCAGGCGCACATCTTCCACTTCGGGCGGGAATGTGAAGTCGATCATGTGACCAGTGTGCCTCACCGCGCGCGTAAATGCCGAAGCGAGCCGACCCTAGCCTTGCCGTGATGAGTCGCGCGCCGCGCAGTTGGGACACAGATTCGTTGCCGACCGGCGACCGCAAGGCAAAGGCGGTACGCCAGATGTTCGACGCCATCGCCCCGCGCTACGACCTGGTGAATCGCATCATGACGTTCCGCCTCGATGTGCGCTGGCGTCGACGCACCGTCGGGGCACTGCGTCTTGCCAAGGGAGCACGAGTGCTTGACCTGGCGAGCGGCACCGGCGACTTCTGCCGCGAACTCGAACGCCAAGGATATTCGCCGCTGTCATTCGACTTCTCTTTCGGCATGCTCGCTGCCGACACCAGCCGTGCACCTCGCGCCCAAGCCGATGCGTTGGTCTTGCCGGTGAGACCCGGGTCTGTCGAGGGTGTCACCTGTGGGTTCGCACTGCGTAACTTCGTCGAGCTGCCTGCATTCTTCGCTGAACTGTCGCGTGTGGTGCGAAGCCGCGGGCGAATCGCGCTGCTCGACGTATCGGTACCGAGCAACCCACTCGTGCGTGCTGGCAACGCGGTGTACTTCGGACGTATAGTGCCGCGAATCGGCGCGTTGTTCTCCGATGCCGCGGCGTACCGCTACTTGCCGCGCAGCGTGTCGTATTTGCCGCCTGCCGAGGAATTGTGCCGCATGCTCAGCGCGGCATCGTTCGATGATGTGCGACACGAGCAGTTGTCGGGCGGGCTCGTGCAGCTGCTCACGGCGACACGACGATGAACCGACTGCGTCTCGAGGTATGCCTGTGACTCGACTGCGTCTCGTCAGTCGCCCGCTTCGCGATTTCTGCGACGGCGATCGCAATCTCAACGACATCGCTGGCGCGACCGGCATGCTCTTTGTTCGCGACGGAGTCGGTTTCGCCGGCGTCGGCGAAGCGGCGCGGGTCGCGCTCGGTGAGGCACCCGCACTACTCAACGAGGCAGTCGTGGATGATCCGCTCAATGTCGTGGGCTCTTGTGGCGTGGCCATTGGCTCACATCCATTCGCAGGTGTAGGCGGCACCGCCATCGTGCCGAAAGTGCTCGTAGGCAAACCCGCCGAGGGCCCGCACTTCGTCACGTTTGTCGAAGGTGGTGAGTCGCTCGTCCACGCGGCGTTGACACCACGCGCGCCTGCGCCGACCAGCGCTGCGGCGTACACGATCTCGCCGGGCGTCGATACGCAGCACTATCTCGCGGCGGTCACCGCGGCGCGTGATGCCGTGCGCAGTGGCCGTCTCGTAAAGGCGGTCATCGCTCGTGACATCGTGGTCGAGGCGTCCTTACCCATCGATGTGCACGCCCTGCTGCGACGACTTCAGGTGAGTTTCGGCTCGAGCTACCGCTACAGCATCGACTCGTTCGTCGGTGCGTCACCCGAATTGCTCGTCGCTCGCGACGGCGACGTGGTCACGAGCCATCCGCTCGCGGGCACGACTCCGCGCACGGGCGACCCCACTACTGATGCGCAACTCGCCAGCGCCCTGCGCGCGAGCGAAAAGAACCAGGTCGAGCACCGCGTCGTAATTGACATGGTGCACGACACGCTGCTGCCCTGGTGCTCCTTTCTCGACTGGCAACCCGAGCCCGAGGTGGTGGCGGTGGCGAACGTGCAGCACCTCGGCACACGAATCGAGGGGCGTCTCTCGCAACCCGTGCCGCACGTGCTCGATCTGGTTCGTGCGTTGTCGCCAACACCAGCGCTCGGCGGCTTCCCGCGTGACGAAGCCCTGCGTCTCATCGCCGAATCTGAAGGGCTCGACCGCGGACGCTACGGCGGTGCCGTCGGCTGGTGCGATGGCAGCGGCAACGGCGCGTGGGCAGTCGCGATTCGGTGTGCAGAACTCTCTCCCGACCGTCGCCGTGCGCGGCTCTTTGCCGGCGGCGGCATCGTCGCCGAGAGCGATCCGTTGGCCGAACTCGCCGAAACGCAGGCGAAGTTCCAGGCGATGCTCGCCGCAATCGTGCGGCCGTAATTCGCGCACGCGCTCCGCGGCCGTGACCGACGCCAGCGCCCGTTCAGGCGATCGCGGCCGTCGCCTCTTTATTCACTGCGCTGTGAAGCTCGTCGTGTCGTGCGACGTTTTCACTGCGATCGGTGCGCACGATGATCACCCGCGGGCCAGGTTGCGCGATCGCGGCACGTAGTTGCGCCGTGGTGCTTGCCGCCTCGCACGCGACTCCGTGCGCAGTTGCCAGGGCCGCAAGGTCGGTCTCGTGCGGGGTGCCGAACAACTGCTCGAATCGTTCGTCGGACATCGTGCTGCGCTGCGGCAAGAAGGAGAAGATTCCCCCTCCCCGGTTGTCGACTACGACGATTCGCACGTCGACACCGCGCGACGCAAGACGGAGCAACCCGTTGCTGTCGTGCAAAAATGCAACGTCGCCGATCAGCAGGGCCGTGGTGCGAGCGGTACCGAGGGCTGCACCAACCGCACTCGACACCACCCCGTCGATGCCGTTGGCTCCACGGTTTGACATCACGTGCAGGTGATCGCTCGCGGCGGCGTACCACTCGAGGTCGCGCACGGGCATCGAAGACGACACGAACAACTGACTCCCGGCGGCTAGCGAGGCTGCCAGCGTGCGTGCGACACCAGGCTCGGAAAGCCGAGATTCGTCGTGCAGCAGGCGCTGCATCACGATGCGGGCCGCGCTCTCGGCGGCTTGCCACTGCGAACTCCACTGCGCATCGCACGGCTCGGCAATCGCCAGCAGGTCCGAAATTGCCGCATCGAGATCCGTGACGATGTGCATCGACACGCGCCGCTCAGGGTCAGCCAGCCGCGGCGTTGCGGTGATCGCAATCGTGTCGGCGCCGCAGTCCCGCAGAAAGCCGTTGACCACCTTCGATGCCGGCAGCGCCCCGAAACGCAGCACCACGTCTGGGGTCAGCGCACGGGCAACGTTCGTATCGCGCAAGATGGCGTCGGCGTGGCGCAAGGAGGAGAGGTTCTCGCTGCGCGCGCCACCGAGCGGATCAGCCAGCAAGGGCCAGCCGAGCCGCGCAGCCAACGCGTGGACACCCGCTGGTGCCGCCCCGCCCGCACCAGCAACGATGAGTCCGCGGCGCTTGCGCAGACGCGAAGCAAGTGCAGCCATTTGCGAGGTTGACAACCGCCGTGAGCCGAGTCGTGAGCCGAGTCGTGTGCCACGACTCGTTTGGTCGTCGAGACGAGCGGGCATCGGCCCCGCGTTGCCGACGAGCGGCTCGCGAAATGCAATGTTCACTTGCACGGGTCCGGGCGATTCCCCGGTCGACGATTCGTAGGCACGCCGCGCCATGCGCCGCCATTCATCGCGACGCTCGTCGTCGGCGACACCAGCGTCGATGTATCGGCGCACCGACGAGCCGTACAAGTTGCGTTGGTCGATGGTCTGCGGCGCCCCGACTCCCTGCAGTTCGGGCGGTCGATCGGCAGTCACGACGATGAGCGGCACCTCTGCATACGACGCCTCGACCACCGCCGGATGGAAATTGACCGCAGCCGTGCCCGACGTGCACAACAACACGGTCGGAACACCTGAAGCCTTGGCCGCCCCTAGTGCTGCGAACGCAGCACTGCGCTCGTCGTGGAAGATTTCGGTGCGCAAATCCGACTCGGCGATGGCAATCGCCATCGGTGTCGAACGCGAGCCCGGTGCCACCAACGCAAGGCGCACACCGAGGGCGAGCCACTCATCCACCAAGGTCGCGCAGAACGTGGCGCTCACCTCGGCAGATTGCATGCCTCTATCGTGGCAGCAATGCGGGTCGAAATCGTCACGGACTTGGTATGCCCGTGGTGCTACATCGGAAAACGGCGATTCGATGCGGCAGCGGAGCGACTCGGCGCAGACGGTGTGACTCTCGACCTGCAGGTCACGTATCGCGCGTTCCAACTCGACCCGCGCGCACCACTCGACGCACCGACGCCGGTGCGTGACGCCTACGCGGCCAGATTCGGTTCGTTTGAGCGCGCCGACAAAATACTCGCCGAGGTCACTCAAGTCGCTGCACAAACCGGAATCGAGTTCCGTATGGAGCGCGCCCTGCGCGCCAACACCATGCGCGCCCACCGCTTGCTGAAAATCGTTGCCGCGCGCGAACCGTTGCTCACGTCAGCCACGAACGAATCAGTCATGCGTGCGTACTTCAGCGACGGGCGAGATATCGGCAACACTGCGACGCTCATTGAGTGCGCGCGGCAGGCTGGTCTTGGGAACGATCTTGCCGACGATGCATGGCTCGCCAACGAAATTGCTTCCACCTCGCCCGATGACATCAGCGCCGCAATCGAAGCCGACTTCGTCTGGAACCAGACCAACGACGTGACGGCGGTGCCGACCTTCGTCGTCGAGGACTCACTCAGTATCCCCGGCGCCCAGGACACCGACACGTTCGTGCGCCTGCTCGGACGGATCGCAGCACGGTGAGCAACACGGTGAGCAACACGGTGAGTAGCACGAATCGCAACACGGTGAGTAGCACGGTGAGCAACAGGGCGGGCAACACACTCGCCACCGAGACCTTCGGCGATGGCCCGCTCACATTGGTGTTTGCCCACGGCTTCACACAAACTCGCGACGCATGGCGTCCAGTTGCGCAATGCCTCGTCGCACTCCTTCCCCAAGTGCGCTGCGTATTGGTTGATCTGCCCGGCCACGGCGGCTCGCGAGACGTCTCGGCCGACATAGCTGAAAGCGCGCGAATGCTCACGGCAACTGGTGGTCGGGCCATCTACGTCGGATACTCGCTTGGGGCGCGTGTGGTGATCGAGGCACTGTCGCAGTCAGCACAAGCATCAGAACTGCTCGTGAGAGGTGCCATCCTCGTGAGCGGCACGGCAGGAATCGAGGACTCGGCTCAGCGCAAAGCGCGCGCCAAGAGCGACGATGCGCTGGCCGCCCGCATCCAGACCGTCGGCGTGGAGCTATTCGTGCGCGAGTGGTTGGCACAGCCGCTCTTTCGAGATTTGGGCGACGCCAATTCACAAGTGGAACGGCGTATCACCAACTCCGCGAGCGGGCTCGCCGACAGTCTGCGGCGCTGCGGTCAAGGTCGCCAAGAACCGAGATGGGCACAACTCGCCGAATTCGCGGTTCCCGTGCTCGCCGTCGCCGGCGCACGCGACGAGAAATACGTGGCACTCGCCCGCCGCATCGCTGCGACCGCACCACAAGGAACGCTTGCAGTCATTCCCGACACCGGCCACAGCGCACCGTTGCAAAGCCCCGACGCGACGGCGAAATGCATCGCGGTGTTCATTGCCGACATCGACGGAGCGCATTTGTAGCCGATACTTCGGGGCTGCCTCGTTGTCGCGTCGCGCTAGCGAATCACCAAGCCGAGTGCGAACAACGTACCCACCACGAGTTGCACCCGCGCCGTCATCCCGAGTGCGGCGATGAGTTCGGTCGATTCCGTCGTACGCCGAACCGTGCTCACCGCGGGGGCTGCGACCAAGAGTCCGACAAGTCCGATGAGAGTCAGTGGTTCGTCAAACGCCGCGGCCACTATCGCGAGCCCCGCCCCCACGAAGCATCCGACGTACAAACCTCGTGCGCGCGACTCACCGAGCCGAACTGCGAGCGTGCGCTTCCCTGATGCTCGGTCGGTGTCGATGTCACGAATGTTGTTGACCACCAACAATGCCACGGCAAGGAATCCGGCCAATGCTCCCGACATCACGCTGAGCCGCGTGACGCGTTCCATGCCGACATACGCGGTGCCGACGGTGGCGACCAGACCGAAGAACACGAACACGAACAACTCGCCGAACCCTGCGTAGCCGTACGGACGTGGGCCGCCGGTGTAAGTCCACCCGGCCACCATGCACACTGCACCGAGCGCAACCAGCAGCCACGTGGTGCGACTCGCAAGCGCGAGCCCGACACCGCCCGAAACTGCGAAAGCCATGAAGGCCGCGCGTTTCACCGCTCGCGCGCTGGCTGCGCCCGACGCCACCAGTCGCTGCGGGCCGCGGCGTTGAGCGTCGGTGCCGCGCACGCCGTCGGAATAGTCGTTGGCGTAATTCACCGCAACTTGCAGCGCGAGGCTGACGATCAGCGCGAGCAGGCTGTTTACCGCGAATTCCCGTGTGGGTGGATTCTCCCTGCTCGCAACTGCGGCGCCGATCATCACTGGCACCAACGCCGCCGGCAACGTGCGCGGACGCGCGCCAGATACCCACACACCTACTCGAGTCGCCGGGCTCGTCACTGCTGAGGCACGATAGCCGTCGCACGCGACATAGCGTTGCCGACGTGCAGCAACTCGTGGCGCTCGATCTTCCGCTCGGGGCTCCGCTCGTGAACGAAATCATCCGTCAGTGGGATGCGGGTCACGCCGTGCTACCGCTCGATCAGCGCATGACGCCCGCAGTACGCCGACGCGTGGCATTTCAGTTGGGTGCCACTCGGTTGCGCACAACAGACAGCGACGAGGTTCTTTCGGAACCAGACGCATCGCTCGTGCCGCTCGAGCCCGACGATGCCCTGGTAATCGCGACGAGCGGCTCAACCGGCTCGCCCAAAGGCGTCGTGCACACGCATGCCTCACTCGCCCACCATGCGCGAATGGCGAGCAGACGCCTCTCGCTGTCGCCCGACGATCATTGGTGGCTGTGCCTTCCCGTGGCGCACATCGGCGGCCTTGGGGTGGTCGTACGCGCTGCACACACCGGCGCACGGCTTACCATCGACGCTCACGTCGACGACGCATCGGTAGCGGCAGCACGCGCCTCGGGCGCCACCCACACCTCGCTCGTGCCGACGCACATGTTCCGCCACGATTGGCGCGATTGGAAACTCGTGCTGGTCGGAGGTCAGCGCACGGGGCAACTGCCCACGAATGCGGTTGCCACCTACGGGCTCACCGAAACTGGGGGCGGTGTCGTATACGACGGCTTGCCCTTGGATGAGGTAGAGGTTCGTGTGGTCGACGGCGAAGTACTACTGCGCACACCGAGTATGGCGCGCACGTACCGCCACGCGCCGCTCCCCCTAATGGATTCGTGGCTCGCCACCGGCGACCTCGGAGTTCTGGAACAATCGCGTTCGGACGCGCACGACGAGTTGCGACTGCGCGTCGAAGGTCGCCGTGGTGATCTCATCGTGACTGGCGGCAACAAGGTGTGGCCCTATGCCGTAGAGCAACGACTCCTCTCGCATCCGCTCGTCGCTGATGCAGCGGTTCGCGGTTTGCCCGACGACGAATTCGGCTCGGTGGTGTGCGCCTTTGTCGTCGCCCGTCAGGTGGCAACACCGCCCACACTCGACATGCTGCGCGGTCATGTGAAGGAAACCCTGGCGTCCTACTGCGCCCCGCGACGCTTGGTGCTGTGCGATCGAATCCCCCGCAACTCGCTCGGCAAAGTGATCGCCACGGAACTCCCCGCATGACACCCGACCAGCGCCCGCACGACGAGCACGCCGATACTCATGTCCCGGCCGCGGCTCTGCCCGGAAACTTCCGGCGTCACTTCGCCGCCTCGGTGTGTTCGAACCTCGGCGATGGAATGGTGGCTGCCGCCGCCCCGCTCTTGGCGCTGTCGCTAACCGACGACCCTCGTCTCATTGCTGCTGTCAGCGCCGCTGCGATGTTGCCGTGGTTGGTGCTCTCGTTGCCGGCAGGAGTTTTCATCGACCGCCACGAACGACGGAACATTCTGAGTACGTCCAACGGCGTGCGCGCGGCGTTGTTCGGCATTCTTGCTCTCAGCATCGTGCTCGACCTGATCACGATCTGGCTGCTGATCGTCATCGTGCTTCTTCTCGCGGTCGGCGAAGTGTTCTTCGATATGGCGGCCCAAGCGTTCCTGCCCTCGATTGTCGATGAATCTTTGCTCGAACGCGCGAACGGGCGTCTCTATGCGGCGGAAGTTGCGGCAAATTCGTTCGTCGGACTGCCCGTGGGTGCGTGGTTGTTCGTGGTCGCTGCCGCTGCTCCATTCGGCCTACAGGCGACGGCCCTGCTCGTTGCCGCAGCGCTCATTACCTCGATTCGCCTGCCACAACGCGCGATTCCAAACCTCGGGCATCACGATGCATCGCCGCAGCGCCGCCTGACGACCGAGATTCGCGAAGGACTTCGCTGGCTGCGGGCGCATCCGTTCCTGCGGCTACTCGCACTGATGCTCGGTGCGGCGAACATGTGCCATATGTTCGCCCAATCGATTTTCGCCAAGTTCGTACGCGACGAGCTCGGTCTTGGTCCGCGCGGTTTCGGGTTGCTCTTGTCGGCCTCGGCCGTCGGATCGATTGTCGGTGGTCTTGTGGGCTCGCGGATTGCTCGCAAATTCGGAGCCGCCCCGGCAATCGTCGGTGCCTACGTGATGTTCGCCGCACTCGAATTCTTGCCTGGCGCAGTGCCGCAAGTGTGGGCTGTCGTCATCGCGGGAGTCCTGATGTCGGTGTCGGGCACGGTGTGGAACGTGCTTACCGTCAGCGCTCGCCAGCGTCTCATCCCGAGCGAATTGTTCGGGCGCGTGAACAGCGTTTATCGTTTCATCGGCACCGGCACCTCGGCTTTCGGTGCGATCATCGGTGGGCAAATCGCATTCCACTTCGGCTTGCGTGCCACTTACCTTCTTTCGGGTGCGACGCTCAGCATCGTACTTGCGCTCGGTGCTCCTCAGTTGCTCGTTCTTTCGAAGCGTTACGCCTCGAACAACTAGAGCCGAGTGGTTCGCTGCGGACAGGCCGCAGCTACATGCCACCGGATCGTACGCCGGCACCACCGTCGATCACGTAGGTTTCGCCGGTGATCCAGCTTGCTTTGTCCGACGCGAGAAACAACGCCAAGTTCGCGATGTCGTCTGGCTCACCGAGGCGTCGTGTCGGCAACTGCCCCGCGAGTCGTTCGCCGAAATTCTCGACCAGCACCGACGCGAAATCGGTCTTCACGAGTCCTGGCGCAATGCCGACCACGCGCGTCGGGCCAAGTTCGCCGGCGAGTTGTCGCGTCATGTGTATCAGTGCGGCCTTGGTGAGGTTGTATACACCGAGGAAACCTTCAGCGCGCAACCCGCCGACCGAAGCGATGTTTATGATCACGCCGGGATGTGACTTCAGATGCGCCTCCCACGCAGCCTTGCACCAGAACAACGGCCCGCGCAGATTCACCTGGAATGTCTTGTCGTAGCGCGACTCGTCGACCTCGAGAGTTGGCCCCATGTACGGATTGGTTGCGGCGTTATTGACCAAGATGTCGAGCGCACCGAAGCGCTCGATGGTGGCCGACACGCATCGCTTCCCTGCCTCCACGTCACCTGCGTTGGCGGCAAACACTTCGACGTCGCCGGTCATCTCCGCGGCCGCGGCGCGTAAGGCGTCTTCTTTGCGCGACGTGAGCATGACCTTGGCGCCTGCCGCGGCGAAGTGCGAGGCGATTGCCTTGCCGATGCCGCGCGAGGCACCGGTGACCAGGGCGACCTTTCCTTCCAGTGAGAGTTCCATGAGAGCGAACCCTACTTGCCGGTGGTCACCATCTCGCTGGTGGGCAAATAGCGCACCACCGACACGCGTCGGCCATCGAGTTCCTCGACGCAGAGGCGGTAGCCATTGCCGTTAATGCCATCACCGACGCGCGGCATGCGCCCGATGGCGCCGAACACGTGCCCGCCAATCGTGTCATAGTCGTCATCGCTCAACTCAAGACCCAAGCGCGAGTTCACGTCGTTGAGCGCCACGACGCCGTCGATGAGGAACGCGCCATCCGGAAGACCGCGGAACCGAAGGTCGGCGTCGTCATGCTCGTCGCCAATCTCACCGACAAGTTCCTCCAAGCAATCTTCCAGTGTGACGATCCCACTGAATGCGCCGAATTCGTCGGCCACGATCGTCATGTGGCTGTGGGTGCGTTGCATCTCGCGCATCAATTCTGCGACCAATTTGCCCTCGGGCACCACGTGCGCCTCGCGCATCACACTGCGTACCGAGTCGCTGCCACGCCCCTCGCGCTCGAATCGCATCAGGTCTTTGGTGTTCACGATGCCGGCAACGTCGTCTATCTCGTCTACATCAGTTCGCAAGACGGGTATGCGGCTGAATTGCTGGTCGAGTGCGACTCCGAGCGCGCGCGTCACGGTCTCATTCTCGTCGACTGTGGTGACGTCGCCACGCGGACGCATGATCTGGCGAACGACGGTGTCACCGAACTCGATGACCGATTCGATGAGCGCCTGTTCTTCAACCTCGATCACGGAATCCTTCGCGGCCGCCTCGACGATATTGAGAAACTCCGACTCGCTGATGAACGGACCTTCCTTCAAGTTGCGCCCGGGCACGAGGAGATTGGTGATCTTGATGAGCCCATTGGAGGCGATGCGCAGCGGCCAGAAGGCTGTGAGCGCCGACACGAGTGGGGCGGTCATCGTGGCACCTCGCACCGAATACAACACGGCGTACGTCTTGGGCACTGCCTCGGCCATGACGAAGAACAACAGCACGTTGAGCACCACGCCAATCACCACGCCGGGCGCGCCGAAGACTCGGTTTGCGACAACGCCCGTGAGCGTGGCCTGGAGAGTCTGCAAGATGTTCACCGTGAGCAAGAGCGGATTCACCCACTTGGTCGGATCGCTCGCGAGTCGAACCAACAGCCCTGCGCGCCGATGGCCGTCGTCCAACAGGGCCTGAGCCTTCTGCTTGGTGATGCGCGACAGCGACATCTCGGCGAGAGCGAGCAACGTGAGCACGACGAGCAGGACCAAGATGGCGACGAGCATCCAGATGTCGCTGTTGGTGAGGCGGGCCGCGAACATCAGTAACCCTGCGTGAAGACCGACGGTGCTGAGCCGTGCCAGTGAAGTAGCTCCAGCAGTTCTCTCTCGCGATGGCGCATACGCGCTGCGTGTTCTTCGGTGTCGTGGTCGTAGCCGAGCACGTGCAAGACCCCGTGTGTCACGAGCAACGCGATCTCGTCTTCGAAGGCGCCGGCATGCGAATGGGCCTGGTCGGCCGCAACCGCGGGACAAACGACGACGTCGCCCACCAAGAGCGGCAGTTCGCTCACCTCGACGCGCGACACACCTGGCGTCGAACTTCGCGCAGTCGGGCCGGCAGCACGTGAGTTGTCGACCATGTCGATGGGAAATGCGAGCACATCGGTCGGGCCATCTACTTCCATGTGCACACGATTCATCTCACTGATTGCTTGACGCGACACGAACAACAACGCCAGCTCCGCCTGTCCACGCACGCCTTCTGCACTCAGAACTCCGGTTGCAAGTTTCTGCCAGCGAACAGAGTCGAGCGGAACATCCTGTTGTTCGTCTGACACGAATACCTCAACCGAGCCGTCGCCTCCGACTCGGCGCGGCGCAGAGGATCTCGGGCGGTCAGTCACGGCGCTTGCCGCTGCGCATCCGCGCGGCTGCCTGCTCGCCCGACTTCTCGTAAGCGGCGACGATGTCGGCGACGATCTTGTGGCGAACCACGTCGCCGTAATCGAGATGCACGAAAGTAAGGCCGTCGATGCCGGTGAGCACACGTTCGAGACCCGCGAGGCCGCTGCGACCATCGGGAACGTCGACCTGCGTGGTGTCGCCCGTGATCACAACCTTGGAGCCGAATCCGATGCGCGTCAAGAACATCTTCATCTGCTCGGGCGTCGTGTTCTGCGCCTCGTCGAGAATGATGAAGCTGTTGTTCAGTGTGCGACCGCGCATGAACGCCAGCGGCGCAACTTCCACAACGCCGCGCTCGAGGTGCTTGGCGGCATTCTCCGCGCCGACCATGTCGTGCAGCGCGTCGTAGAGCGGTCGCAGGTATGGGTCGATCTTGGCCATCAAGTCGCCGGGCAGGAAACCCAGGCGTTCGCCCGCCTCGACCGCGGGACGGGTCAGAATGATGCGGTTCACCGACTTGGCGTGCAGCGCCTGCACGGCCATTGCGACGGCAAGCCAGCTCTTTCCCGTGCCGGCCGGGCCCAGCGCGAACGTAATCACATGCTGGGCGATGGCGTCCACATACCGGCGCTGCCCCGCCGTCTTTGCTCGCACTGGCTTCGCCTGGCCCAGGCGAACGATGTCGGCGGTCAGCACGCTGGTCGGGCTCACGTCATTGCGAACCATGTCGATCACTCGCCCCAGCACCACGGCATCCACATGCTCACCGCGCTGCAGTAACTGGCTCAGCTCTTCGAACAGTAGCCCTACGGTGCCGCCGTCAGGCCCGCTCGCGCTTATCTCGTTGCCGCGCACCGTGATGGCGGACTGGGGAAACGCTCGTTCGATCTGGCGGAGCAGCTCATCGCGCTCGCCGACGAGGGCCGCCATGAGATGAGCGGCGGGTATTACGACCGTGGTGGCAGGCGTGGCGACACTCATGTCGCGGGCGTGCTCATGACCTCCACAATGTTATCGGTGTCGTCGTTTCCGCGTTTTGACGCATTCCGCGCGAAATCAAGCGCGTAATAGCGCACCGCGGCGAGCGGCACGAGCTCCACTTCGCCGACGATCTTGGCCATGCGCAACATCAATTCCGCGGCACCGCCGGAGTCGTCAGGCTGGTGCGTATCGGGAACATCGAACACCAGTAGTGCTCCATCGCGCGCTTCCGCAGTGAGCGCTTCTTTCGCGAGCGCCACGTTGGCGCCGCGTAACTCAACATCGGGGTCGACCACCACCCACATCACGTAGTGCACCTGCCCGCGCGCCATGCGATCGGCATGATGACGGCGGAAGTACTCGGAGTTCAGCCAGCGAGTCGATCCGATGTCGGTGGCAATCAGAGTCATCACAACGGGGCGATCGCCGTCCCACACCACCCACACCCGATTGGTGGAGTTCAGCAATGTGTCGTCGAACTCGGCGCGATTCACCAATTCCGTTGTCGGCAAGATGGGATTACCCGAGTACGCACGCTTGTAGAACTCCCACAGACGATCGCGCAGCTTCACGTCGCCGAGTCGTGTGTGACGGGTAATGAACATCGGGCTCCTGTGAGGGTGCGCGCGCACCCGAGGTCGTGGACCTCCGCCCAGCGACCACAGTACCGACCACGGCGTGGTTGCGGGCGGATGATGTGCAACTGCGCCGATGCTCAAGTGGCGCCGCCTTGTTTCGGTACTTTGGTTGCGGTGAGGTGCACCTGATGCAACGCGTGCTCGAACGCACGGCCTGGGGCCTCGTCGCCGTTGGGGTCGTTCTGGCCCTGGTGCACACCGCCGTCGAGTCGACTGCGTTCGGCGACGCGATGTACGCACTTGCCGCCGTGGTCGTGGCTGCCGCAACGCTGGCGTCCGCCCACTGGAACCGCCTCGACCGCCGCATCATCGCAGGATTGCTCGTCATCGTCGTGAGCGTGGTGTGCGGACAAGTGCTGAGCGCCGAGTCACGAGGCATGACCGCCCATGTCGTTGCCGAGTCGCTGTTCCTCGTGGTGCAAATCACCCTGGCGGTCGGCCTGGTGATCGTCGCGAAGCGCCGCATCGGTCGCGACCCTGTCGGCGTTCTCGCCGATGCCTCCATTTTTGCTGTCGGCACATGGACGGTGCTGTGGATCGTGGTGGTGCGCACATTGTTCGATGCAGTCAGCGACGAACCCACGGTCGTCGTCCTGCGGGGCGTCACGTTTTCGTTCGCCGCGGTGGTGCTTTTCTTGCTCGCCACTCTCATCATCTCCGACTCCGACAACGGCGCCGTCGTGTGGCTGGCTGCCTGCGCAATCGTCGCATCGTTGAGTGGCGACCTGCTGTGGGCGCTGCACGATGCTGGCTCGACGAGCATCGCGCCAAGCATCCGCAATTCGCCGTACGTGCTCTCGTTGTTCGCCGCCGCCGCGACGTTGCTGCATCCCGAGGCGAACCGACTCACCACCCAGGGCGCTCATCGCGCTGCCCGACCCGTGGCTGGCCGGTTGATTGGCGTAGTCGCCGGACTCGTGGTGCCCATCGCGGTGATCGCACTCACCGACTCGAAAGACACGTCAGATCGGGTAGTGCGCGCTGCGTCGGTAATCCTGCTGTGCGCGCTGGTCTTGCTGCGTGTGGTCACCGCGGTGCGTGCCAACTCGGCACTGCAGGCTCGTCTCGTGCGCAGCGCGCAAACCGATGCGTTGACCGGCCTGCCGAATCGCAATCTGATGCTCGAACACGTCGACACCGCGTTGCGTACGGCATGGCGCGATGGCCGCCAACCGACGGTGCTATTCATCGACGTCGACCGGTTCAAGAACATCAACGACAGCCTCGGCCACTCGGCAGGCGACGACGTGTTGGTCAGCGTGGCCGAGCGTCTGCGTGTCGTGCTGCCCGAGCATTGCGTGGTCGGGCGCATTGCCGGTGACGAATTCGTGGTGCTCGATCCGCTCACCAAAGGACCGCCCGAGGCGATGGTGCTCGCCGACCGCGTGCTCGAGTCGTTCCACGAACCGTTGTCGTTGCGCCAAGGCGATGTGTTCGTATCCGCGAGCATCGGGGTGTCGGTGTACCGCCCGTCGGTCACCAACAGTGCCGACGACTTGCTTCGTCACGCTGACACCGCGATGTACCGAGCCAAGGAGTCGGGGCGTAACTGCGTGGCGATCTTCGACGAGTCGATGTTGGCCAGCGTCACGCAACGACTCGCGGTTGAGACGGCGCTCTACCGCGCGCTTGAGCGGCGCGAGTTGCGGCTCGTTCATCAGCCGATCATCGATGTGCCACTGGGCGAAGTGGTCGGCTTCGAGGCGCTCATGCGTTGGGACCGTGAGGACGGCAGCTCCGTCTCCCCCGCCGAGTTCATCCCCATCGCCGAAGAGACCGGCATCATCGTTCCAATCGGTGCCTGGGCGCTCTTGGAGGCGCTCACTCACCTGAGCGAATGGATTGCCGCCGGAGTCTGCCCGCGCGACGCGACGATGGCGGTCAACGTGTCACCACGACAGTTGAGCGACCCGAACTTCGTGAACGTGGTCAGCGAGGCACTCACCCGCGCGCACATCCCCGCCAAACAGTTGTGGCTCGAAGTCACTGAGAGCGTGATGATTGCCCAGCCCGACCAAGCGCTTGCCGCGCTGACGAAACTCGGCCATCTCGGCGTGCGTATGGCAATCGACGACTTCGGCACGGGGTATTCGTCGCTCTCGCTCCTGCAGCGATTCCCGATTCATCGGTTGAAGATCGACCGTTCTTTCGTGCACGGCGTCGCCGACGACGCCGATGCCCGCTCGCTGGTGCGCACCATCATCGCGATGTGTGAATCGATGGACCTCGACATCGTGGCTGAGGGAGTTGAGAGCGTGCACCAACTGCAGACACTGCGCGACATGCGCTGCGCCAAGGCACAGGGCTACCTGATCAGCCATCCGGTGGCGCCCGAGTCGATGGCGGCCACGGTTGCTGCGATCAACGACGTGGGGCCGTGGCCTCGCTCGCGACGTCCCTGACGCACAACAGCAACCGCAACCTCGCCATGACAGCATCGAGCACGGATAGGGTCGCTTCCGTGTACGAAGCGAACCGACTGCAGTTCGCCAACCTGCGCGGTCGCGCAAGCCTCGTAGTCGCCAACGCGCAAGACGGCAGTGGCACCGCGGTGGATGTGGAGCGCGCAAGCAACGGCGAGTTCTCAAGCGACCCGATGGCCTGCTTCGGCAAGTGGAGCGCGCTGCGTGATTTCGCCGCACGAATCGGTGATGCCGGAGCCGTCAAATTCTCCCCTGCCGAGCTCGCCGCGCCCTCACCGCGTCCCGCGCAAATCTTCGGCATCGGTCTGAACTATCGCGAGCACGCCAACGAAACCGGGGCACCAATCCCTGAGACTCCGCTCACCTTCACCAAGTTTCCCTCAAGCGTGAACACACCGCACGGCGAGATCGTCGTCGACGTACCCACTGCCGACTGGGAGGTTGAGTTGGTCGTGGTCATCGGCATCGGAGGTCGGAACATTTCGCTCGTGCATGCGTGGGATGCGGTGGCGGGCCTGTGCGTCGGTCAAGACGTCAGCGACCGCCTGCTGCAACGCGCCACGCAACCGCCGCAGTTCAGCCTCGGCAAGAGTCGCCGCGGATACTCACCGTTCGGCCCTTGGCTCGTCGATGCCCGCAGCATTGCCAACCGCGACTCGCTCACCATGCACTGCTCGCTCGACGGCGGAGAGGTGCAGCGCACGAACACCGACGATCTCATCTTCCCGGTGCCGGCGCTGGTCGCGTAT
>Ga0172367_10003472_pt1 | contig 20421 bp, 21 predicted proteins | sample Lak10m_FD_114542 | JGI IMG/M metagenome (GOLD analysis project Ga0172367, IMG submission 114542) | Freshwater microbial communities from Kabuno Bay, South-Kivu, Congo - kab_022012_10m | ecosystem: Environmental > Aquatic > Freshwater > Lake | place: Democratic Republic of the Congo: South-Kivu...
AACAATTCTTCAACATCATATTTTCTAATATTATAAATATGTGTAAGTGATAAATCAGAACCTACATTTATATATTTAACAAAATTTGAATAATTATTCAGACTTTGTTTTCTAATAACTTTATGAATTACTCTAGGTTGTAATTGTCTTATTATATTTTGTTTTCTAATAACTTTATGAATTACTCTAGGTTGTAATTGTCTTATTATATTTTGTTTAGTCGGTGCTAATCTTCCTCCATCAGTATAATTTTTCAATCTTTTTTTATTAATAAAAGGTTCAATTTTCTTCTTATATTTTAATTGTTCTACATCCATTTATTCTATTATTATAATAGAATAAAAAAAAAAATTAATGTTTTTGTTTTATATATTTAGTCCTTATTCTTTTAAGTGGTGCTACGGCCATTTATTCTATTATAATAATAGAATAATTAAAAAAAATTAATGTTTTTGTTTTTTCTGTTTTGTCATAGTTGATGTATCAACATACTTATCAAACCATTTTTCACCAACAATTTTTGATGCTCCTTCGCTCGTTAATTCATTATTAATAATCTTATTTCTCATACTTAACATATAATTTAGATTATCCCAAGGGAATATCTCATCTTTTAATGCTAATTCAAATAACATTGGATAACGATTAGCAAAGAAATCATATTTCAATTTTAACTTTTCATATTTTTCATTACCATCCATATTTTTATATTCATCAGTCTTATTATCCTTAATAATCATTGACACATATTTAATTATTTCATCATTCGTTAAACCATCGCTAATAAAATCCTTAACTTCTGCCATATTTACTATTTTTATATATAATTCTCTTTATATATAAAAAATAAAAATAATTATAGGACTACTGAGAATCGAACTCAGGTTTTTGCTTCATAAGAGCAATGTTCTAACCATTGAACTATAATCCCTTATTTATATATAAATAAATTATCCTTATATATTATAGAGAATTATGAATACATCATCTATTTCAAAAAATGCGAGTGAATATGATAATACACCAACAACAAAAACTCATATAGAACCTGATGCTATTGCTTATAGTTCTCAATTTTATGCAAAACATCACATTCCATCTATTCAAGAACGACCTGGAAATAATACCATAAATAAAGAAATATATTCAAGATTTAAACCGGATTATAACCTTTTTTGCTACAAATAATAATTAGATTCCATTCATAAATCTAATTATTAAAATAAAAATAATGTAGGACTACTGAGAATCGAACTCAGGTTTTTGCTTCATAAGAGCAATGTTCTAACCATTGAACTATAATCCCTTATTTATATATAAATAAATTATCCTTATATATTTTTATTTCTTTTTTCTTTTATAGATAAAATAAAATAGTAAAAGAATAATAAGCATTATAACAATTAGAAATATAAAAAAATTATTGTATTTATATTTATAAATAAAATGATAATTATAAAATTGTTCGGGTGGATTATTAATTAATCCTTGATTATTAGTATTAACATCATTTGCGTAAATATAAGTTTGGTCAATATATTTCGGCGAACTACTACCTCCGCCCATTTTATTATTCTATAAAGATAATAGAATCTTTAATTTTAATCAAATCTTGATTTTTGGTTAATAGATTTATAGTATTTCTAATACCAACATCATTTTTATTAATATCTTTCATCGAAGATATTTCATTATATTTTGTAATAATAGTTTTATATTCTTTGATAAATGGCTTGCAATTTATTTTTATTTTAATAATATTTGTTTTAAATCTTTCATATAAATCATTTAATATTTGTTTAATTATTTTATCTTTAGTCATTGTTTTATCATTATTCTCTTTTTCGTCGCTATAAATAGTTTTATCATCTTTTGTTATTTTTAACTTGTAATTAATTGTCTCCTTTACTTTACTTTCAATAATTTTAATTTCCCCCATTAATATTTTATCATTATCTATAATTTCTTTCTTTTCTTCTTTTGATTTCTTTTTAATTTCTTTTGGTTTTTCTTCTTTCTTTTCTTCTTCTTTCTTTTTTCTGCTTATTTTTTCTTTGGGTTCTTGAAGTTTATTAATAAACTCGTCAAATAATAATTCTTGTACTTTCTTTAATTTTAAATTATCTAATCTATTTTTTCTTCTTTTATCATCTATATACATATCTTTTTGTTTTAATTCTTCTTCTACCTTATCCCAATAATCGTGTCCTTCTTTATATTCAGATAATTCATTCAAACATAATACATATAATTGTAATATAGGTTTCATTATTTGATTTGTAATGTAATGTAAATAATCTGGTTGTAATTTGTTTTCATTTATATATTCAGGTGTTTCAATTTTATCTCCTTGAAGTTTTGCTTCTTTTACTTTTATATAAATATATTGTATTCTATCATTTACAGATGGCTTATTGCCTGGATCTCTTATAGCAATTTTATCCGCCAATACCTTATGTGCGATTTTGCTAGGGTCTTTATAAAAACCTCTTAAGGTCTTTGATAAAATCAAATCTTTCATATCAGTCTTACCATCAACTAAATCCTGCAATTCTTCTCTTAAAAACTTAATAGATAATTCTAAATCTTGATTATTAAGAATGATATCAATTACTCCACCAAATATCTTTTTGACTATATTTGCATTATCTCTGCGTTTTAATACAATTCCCATTGATTTCTGTTTAAAATGATTAACATCTTTTTCATATAAATTGCCAACATATCTCTTCTTCGTAAATAAGATAAATGGATACAAACATTTTTCATAATTTAATTTTTGCGGATATGGCAAATGTTTTTTTATATTTAATTCTACGTGTTCGCCATTTTTAATAGCATATGGCAATGCATCTTTTCCATAAACATCTTCATTATTTTCATTCTTATTACGAAACTTACAGAAAATAGAATCTGTATCACCGTAAATAACTTCAGCATTATAATTATCTTCAACAAAGTTTTTTGCTAACATAATCATCTCTCTTCCTGTAGATGTTGTACAAGCAGCTATTTCTTTAAGATAAACAGCAGATGTTTTTGCACCTATTTGACCATATAAAGAATTAGCTGTTACTTTATAAGCTGATTGCAATGCATCGAATACACCACATTCAAACTTATTATAAGTAGGATTATTGGTTTTAATATCAGTCTTTAAAACTTCTGTTTTAATATTCAAATCAACGTTAGTAATAATTATTTTATTTTCAGTTTCTTCCGGAAAACCAGTAATAATCGTATTATCTTTTTTAGTAATTGTTATATATTCAATCTTTTTTCTTGTATTTTTTCTCTCATTTAAAAGCATTTCAAGAATATCAGGAATAATTCCTTTTTTGCCATCTTTATATTTTGCAAAATAACAATCTTTCACTCCAGTTTTAGCCTTTTTATCTCCTAAACCTTCATACAAATCATAACTAACTTTAATTATTTCAATATTATCATCTTTAATATCGCGATACTTATCATCAATTATATAAGTATCGTGTGATAAGTTTCTACAAATCATTGATGATGGATATAAAGAACCATAATCAAATACAACAATTGGGTCATCTAAATAAATACCTTCTTTCGGTTCTAAAACAATAGCTCCTTCATAACCTTCCGTATTATCTTCATCACTAATATAATTTTTAATAACAGGAATAAGATATTCACGTTTCATACATTCATTTGAAATTAAAGAGAAAATCTTAATACCTTGACCTCTTCTAAATAAGAAATTGAGAGGTACTAAACAAACATTTCCCATACCAATATTATTTTCAATAATTTTCAGTTTATGTAAAAGTTTATTAACTAAAATACAATCCTGAACGCAATATTTAGCAATTACGCATCTATCTGCAGAATTGCCTTTAAACTTTTCAAAAATCTCTTTCGGTTTTAAATCATCCTTATTGCTATTAATATAAATAGAAGCAACATTATCCAATTTATAACTATCTAATTTAAAATCTTTTTGCATTACCTTTAAAAGGTCAATACAAACAACACCATCAATATCAAATAATTTAAATATATTATCGCCCAATGCAGATGATGATAATTTTTGTTCTACTAAACTACAACTTCTATTTCTAATTTTACCAAGCCCAATTTTAAATCTATCATTAATATTAAGTTCTTTTGTTCTATCCCATATATATTCAATATCAAAACCCCAAATATTATAACCGATAATAACATCAGCATTCAAAGAACACATAAATCTTTTCCAAGATAATAATAATTCTGCTTCTGTTTTACAACAAACAACATCAGTATTCTCAATATTATCGCAATCATTTAAAGTAATTATACGTCTATAAATAATATCATCATTACCATATTTATGAACAGTAATGCCAATTTGTATGATTTTATCACCTTCGAGTTTCGGCAATGTTTCTGTCAATTTTCTATTTAATGCTTCCTCGATTTCATTATATTCCTTATTTGTTAGTTTCTTAACCTTTTTTGTATCATCATTTTCATCTGCTTCATCATTATCTTCGTTTTCTTCTTCATCATCCTTAACTTCAATTGTTTTTACTTTATTTAAAATTAATCTTAATGTATCTTCAATTAATCGCAATTTTTCTTTAATAGAACTATCAATTTTACCTTTTGAATATAAGCGATGAATAATAGCATTCGGATTGTTATTAACAATAACATCATCGCTAAATGCATCATAAATATTATCAATTAAATGTTTATTATCTAAATTAATTTTGGCAAGATAACATAAATCCTGTGCCAGTTTTTTATAATTCTTAATCGCAACAGGAAAATCACCGTGCGAACTTGTACATTCTATATCAAAAGATGCGATTATTAATGGTGCTATTTGATTAATTTCAATTGCCTCAATATCATTCCAATCAGCAGTTATATTATAATTACTTATAGTTTCAGGTGCATCTTCTAATGTATATTTATTAACCTTAATCCAACCACAAGGTTTGATATTTTTAATATGAATAAATCTTAAAAATGGGTCAATATTACTTTCATATAACTTAAACCCTTCTTTAATTGGCAATTCAGATTGAAAATAATATTTAAGATTGTTAAACATACGCAACGAATTGACAATAACTTTTATAAATCTAAATTGTTTATTATTTGAAAATCCCCAAAAATCTTTTTTATGAACAACTTCAAGTTTTTCAAAATGCGTTGAATAAGTTTTTGAAATAATTCTATTTGTATATGATTTACCCTTAAACTTACTTTCATATGTATCTTCTCTCAATTTATTTTCCAATTCTTGTACTTTATTATTAAACTTCTTAATATCTAAATCTTCCCACGATGGTGGAGGCTTGATATAAAAGAATGGTTTAAAATTAATTACTTTCGTACAGATTGTTATATTACTATTATTTGTACCGTAAATATAAATACAATACTTATCTGATTTTTCATATTCATCTTTATTTTTATCAGTTTCAGGAATAAACCAGTCTGTTATTTGATAAATAATTTCAGTATCTAAATTATCATCAGTCAATTCATCAATGTCAGCTCTTGGAAATGTATTCATTATATATGTATTTATGTTTAATTTTTATATTAATAAAAATCAATTTTTTGATTATATTTATATTTTATAGAATGGAAATAGGTTTTCAAGGCTTTTTCATTATTACTCTTATAATTGTATTTACATATTTATTGTATCAATATCATTATTACAGTAAAATTGAAAAAATTGTATCAACTATCGATAATAGAAATTATGAAGTTCAAATTAAAAATGATGCTCAAGAAGCTGCTGATTTAATTGCTAAAATTAGAGAAAAATTGGTATTATTGGTAAATCATTTAATTAAATCATATCCCAACGAAGATAGAACTGAACAACTAAAAACCAATTTTAAGCCAGATAATATTAAAGAAGGCATTGATGATCCTAATTATACCAGTTATTCAATTAATAAAGGCGAACAGATTGTTTTATGTTTAAGAACCAATAATAAATTAACTGATTTAAATACGATGATGTTTGTCGTTTTACACGAATTATCACACATATGCACTAAGAGTATAGGACATACACCAGAGTTTTGGAATAATTTTAAATGGATATTAGAAGAAGCAATTAATATTGGTGTTTATAAAAAACAAGAGTTTAAATTAAATAATGTTGATTATTGTGGTATAAAAATTACCGATAGCCCTCTTGATTAATATTTATTTAAGAATTATTTATTAATAATAAATATCAATGTCAGAAACCAACTTTTTTAAAAATATTGATACTAACGAAAAGGCTTTTTGTTTAGGTTTTTTTAGTTATATTAATGAAGCTGATTCAAAATATTCTAAATATACATATGAACTTTCTAATATTAATAATAATTATGACAATGAACTATTGACTTATTTTGAAAATATTGTTGATATTATGTATGATGATACAACTGCTATTACATCAATGACTTTGATGAATAAAAGTATGATTGATGATATTAAAACTAATATTAAAGATTTTGACAATTTCACTGATAAATATAAAAAAGAGTTTATTCGTGGTATTTATGAATACAATTATTTAAATAGCAATTATAATAACAACGATATTCTCATTAAAAAAGCTGGTTTAATTAATGAAACAAGTGTAATTGAAAAAATTGCGGATTATCTTAAAGTTCCGTATATTTATATTACTGATAAAGATGAATATGCTTATTATCAAGTTAAATATGGTTGTAGTAGTGTTGATTTCTTAGGTTTTATTTATAATAATATTAATGATAGTTATAGTTTTAATTATTGCAATTATAATAATACTGTTCCTAGATGTTGTGTTATTAAAACAGATGAAAACGCTGTATTTCCATCTAAAGCAAATTGGAGCGATGTTGGATTTGATTTAAGTATTATCAAAAAAATTAAAGATTTCAATTCAACAACTGCTTTATATGATACGGGAATTAAAATCCAACTTGATTTTGGATATTATGCTGAAATTGTACCAAGAAGTTCCATTAGTAAATCTGGTTATATTCTAGCCAATAACATCGGTATTATTGATAATAGTTATAGAGGTAATTTGATGATTGCTTTAACAAAAATTGCTCCAGATGCAATTGAATTAGAATATCCTTTTAAATGTTGTCAATTAATTATAAGAAAACAGATTTATGTTAATCTCGAAGAAGTAGCATCAATAACAGAAACAAAAAGAAGCGAAGGAGGATTTGGTTCAACAGATAATTAGTTTTTATTTTTATACAATCATTGTAAAAAAATGATATGATTATTTTTAATTATTTATATCAATGTCTTTCGAAATAATTCAAGAAGTCGAATTAATGATTATAGCAATCAAAACAAATGATTGGAATGAAGCAAAAGAAGAAATAATGAATAATCTTAATAATATTCAATTTAATCTTTCAATTAATTATAGAGATTTATGTATATCAAATAAAGATTTGGAAATAGAAATTAAAAATTGTATATTTCATTTATTGCCACAATTTTTTATACAAACCAATTATAACACTTATGAAATAGTTGATGATTATAATATAACTATGGAAGAAATAAATAAAATAGCAAAAAAAGCAATTATTATTATCAATAGAAAAATAAAAAAATGATATAATTATTTTATTTTTTTATAATTAATGTTGTCAAATACAAACTTTTGCAAGGTTAAATATTGTCGTTATATCAATTCGCATACTACAAGAAATCATAAATGCGGCACTTGCTCTGAATTGGGACACGGACAATATGAATGTAGAAATAATGCTGAAAAAATAAAATTACGAGAGTTTTTTAATGACGTTATTGACCCAACTGAAAGATGCGATTTATATAAATGTCCTTCTAATATTTTTCATAAAACAATTGCTCATCATTGTGAATATTGTAAAAATCTTGGTCATAATTTATATAACTGTCCTATTAAAATAATAACTATAAATTGTCCTTTATGCAGACAATCAAATGCAATTAAAGCAAATCAAAAAAAAATTATAGGTTTAGATAATGAATGCTGTATTTGCTATGATAATAAAATAGAAGTTTATTTTCCTAATTGCGGACACGTTTGTATATGCAATGAATGTTTCTATAAATCATTCAAATAAATATTAATGAATCTTTATAAGACATATATTTAAGAGTTTCTAAAGGTTTTAAATAATTAATATAAGTATTGTATATATATTTAGACAATTTATTTTTTTATTAAAATATGATAAATATTAATACTTATATTATCATTATCACCAATGATATAAATATTAATATCTTCATAATTATTTTTATGTATATATGTCATATTATCGATTAAATAATTAATATCATAATTATCATTAAATTGACAAATTAAACTTTTATTAATTGTTTTGTTATTGATTATTAAATAAACCTTTGATAAAATAGATATTAAAATAATATCTTTATCATTATTGCAAAATAAATAATTATCGATTAATATTATTTCATCATATTTATTTTTCTTATAAAAACAACAATAGTTATGTTCAGTTTTTATTTTAATTGTACGATTCGATAAATGCTTTAATATTAAAAAATAATAAATCTTTTTAATTGTTTTATTTTTATAATTAAATAAGAAATCTAATAAATATTCTAATTCAATATCTGATGTAATTTTATAAATTAAATTATCATCATTTATATATAATTTAAAGTTATTGATTATAATTATTTTATTATCATAATTATAATCAATTTTATTATACACATCATATAAATGCAGATTATAATTTAATGGTATGTAATAATTCATAATTACCTTATATAAATATTATTTAATATTTATATATAAAATGGTATTTCATTTAATTAAAAAAAAAATAAAAAACGACGATATTGCTATACATATTTATAATTTATATTTAATTTCTAAATATTACGAAAAGGGATTATTAACAGAACATAATACTAATCTTTTTTTATGTAAGTTTAGCAATGATGAATATTATACAAATCTAATTTTAACTAAAATCAATTTTAATAATCATCATAACTATAATTATATTAAAAAAATTATTACAAATGAGAATATTGCATTAAAGATTTTAATTAAAAATCCAAATATAATCAAAAATCTTGATTATACTTATAAAAATAATAAAACAATTATTTCAAATATATGTTTTAATAATTCCTATTATTTTAAATATGCATCGAAAGAACTTAAAACTAATATTAATTTTATTTTATATTTACTTGAAATTAATATCTTTATTTATTTTTTTATTGATGATAATCTTAAAAATAATAATGATATTATAAAAATAATTAAAATAAATCCTTTAATCATCGATTTATTAAAATCTGATTAATCAACCTTATCCATATCAACCTCTTCCTTATCATCAGATTCTTCCTGTTTTCCCATATTAGCAAACATTTCAGGATTCATACCTGCTGGCATTCCTGCACCATTTGCAAACATTTCAGGATTAATTCCTGCTGGCATTTGTGATGGTCCTTGAAGTTTCATTAGTAGGGGTTGTACTTTATCCTGAACTTCCTTTTGTTTATTTTTATAAGTTTCTGCTGTTTCATTGGTATTTTCTTCAAACCATTTAAGAGCATCAGCAACAATTGGATCGATTTCTGTTTTAACTTCATCGAAATTGGGCGATGCTCCTTCGTGTTTAGTAGCAATACTATTTTTAACTCCATATAAATAATTTTCAAGGTCATTTTTACTCTCAATTACTAACTTGAGTTTTTCATCTTCTTCTTTATATTTCTCGGCAGCCTTCACCATCTCCTCAATTTGTTCTTTTGTTAATCGTCCCTTATCATTTACAATCTTAATATTATTTGATTTGCCTGTGCTTTCTTCTTTTGCAGTTACTTCAAGAATACCATTTACATCAACAGACAAATCAATTACAATTTTAGGTTGTCCTCTTGGCATCGGTGGAATACCACTCAAATGAAATGAACCAAGCTGATTATTATCTTTTACTAATGCTCTTTCACCTTCATAAATCTTAATATCTACACCTGGTTGATTGTCAGAATAAGTTGAGAATGTTTGTGATTTTTTAGTTGGAATTGTTGTATTACGTTCAATAATCTTTGTCATAACTCCTCCACTTGTTTCAATACCAAGAGAAAGAGGAGCAACATCGAGAAGAAGAAGATCATTTGTCTTTGAACTACCTTGACCAGTAAGAATAGCACATTGAATAGCAGCACCAATTGCTACGGCTTCATCAGGATTTAAACTCTTATTTAATTGTTTTCCATTAAAATAATTACTTAGAAGTTCTTGGATTTTAGGAATACGTGTTGTTCCTCCAACTAGTACAATTTCATCAATCTCATTTTTACCAACCTTAGCATCTGATAAAACTCTTGATAGAGGTTCTAATGATTTATTGAAAAAACTTTCAGCTAATTGTTCAAACTTCGCTCTGCTTAAAGTTGTTGAATAATCAACACCATCAAATAATGATTCTACTTCAATTGTTGTCGTAGTTGATGATGAAAGATTTTTCTTTGCTCTTTCAGCTGCAATATTAAGTCTTTTAAGTGCTTTGGGATTTTCTTTAATATCTTTTGAATGTTTCTTTTTAATATCAGCACACAAATAATCAACAATTAAATTATCAATATCAGAACCTCCGAGATGAGTATCGCCAGCTGTTGCTTTAACCTCAAAAATACCACCATCAATAGTTAAGACAGATAAATCGTGAGTTCCACCACCTTCATCGAAAATAAGAATAGTACTCTCTTTATCAGTCTTCTTATCAAGACCATAAGCAATAGCTGCCGCAGTTGGTTCATTAATAATTCTTAGACATTCCATACCACTAATAGTGCAAGCATCTTTTGTGGCTTGTCTTTGACTATCATTGAAATAAGCAGGTACAGTTACGACAGCCTTTTTAACAGGATGTCCAAGATATGCTTCTGCAGTTTCCTTTAGTCTTGAAAGAACCATAGCTGAGATTTCTTCAGGATAAAATGTTTTATTTTCACCCTTAAACTCAACATTAATTACAGGTTTATTACTACTATCACCAGAAACATCAAAAGACCATAGCTTTTTATCATTTTGTACATAACTATCATCGTATTTACGACCAATTAAACGTTTAATATCATAAAGAGTTGATTTAGGATACATTGTAGAAATATTTTTAGCAGCATCGCCAACTAATTTTTCTTCTTTCGTAAATGATACATAAGATGGAATAATTCGTGATCCTGTTTGATGATCAGGTAAAACTTCAACCCTATCACCAATCCAAACAGCAACACAGCTAGTAGTAGTTCCTAAATCAATACCAATACCAACATTATCTTCTTTTGACATTATTTTATTTAAAATTATTATAATAAATCTTTAAGTAATTTTTATAATATTATAATTATATTATGGATAGAAAAGAAGAAGATATTTGTATTAAATTATCAACATATCCACAATTTGGAGGAACTTGTTGGTTTAATGCAATTTTAATGGCTATTTTTTATAGTCAAAACTCAAGAAAATTATTATTAAAAATTGCACATACTTGGGATATGGAAAATAAGTTTCTAAAGATTTGTAAACATATATTATTAAAATATTATATTTTTACTGATAAAGCAAGTCAATTTTTTAATAAGTTTAAACCAGAAGTAATAATTTTTTATATGTTACAATATTTTAAACATAATGATTTAAATAAAAGAATTAGAAATTCCATTAAAAAATATGGTTATAATAATTTAGGATATTTTCTTCATTATATAACATTTTTTTATAAATGTTTAGGTATTAAATGTTTAGGTATAACATATACTAATTATAATGGCGATGATACTTATTTATTAAATGTTTATAAACATTTAAATTATATAATAAAAAAAGGAGTATATGAAATTGATACAGATTTTAGTAAAATAAATGTTAATAAAGAAATAGAAGATATAATAGATATATTACGTGATATACCTGATGTATTGATAATTAATAATAATTCATTTAATTATATAAATAATTTTTATTATAATATAGTTGAACAAACAGAAAGTGATTTTTTAAATATAACAACTTATGGTATTAAATCAGAAGATATTCAAAATTTAAAAGAATATAAAATTGAAATTACATTTAACGGTCATAAATATAGATTAGAATCTTGTTTATTAAATAGTTATAATTCAATTGATGAAAATAATCCTTCAATACATACGGTTGCAGGTATTACTTGTAAAAATAATAGATATATTTATAATGGTTGGGAAAAAACAAAAACTGAAGAAGAAGAAACAAAATATGGTAAAAAAGCTATTGCTTGTCCTTTACTTAAATATAACTGGGATTTAAATGATGATGATAAACCATTTTGTTTAAATTATCCAGCGTGTAATATTATTAATGATCCTGCACCAAATCCATATTGTTTTTCATTTGGAAAGATGATTAATAAAATAGCTATATATATAAGATGTGATAATTTAGAACCTGTAGTTAGTAAAGATAATAATAATAATACTAACACAAAATCAGATGAATTAAAATTAAATAGCGATTTTGCACTAATAGTTAAAAATATGCACGATATAAAAAACTTATCATTAAATGAAATAATAAAACAACTTCATTTATTTAATGTAAATATATCACATAGAGAATTAAAAGGTAAAAATAGAAAAGATTTAGAAATATTATTATATGAAAAGATTTCAAAATATTTTAGTCATAAAATAGATAGAAGCAGTTCAAAAACTGATAGAAAAAGACAATTAAGAGATTATAGTACTCCTAGAAGTAATTCAAAATCTGATAGAAAAGTAAAAAGACAATTACACAATACTGTTTAACTTATTTCATTCGTATCTTAACTAATAGATATATATTATACATCACCGAAATGATACATAAAGGAATAGAATATAATGTTAATGTTAAAAATAATTCAAGAACCTTAAACATAATTATTAATCTTCAATATCACTTAAATCACTTAAATCACTTAAATCACTTTCATCATTCTCAATATTAGAATTATTATTTAAATTATCATATAATTGAAGTCCCAAATCAATTATATTAATATTATAATTCTTTTTAATTGTTTCGCCAAAGTTTAAAAAGAGAATGAAATTGTAATATGTATCCCCTTTTTTTTTATATTCAATTATTTTATTATTATAATAATTAGGATAAATAATATTTCCAAGCAATAAGAAATTAATAATTATATTATTGCCAATAGCAAGTAGATTATAATAAACAATTTTATAACATACCATTATTTAATATTAATACTTATTATAAAAAATGATTTAATATTTTATATAATTTTAATTAAAAAATAATGGATGATATTCGCTTGTTTATTAAAAAGAATGCTATTGTCAAGCTACAATTATCTATTAAATATAAAGATGATTATACTGAATATAAATATAAATATGGTGATAATCTTCTTATTTTTAAAGAATATGAAGATAATATTAGCTTAACATATAATAAAAAAACTTATGATACATTCAATGATATTCAATTAGTATTATTTGATTTATTTGATTATAAAAATATTGAATATATTGATGCATATTTACAAAAAAAGATTTATAATAAATCTGCTTATAATTTAACAGATTTATATAATGATTATTATGATGATTATGAAAAGAAATTAATATGTACAAGGAGATTATCAGTTTCATCTGGAGACACGACAAAAGAACTTAAATTAAGATTTGTTGTTAATCACGAAACTGATTATACATTATATTATAATTTCGAAACCATTAATGGTTTAGATGATATAATAAAAAAAATAGATGAAATCATTGTATAAATAATAAATAATAAATAATAATTACAATAATAAATTATTTAAATCTGTTTTTTTAATTTCGTCTTTATGTTTTTTAAAAACTGATGTTATATAATTATATGCTTCATCAATTTGCTCGAATGAAACTCCACCAGTTATTAAAACACTTCCACTTTCAAATATAGCAACTGTTATTTTTTTGCAATTTTTATTTCCTGTTCCATTACCTTTTCCAAAACAATGTTCCGAACAATTACATATACCATCCTGTTTATTTTTATTCTTATTCCAGAAAAACTCCAATTTTACACCGTGATATTTTCCAGGTTCAAAACTACATTTATTATTATAATTATCACTCATAAGGATTTTATGTAATATTTTTCTTTTAATTAAAAACTTTTCTTGCATATTTTTATCTATAAATGTTTTAAAATCTGTATTAATCATTCTAATATGAAAATTGTAAAAACCTATTTTATTAATAAAATCTTCTGTTGATGTTATATTTGAATTAATTAAATAAATCCTTTTAATTTCTTCAATAATTTGTTGAATAATAATTGAAACATCTTTTTCATCTTTTACTCCTGTTAATTGAATATTGCCATTTTTAAAAATCTTTAAATTAGGATAATTCGTTGTCTTATATAAAACTGTTACCTGATTATCAAATGATGTTTTTTTATCAGTTGTTTTTTTAACTTTTCTACGTTTCTTTGGATATTCTCCTCTGCTATTTTCTTTATCAGTTATTTTGGGATAATAAATCCAAATGAAATTAGATTTATCATTAATATTGAAATGTTCATATAATGTAATTAAATCAATATTGATTCCAATATCTACATTACACGTGATAGTACTTACCTTATAATTAGTGAAGTAAATATCGGTTTCTGCCATCTCTTTATATATTTATTTAATTACGATATATAAAGGTTTTAAAACTTTAAATCATTTTTTTATTTGAATGTTTATTTAAATAAGAGGTATTAATAATTTCACTAGTAATATTAATAGAAATCATTGGGGGTATATTTAAAACATAAGTTTTATCACTATTATTATGAGCTTCTCTAAAATCTTCTATAGATAAATTGCCTCCAAACATTTTTAATAGATATTTAGAAGGTGCAGGACGAACTATATTTAAATAACCATATCGTTTTGCTATCATTTGTATCCAACTGTTTATTTCCCATACCTTATCACTACCGCAATTAATTGAAAAATTATAAGCATTAGCACATTGCAAAGAACAAAATGAACCAAGTACATAAAAAGTATCATTTATTGTATCATAATTAAATGGCATACCATATACCGTATTATTAATGTTGTGGCAACACCAAAAGCAACAAGAATTATTTTTATTTTCATTATTATTGCTATGATAATATTCATTGTCGCAAGATATATTTTCAGCATCATTTGTAAAATGACATATACTTTCATATGGTGTCGGTTCAACTATTTTATTATCATTTTTATCAATATTAATGATATTATTAATTTTACTTTGAGAAATACCTAATTGTAAAATAATATCATCGTCTTCATTATCATTATCTTTAATCATTGTATCAATTATATTTTTCTTATTCGTTTTTTTATGTATTACATCATTCACAACTTTTTTTCGTGGCATATTAAAATAATTATATTCCTTATATTCTTAAATATTTACAAAAAGTTTTGTAAATATTCTAATCCGACTTTTATTTTATCAATAATACCTTTCATATTACTATCTTCTTCATCTTTAATTCCATTTAAGGTTCTTATATCAGTTTTTATATCAGTTATTATATTTATTATATATATAATACCAATAATAACAATAACAATTACGATAAATAATGTTAAATCCATTATTTATTATAAATAAAAAAAATAAATTATATATATTTTATACCCACTGTTCCGCCAATATATTCAAGAATATTATAATTCCTAATATAATATCTCAATTTATAATTATATGTATATGGTGTATTATTAATAGCAGATAATTTTTGATTTATTGTTGAATTATCTGCCATATTAACTTTTACATATAAACTAGTATTTGTATTAGCACCATTATAACTACCTGTAGGTTGCCATTTATCGGGATGCAATCCAAATGAATAACAATAAATACCTTTTTTCGGAATACACGAATGATGTTGATAAGGTTGAATTAAATTAAAAAAGTTTTCATTTTTATCTTGCATAATATTCATTTTATCGAAATAAATATTAGCACTAGTCATAATAGGTTTTGATGCGTCTTCAGGAATAGCATTCGTATAATTAGTATTATCATTATATTTATAATAATCTTCTCGTTTTAATACCCATATAATCTCCTTATTATGATTATTTGCTCCCATTAATTTAATTTTTGTAGTTAGATTATTTCCTGCCGTAACATCATAAAGATTAGAAATAAATATTCTTTCTATTAAAATACTTTTAATAGGTGTTGTCATTAAAACTCCTCTTTCATAATTATCTATATAAACACAATTTGCCTCAATATAAGCCTTTAAGTTATTGTTTTTAATAAATGTTTTAATGCTAATTTTATCATTTACATATAATTCATTATAATATTTAGGACTAATATACATATTTAAATTACTGTCATAAACCTGATAAAGATTTTCAACATCTTCCAATTCTAAATTAATATAAATATCTTCTCTATTTTGTATTCTTGCTAATAATAATGATAACGATGAATGTTTTGTAAAATTAAATGATAATGGAATAACAATTTCACGTGTTTTAATTGAAGGTATATCAAGAACTTTATTGCCTTCTGGATAACTTACCGATACATATCGATTATTTTTAATTTTTATTATTGGTATTTCTGTTTGTGGATTATATAATTCTTTTAAATTGCCAGTAATATGATTATAACTATCCTTAACAGATAATGATAATTCATTTAATATAATTAATAATTCACCATTAATATTATCTATAATTGTTGAACCAACAGTTAATGATGCATTTTTAATTATTAATGTTCCAAAGTTTTCAACCCATCTAAAACAATATTTATCATTTGAATATATATCAGGTATTGTATATACAAAATATAAATTAGATATCATATCTGCAATAAACGGTATTTTGCATTTATAAATAGTATTCGCTGTATTAATATATAAAGTTTTGTCAAAGTCTAATCGAACTGTTTCCATAGCAAACTTCGTATGACGTTTATATGCAAATATATAAAAACTAATATCAGGGTTTATATTAATAAAATTATCCAATTGACCTGACGTTACCAATTGTATTAAACCAGCACCCATTATAATTATTATAATAATATAATTTTAAATTGATTCAACAGGCAATTTATCATTATCTGAACTATATATATCAAAATTAATCTTTTTACCAATATTTAAGTTCTTTTTAATATTATTATCAGTTTTAAGAATAATATCAGCAAGTTCTGTGCTAAATTGTTTATTATATAATTTATAGATTTCATCAACATCTAATGCATAATTAAAATAAGATAAATTGGCTATTTTTAATGGAGAATCTCTTGTTATATCATCTATTTCTGTTATTTTTTGAATAGGACTAGTAATATAATCTGTTAAACCGTGAGTTTCATTAATTTTAGGATTTATATATAAATTGCCCATATTCTTTTTCATAACAGTTGATTTAGTACCTGTATTAGATTCATCAGTTATATCATTATTATAAGTAGAACGGTCTGATATTAAACTACCATTAAAATAAACCTTGCAATTCGTTCTGTTGGTAAATAATGCTTCTTCATTTGTTGGACTTTCTTGCATAACAATAGTAATCATATTAAATGTTTTATTATACATTTTTGTATCAATCTTTTTAATTCCTAATTTATTTTTATTACTATCATAAATATTAGTTGTAGAAGCACAATTTAATGTTGTAGAAGAAGAATTAAATGTATCGGGAGTATTAATATTATTATATTCAATAACTAAATCTGAACCAGTATTATTTATTTTAACTAATGGATTTTTAACTAATATATATTTCTTTTGAGATTTATCAGTTCCAGATGTAGTTGTATCACAACTATATTTAAATTGACTATATGGAATAAATTGTTTTACTCCTTTATAAAATAAAATTATATATTTATCTTTATCAGCAATGCTATCATTTATAGTGTTATCTTTAATATTAAAATAAAGCCAGAAATTATAGGAATATTCAGCACCTCCATTTTGATTTACCGATGGATTTAAATCAGCATATAATGGATCAACTTTATTGAATGTTTCTATTTTAAGTTCTTCTTTATCGTATGGATATATACCAGTAAATATTTTAGTTTCTTTTTTATTAGTATTATAAATACTTATAGAATTAAAATATTCTCTATCAAAAATTGAATAAGCTATAAAAGCCATTATTAATATTAAAAATAACCCTAATATAATTTGTATTATTATGTTTAACATTTTCTATTTAATTATATATATTATAATTTATAAATTGGACTTCTAATTCCAAACATACCTAATCCAATTTTAGCAAGTAATCCTCCGACAGGTCCGTTATAATAATCATCATATATATCTTTTTGATTTAGTTCATAATTATAAGTTGTTATTTTAGATACCAATCCTGAAAAACCAGGTCCTTCTGCAAAATCATTCGCTATTCCACCAATATTTAAAATACCTGACACATTTAAATCTAGATTTTCAAGTTTTTTAGTACATTCATCAATATATTTATCTTTCTCTCCATTACTAGTTGTATTCACTAAATCACCATCAACATATGCATAAATATAATTTTTATATGAATTAGCATTACAAACAACTGCAACGTGTACCCATCGTTGTAATGGTATATATGGTATAACTATTCCCTGTTCCATAAATGTTTTCAAATAATTTTCATTAATATCTGCATAAGTTTTATTTTTAGTATTATCATTAGTTTTAGTTGATGAAAAACGTACATACATTCTATTATCAGTTTTATCAAGGAAGATATAAGGAGAAGCACTATCTAAATTGGTTGTTTTATCATCAGAACGAATTGAAAAAACATTTTTATAATTATCCTTATATTTATTCATATCGTGAATATAAATCCAGAAGGTATAACTGCGTCTCTCACCATTTCCTGTTTTATCAAACTTATATGTTATTTTCTTCTTTTCAGTACATAAAACAGGAACTTTTGTTTCGTCTGCAATCTCTTTTACATTCAAGAATAATTTAGTTGTTATAATTGTATATAAAACATAAGCTATTACGGCACATACAATAATAACTAATAATAAACCAATATATAAAGCATTATTATTTAAATAATCAACGTCAATAGACGATTTAACACTGTTCGCTGATTTGGTTATAGTATCTGTTCCACTACTAAATACATTTTTAATACTATCAACAATAGAATTGGTATTTGTCGTGGTATCCGTTGTAGTATTCATTATATTTCTATCTACTATTAATAAATAAATTTTCTATTTATAGAATTAATATGATAATTTCCAATTTGATTTAAAGGAAAAGATGATTTATTATATGAGTTTTTGTTATTCTTTTTCTGTAATGATAAATAACTTAGCATTTTCGTGAAGTTATTTGTTTTTTCTTCTTTATTTTTTTTCAAAGGAAATATAAATAATTCACTAATACTACTAATAAAAAAATCTATACATATTTCTATATTATTTGTCATAAAAATATCAAAATAACAAAAATTAATAATAAAACTTTTATAAAATAATTCTTTTTGTTTTTTAATTCCTTTACGGTTATTCATCAATTCGCCAATAAGATTTTCGTGAAAGTTTAATGGAATTATCCATTGTTCTTTAATTATAATATTTTTAAACTTATTTCTATCAAATTCTTTTCCATACAATTCGTTAATAATAATTATATCATCAATTTTATTATATTCGGTATTTGTTATAATTCTAATTGCATTCGATAAATTATAATTCTCTTTATTAATTATTTCTAAACTTTCTTTTAACGTTATTTCTGGTTTATAAACTTGAAATATTTTAAATATTTCATCATCATTCATTTTAGGCATTTCAATTATTTTACATTTCTTTTTTATTTCTCCCAATTTCTTAATTTGTTCGATATTAATAATACAAATAATTGGTATATGTTTTAATTTATTTGTATTATTAACAATAAAATTATACAAAGTAATATTAATAGTACTATCAATAGCCATTAAAATATCAAAATCATCAATTACAATTATTTTTTTTTTATTATTATTTGTTAATATTTGAATTAATGATGATACATATGATTTTGTTAATAAATCAGTTAATTGTACCGACGAAGAACAATTAAAACTATTAATACTAACTACAAATAAATCAAGTTCGTTTAATAAATTATTTATATAATTTGTTTTACCTATTCCACTATATCCTGAAAAAAATAAACAAGAATTAATATTTAATCTATTATTATTTGTATATGAATTGATTATCCATTCTTTAATTATATCCATTATTATGATTATTTATACTTATTTAAATATTTTTCTTATTCTTTTATGTTGATTCTTATTATTATAAATAAAACTTACATTTTTCCATATATCTATTATATATTTCTTATAAGTATTA
>Ga0172367_10003473_pt1 | contig 20418 bp, 18 predicted proteins | sample Lak10m_FD_114542 | JGI IMG/M metagenome (GOLD analysis project Ga0172367, IMG submission 114542) | Freshwater microbial communities from Kabuno Bay, South-Kivu, Congo - kab_022012_10m | ecosystem: Environmental > Aquatic > Freshwater > Lake | place: Democratic Republic of the Congo: South-Kivu...
CAAAGTCAGGAATTCTGTGGCTTTGGCTTCGTATAGGGGTCGAAAACTCGCTGTTTGTGCCAAATTTACCCAGGTGACGCCACAAGCCTTTATTCTTGTCAAGCGACTTTGGAAAAACCATAGCGCGGAAGAGTGTCTAATTCTGTGGGCTAACCACCAAGGCGCGAAGGCACACACCTGCCCTGGCGGGCGGTGCCAGGGGAGCCACCAAGAATCCTTTGAGTCTTCATGTCTTGGTGACTTTGTGGTCGATCAAAGCCCATGCTTTTAGACACTCCCGAGCGCGGATATTACGGCTTTCTCAAAGTCCGATTTTGTCATTCCGAGAAATTTGACCTCTTGCGAAAGTCCAAAAGAATAAGAAGCTGTTTAATAAGTTGGCTTTTTGACCACAGGCGCAAAGACTCGAAGGGGAAAACCTTTGTCTCTTTGTGACTTCGTGGTGAAGTTATTAAACAGTCTCTGAGCGAAGCGAAGAATCTCTCTGCCGGGGTACAGACCCTTCCGTATCTCTCTAATCGGCGGCTGTCCGAAGCGCTATAATCTGCTCAACGAAAAGGCGGGATAAACGACTCGGACAGCGTAAGACGATTTTGTTTCGGAGGCGGAACGTGATCACAGTCGAACATCTTTCGAAGAGTTTTGGGGACAGGCAATAGCGCTTTTCTGCGCTGTCTCAATGTTTAATTTGCAAATGATATAATAACTTTAATGAACGCGCTACCCCCCCTACCGCAATCGTTAAAGCCCTTTTTCTGGGATTACCCCTTTGCAGAACTCTCATGGAAGCATGACCGCGAGTTGATCATCCGCCGCGTGCTTGCAAACGGGTCATGGGAAAGCGTCTGCTGGCTGAGAAACGCCTTGGGCGACGATAGACTTCGCAAATGGCTTATCAGCCGTAAAGGCAGGGGACTAAGTCCGCGCCAAATCCGCTATTGGGCGTTGGCACTGCGAATCCCAAAAAGAGATGCGGATGCCTGGGTAAAATCTGCGCTGGAAAATCCCTGGGGAAAAAGATGAATTTCACCTTCGATGGGCTGGATAAAAACCAGCAAAATGTTTTCAAGCAACTTGCAAAATTTATGCGCGAACGCAGTTATTATCTCGCAGGCGGAACTGCTGTTTCCATTTATCTCGGACATCGCAAACCTGTAGATTTGGATTGGTTTACCTCAGGCGATATGGGCGACGCGCATACGCTTGCAAGCCAGATGCTAAAAAAGGAATCAAAAGAACAATTCAGGGGTGGGTCAAAAAATTATGAATATCCTCTATAAAGACGAACACTTACTCGTGGTCAACAAGCCCGCCGGGCTTTCCGTTCTGCCCGAAGGTTGGGAGCCTGATGCGCCGTACCTGGTCAAAATGCTGGAAGAAGAATTTTCAAAGATTTGGGTCATTCACCGCATCGACAAAATCACCAGCGGAATTGTGGTCTTCGCGTTGACGGCGGAGGCACACCGCAGTTTGAACATTCAATTCGAGAAACATCAGGTGGATAAAAAATATCACGCCATCGTCAATGGCTTGCCGAAGTGGGATGAAAAAATCACCAAGTTCCCCCTGCGCGTCAACGTGGGGCACAAGCACCGCACGATGGTGGATAATAAAAGCGGCGTCAAGTCGGAGACACATTTCAAAGTCTTGCAGCGCGGGAAAAAACTATCCCTGCTCGAAGCCGTCCCGATGACGGGTCGCACGCACCAGATTCGAGTCCACGCCTACGCCTTGGGATTCCCGCTCCTCGGCGACACGCTCTACAGCGCCCCCGAGACAGACCTCATCCAACGTCCCGCCCTGCACGCGCAATTTTTGGCGTTCAATCATCCAGTTTCAAACGAGAGGGTTTCCTTCACCGCGCCGTATCCCCCGGATTTTGAAAGTGCAAGGAAAAAGGTAGACAAGTAGGCAAGTATACAAGTAGGCAAGGAAACAGGTACACAAGTTTCCCCATTACCTGTGTACCTGTTTACCAATTTACTTTTGTACTTTACCCAATCTTCCTTGCTTCCATATAAAACCGCTTTTCCCGCGCCTCGCCCATCGAGAAGGTCTTGCGCGGAAGAGCGCCGTCCAAAATCACCGTCTTGAACAGGTCGGACTTGTGCATTCCCGCGAGGTAAATGCCCGCGTTGCCCGCCTGCCCGCCAAGACGAGTCACCACATCCGTGCCGTGGACGTAATCAATTTTTTCCGCGCCGCCGTCTTTGAGGAAGGCATCGAGGAAGGCTTGGATGGTGCCGACTGCCAGGTTGGAGGATGCGTTCGTGATTTCGACGACGCCAAACTTTCTGCCGTTGACCAAGCCGATGGCTTGTTTCCCGCTTTGGGCGGAGTCGACGCGCTTGACCATTTCGTCCGCGTTGGATACTTCCGCATAGTTGAAGTTATCGCCGAAAGCCTTTTTCAATTCCGCAAACAAATCTTTTTTCAAGCCAAACAACACGCGATGAATCGGCTCGAACTCCAAGCCTTCGTCGTGGACGTTTTCGATTTCGACCAGCGCATAGCGCGAGGGATGCTCCATGCCCACCTGCGCTTTGTTCTTTTCCCAGATGGCTTTGGCGGTGGCAAGCGAGTGATTGCCGTCGCCCATTGCAAAGAGCAGAACGGGCTGGTCTTTGCCGATGCCATATTTGGCGGCAAAGGTTTCGGGTTTGGCAAGTCCGCGCAGGGCTTCGATGATTTGGGTTTCGTGGTCGCCGCTGACAGCGTAGCCAGAGAGATGTCCGCTGTCAAACATCAAATCGAAGTCGTAGAGTTTTTCGAGTTTGGATTTCGCCGCGCCGATGGGTTCGATGACCGTACCGTTGGGGTCATCAATCAGCACAAGGATGTGGGGCAATTCCATCGCCGCGCCCTGGCGGATTTTGATGCGCGGAGGCAGGCGATCCACAATCGTCCCTTCGGTGGCGCGGATCAGGCTGGACGACCCTTTGTTGTAGTCGTAGCGTTCAAGGTCGAGGCAGAGGATAACGCCCTTGCGGGTTTTGCCAGCCACGGTGCGCTCGACGTAGATGAAACCCTCACGCGGTTGAAGCACGCCTTCGTCCATGTATTTTTTCATGGCGGCTTGAATGCTTTGAATGCGCTGTTCTTCGCCCGGCTTTTCGAGATGAACTTCGGGGAAGGTCAGGTTGAGGGTGGAGGGCGCGTCGCCAACGATTTTTTCCACCTCAGCCCAATACTCAGGCTCGGAGGTGAATTGGTCACAGGCGATGACCGCCCACTTCTGCGGGTCAATACCCGCCTGGGGCAAATACACTTCGGGAATTTGAATGCCGATGTCGGAGATGATTTTCATGAATACCTCAATTACCAATTACCAATCACTAATTACTTTTTCGGCGATTGGTAATTGGTAAATGGTAATTGATTACTTCTTCGCGAACGCAATCAACTTGGCGGCGACTTCCGCGCCGACGCGAGCCTGCGCTTCTTTGGTGGCGGCGCCGATGTGAGGCGAGGCGATGACGTTATCCAGTTTGAGCAGTTTCCAGTCGGTGGGCGGTTCTTCGGCAAAGACATCCAACGCCGCGCCTGCCACCTGTCCGCTGGTGAGGGCTTCGTAGAGCGCATTCTCGTCGATGATTCCGCCGCGCGCGCAGTTGACGATCCGCACGCCCTTCTTCATCTTGGCGAATTGCGCCGCGCCAATCATGTTGGCGGATTCTTTGGTCTTGGGCAGGTGCAGGCTGATGTAGTCGGCTTGGGCGAGGAGTTCATCCAGCGAGACCATTTTGATGCCTTCAATTTCTTTGACATAGGGGTCATAGGCGAGGACGGTCATGCCGAGGGCGGAGGCGCGTTTGGCAGTTTCCTTGCCGATGTTGCCGACGCCAATCAAGCCCAAAGTCTTGCCGCCGATTTCGTCACCCTCGAAACTCTTCTTGTCCCATTTTTCGGCTTTCATCGAAGCGGTTGCCTTGTAGGTGGAGCGGGCGAGGGCGAACATGTAGCCGACTGCCAATTCTGCCACCGAAGCGGAACTTGCCAGCGGGGTGTTCATCACGGTGATACCCTTCGACTTGGCGTATTCGTGGTCGATGGTGTCGAGTCCCACGCCGCCGCGCACGATGACTTTCAGGTTGGGACAAACATCGATCAGCGGCTGGCGCACTTTGGTGCGGGAGCGGACGACCATGCCATCGTAGGCGGGCAGGACGTTGGGTAGTTCTTCGGGGGTGATGTCGTCGCGCACATCCACGGTCAAACCCGCGGCACGCATTTGTTCGATATATTCTTTTTCGGTTTTGTCGCAAATCAAAACTTTCATGGGGTTCCTCCAAATAAAAATCCGAAGTTTGGGATTGAAACTAAAATCATTCTAACCAGCGGTCATGCCTTTGTCAACGACATGAATCAGGCTGGAATCATGTCAATTGTTCTTGTAAATTTGTCAGACAACACGCTATAATATATTTGTCCTTTGACTATATTCAGGACGTATAATCAAGCCAAGTCTAGACAACGTTTACCTTTCTACAGGAGTAACTAAAATGTCCGAACTCAAACGCGCATATAATTTCAACCCTGGTCCCGGCGCCCTGCCGCTGGAAGTTTTACAGCAGGCACAGGCAGAACTGCTCGACTTCAAAGGCACGGGCATGTCTGTGATGGAAATCAGCCACCGCTCGAAGGAATTCGAAGCCGTGATCCAAACCGCCGAAGCGGATTTGCGCGACCTGCTGGGCATCCCCGCCAACTACAAGATCATGTTCCTGCAAGGCGGCGCGACCCTGCATTTTGCAATGGTGGCGATGAACCTGCGCCCTGCTGGAGCCTCTGCCGATTACATCGTCAACGGCGCGTGGAGCAAGATTGCGTTGAAGGAAGCCAAGAAACTCGGCACAGCCCGCGCCGCCGCTAACAACGAAGCGGAAGGCTTCAACAGCGTCCCGACCAACCTTGACCTCGACCCGAAAGCCGCGTACCTGCATTTCACCGCCAACGAAACCATCCACGGCGTGGAATTTTTCACTGAACCCACCCCGCCCGCCGGCGTTCCGCTCGTCTGCGATACCTCCTCCAATTTCATCAGCCGCCCGATTGACATTTCAAAATACGCCTTCCTGTATGCCGGCGCGCAGAAGAATGCCGGACCCTCCGGCGTGACCGTGGTCATCGCCCGCGACGACATGCTGGAACGCACGCCCGAAAACCTGCCCGTCATGCTCGACTACAAGACCCTCGCCGCCAGCGGCTCCCTGCACAACACGCCGCCTTCCTTCGCCATCTACATGGTGGGATTGGTCTTCCAGTGGGCGAAGAAGCAGGGCGGACTGGCTGCCATCGAAAAGACCAACCGCATCAAAGCGGGGATGGTCTACGACGCCATCGACCAAAGCGGCGGCTTCTACCGTGGACATGCCAAGCCCGAATCCCGCTCGCTGATGAACATCCCCTTCCGCCTGCCCAGCGAAGAACTGGAAGATGCCTTCGCCAAGGAAGCCAAGAAGAACAACCTGATCGGGCTCAAAGGTCATCGCTCCGTCGGCGGAATGCGCGCCTCGGTTTACAATGCTGTGACCGTTGAAGGCGCAAAGGCGCTGGTGGATTTCATGAAAGAGTTTCAGAAGAAAAACGGATAAAGCCGTAATTCGTAAAGCGTAATTGGTAATTGAAAAGCCCTCCGACCTGTTGCAAACACTGGAGGGCTTTTTGATTTAACTTGATTCGGGGATTTCGAATTTTTCACCCGTAACCTTTTGGGATGAATTTCGACTATTAGGATGTATTCAGTCATAATAAATCAAAAGAGGTGAAAAAATGAAACGAATTTCCCGTGTTTTTGTCCTTGTTGTAGCAGTTTCCGCCATGCTCCTTAGCGCTTGCGGCGGGGCTGCGGCAGTCTCGGCTCCCGCTTCCACTTCCGGTGGCGGAAGCAAATCCCAGGCAAGTCCCGTCGAATTTACGGGTGTCATCGAAACCATGAACGGTAACGAGTGGACAATCAGCGGTCAAAGCATCACCGTTGATCCTTCTGTGGTGCGCGACGGTCCCTTTGTTGTGGGCGACACAGTCAAGGTCGAGGCTCAGGTTCAGTCGGATGGTTCGGTGGTGGTCAGCCGCATTGAATCTCCATCTGCGCAAGATAACGCCAATGATGCCAACTCGAATGATGTCAACAGTAACGACGCCAACGCGAACGACGACAACGGCAACGATGCCAACTCCAATGATGACAATGCCAACGACGCCAACGCGAACGACGACAACAGCAACGATTCCAATTCCAATGATGACAATGCCAACGACGACAACGCGAACGATGATAACGGTAACGACGCCAACGCGAACGACGACAACAGCAACGATGACAACGGCAACGACGACAACTCGAACGGCGATGATAGCGACGATGCCAATTCGAGCGACGACGATAGCAAGGATGGCGATTCGAATGATGATAAAAGCGACAATGACGGCAGCGGTAAAGACGGCGGAAGTAACGACGGCGGCGACGATCACGATAATAGCGGCGGCGGAGATGACAATGGCGGCGGCGGCGATGATGGCGGTGGCGACGACGACTAGTTGTCCCGCAAGCCCCAACCGATGATTTTACGGGTCGCCCAGTTGAATTTGGGCGACCCGCCTTCACAAATTTTTTTGGAAAACTTCGATGTCAAACCGCTATCTGACTCCCATCCTGCTCTTTGTAATTTTTTTTGCTGGCATGTCTGCCATTCAGTTTGCCACGCCAGATATGCCCGACAACGACGGCTTTTATCATATTAAACTGGCTTGGCTGATGCGGACAGAGAGCCTGAAGCCCGACTTCCCCTGGCTTCCTTTGAGCATCCTGAATGAAGACGAATTTTACGACCATCACTTTCTCTTCCATGTCGCGCTGATCCCCTTTACTTTTGGCGATTTGCGCCTGGGGGCAAAATGGGCGGCAGTGACTTTTTCTGCCTTTGCCTTCCTGAGCATCTGGTATTTATTTCATCGCCAGAAAATTCCGTTTTCGTGGCTGTGGGCGATTGGCTTGCTGGGTATTTCGGACGCCTTTCTTTATCGCATGTCCATCACCCGCGCCCAATCCTTATCCCTGGCGGTTCTGGTTTTAGGGCTTGTGTGGATTTTGGAGGGGAGATACAAATTCCTGGCAACGTTATCGTTTTTGTATGTCTGGATGTACGACGCTTTCCCGCTGATTCTGGCGATTGCCGCCCTGCATTTTTTGTCTGTTTTGTTGCTGGAACACAGATTCGAACTTCGTCCCCTGCTTTGGGCAGGAATCGGCATCGGACTGGGCTTGATTATCAATCCGTATTTTCCCGATAATTTGATTTTTACCTGGCATCATCTTTTACCAAAACTACAGGACGCAACCTCGGTGAGTGTCGGCAACGAATGGTATCCATACGACACGGCGCAACTATTGAAAAATTCCCTGCCCGCCCTGGCGGCGTTTGCCAGCGGCATCCTGGCTTTGGGATTGTCCGGACGCAAAATGGATTTGCGGACAGCCGCTTCGTTTTTACTTACCCTGCTTTTTGCGGTGATGCTCTTCAAGGCGCGCAGGTTCGTCGAATATTTTCCACCATTTGCCTTGATTTTTTCAGCCTTCGCCTGGGCTCCGCTTTTGGGCGGCGAACGTGCGCCCGTCGAATTGGGCTTGAAGCCTCTTACAGGGTTGCGTGAAAGTTTCCCTGTCCTTTTGCTGGCGTTGATGGTGTCGGCTGGTATTGTGAAAACGCTTCCGTCGGCGCAAAAGAGCATTATCGACTCCAAACCTTATCACCTTTACGAAGGCGCGTCGAATTGGCTTGCCGACAACACCCCGGCGGGTGAGCGCGTCTTCCAAACCGATTGGGATGACTTTCAGCGTTTGTTTTTCTATAACACCCACAACACCTACCTGGCAGGTCTCGACCCTACGTATTTGCAACTGTATGACAGGGATTTGTACGATATCTGGGTTGACATCACCCGCGGCAGGGTGGAACAGCCCTCGCGGCTGATTTTGGAGCAATTCGCCGCCCGCTATATTCACACTGACTTGAAGCATGGGAATTTTCTGCGCCAGGCAGAAAACGACCCGGGGTTGGTTGAGGTCTACCGTGATGAGCAGGCGGTCATTTTTCAGGTTATTGAACCGTGATAATATATGTCCGTTGAACTTGGAATTAAAAACTTTGAGAACCGGATGCGATCAACAATGCCTGTAAAGGATGAACGGCAGGAATTAAAAAACCTGCGCGAATTGGATGCAAAAACGATAGGCGCGGTGTACGACCAGTACTTTTCCGAGGTCTATCGTTATGTCCTGTATCGGGTTGGCGATCAGACCCTTGCCGAGGACATCGCCAGCGATGTCTTTGTGCGCCTGCTCGAAGCCGCGCAAGGCGGAAACCCTCCGCAGACCAACTTGAAAGGTTGGCTGATCGGCACCGCTTCCCATGTGGTTGCGGATCACCTTCGACGCAAATACCGCCGACCCGAAGAGGAAATTTCCGAGTCCCTGCCCGATCACGGTCCCAGCCTGATTGCCGAGGTGGATCAGCGCGAACAGAACCGAATTGTGAACGATGTGTATACTCAATTGACGACGGAGCAGCAGCATGTGCTTGCCCTGCGTTTTGGTCAGGGATATTCCCTGGAAGAGACCGCGGCTTTTATGGAAAAGAATATCAATGCGGTTAAGGCTCTCCAGTTTCGCGCGCTGGCTGCCCTTCAGCGCGGACTGGGCGAGGTGAACTATGAGTGAACTTTTTGAAGTATTGGAAACCTGCCTGCAGGAAATCGAAAACGGCGCGGAAGTGGAAACTGTCCTGGCGTCTCACCCTCACCATGCCGCGGAATTGCGCCCAATCCTGAACGCTTCCCTGATGGCGCGGAGGCGGGGCGCGTCGATTGCCGACCCATCGCCTGAAGCTGTCCGTCGTGGGCGCGCAAAGGTTTTGCAGCGCGCGGCTCAAATGCGCGAGACAAAAGCCGCTCCACGCAGGCGGGCAATTCCTATTTTCCATCGGCTTGCAATTGCATTGACCCTGGCGGCATTGTTTCTCACCAGCGGAACGGGATTGGTGAGCGCGTCCTCCTCCGCTTTGCCAGGCGAGAATCTCTATCCTGTAAAATTGACCTGGGAAAACCTGCGCCTTTTCTTTACCTTCGACAAGGAATATCGTGAGGCGCTCGAACATACCTTCGAAAATGAGCGCCTGCATGAAATTAATGAATTACTCGTCGAGGGCCGGCATGAGACGATCCAATTTGCGGGGATTTATATGGAAGTCAATGGAACGACTTACGTATCGGGTATTCATATCGTGATTATGGAAACTTCGATCCTGCCGACGGAATCTCTGACGAGCGGCGCCGCAGTAGTGGTTACAGGCCGCACAAACGCGCAGGGCTTTGTAGACGCTGAAACCATTGAGTTGCTTCCCGCCGGGACAGTTGTTCCAGAAGGGCCGCCTGTGGAAGTCGAAGCGGAGTCCGACGCGGATTCAGATGACGACCACATCAGCAATGGAGAGAGGAGCGACGCGGATAATGATAATGAGTCGACCGCTGTTCCTACTGTGGATACCCAAAATGAAAACGATGAGGATGGCGTGGTCAACGAGGATGACGATCAAAATGATGACGATCAAAATGATGACGGCGGTAGCGACGATTCGAATGATGATAGCAATACCGACGCCGATCTGAACGTAAATGAGGATGAGAATAGCGACAAGAATGATAGCCCTGATTCTGACAGCGATGACGATAACAAAGAGGATCGCAGCGGTAGCGGGGGCGGCGGCGATGATGGCGGTGGTGATGACAAAGGCGGGGGTGATGATGACGGCGGCGATGACGATTAGAAAAAATCTGCGAGGAAACACCTCGCAGATTTTTTGCCTTATAATAGACGGTGAGGCTGATATTGCCGCAATCAATTTTTTCACCAACATTTGTTCTAAAAAGGAGAAAAGAAATGAAAGAGTACTTCAAGGTTAGCACAAGAACCATTGTTGCCACAGGTCTCGGCGCCGCCATTTTTACATTATTGTTCATGTATGTTAAAGTGCCTTCGCCAGTCCCGGAAACCAGTTTCCAGACCGCTTACGGCTTGGGCGCTTTCCTTGCGGCGCTGTTTGGACCGATTGCCGGCGCGTTGATCGCCTTCATTGGGCATGCCCTCAGCGACGCCATCCAATACGGGTCGCCCTGGTGGAGTTGGGTGATTGCCAGCGGCGTTTCTGGTTTCGTTTTTGGTTTTGCCTATAAACGGACGAAGGTGGAGGAGGGTGAATTCAAGACCAGGGACATCATCACCTTCAATGTGATTCAGGTTGTCGGCAATGTGATCGCGTGGGTCGTGGTTGCGCCGGTGCTCGATATCCTCATCTATCAGGAACCTGCAAATTTGGTCTTTACCCAGGGAATTACCGCCGCCATTATGAATTCCATTAGCGCGGGCGTTATCGGCACGCTGCTGTTGGTTGCCTATGCGGCGACGCGGACAAAGAAGGGCAGCCTGAGCAAACAATCGTAATTTGTGTCTCTAGCATAAAAAGGCTCAGGCTGACTTTTGTTGTGCCTGAGCCTTGAAATATCTGGCGCTTTCTGCGGGAGCTTATTTCATACGGTATGCCGCCATTAATCGTCGGATGGGAAAAAGGTGGGGAAATTAATGTGGGAAAAATCGCTTAATTCCTAAAATATTGTTGCTTTCGGAAAAGTTTTGTTGTCGTAAGCGCAAGGCAATTGTATAATTGAGACAACATTCACAAACCCTAATCAGGAGGTCGAAATGCCCAATGGTTATATCGGTAAGATTCTGCACGTGGATTTGACGACAGGGGTGTTGACGGTGGAGGAGCCTCAGGAGGCTTTCTACCGTAAGTATCTTGGCGGAAGCGCAATGGGAATGCATTACATCCTGCGCGATATGCCCAAAGGCACAGATCCGCTGGCTCCCGAAAATGTGTTAACGCTGATGGCTGGCGTGACGACGGGCGCGGCGATTTCGGGGCAGAGCCGTTTGAACGTGAACGCCAAATCGCCCATCAGCGGCGGCATTGGCGACTCGCAGGGCGGCGGGTTTTTCCCTGCCCAGTTGAAGTTTGCGGGCTTCGACGGCATTGTCGTCAAGGGCAAATCGTCCAAGCCTGTTTACCTCGCCATTTTGGAAGGCAAGCCTGAATTGCGCGACGCGGCGCATTTGATGAATAAGAAAACGGGGGAAGTGGATGACTTGCTTCACGCGGAAGTTCACCCCAAAGCGGAAATTCTCCAGCACGGCATGGGCGCGGAAAACGGCGTGCTGTTCTCGACGCTGGTTTCGATGTCCAACCGCCACAACGGGCGCACGGGCATGGGGCGCGTGATGGCTTCCAAGAATCTCAAGGCGATTGCGGTGCATGGCTCGCACAGGGTTCAGGTTTCTGACCAGAAAGCGCTGACCGCGCTCAACCGCACAGGTCCCAAATTGCTCCCCGAAAACGGCGACATGGACGGGCTTGCCAAGTTCGGCACGGCGGTGGTGGTGCTGTTCAACAATACCATCGGCACCTACCCGACCCGCAACTACAACGAAGCCCAGTTTGAAGGTTGCGACCCGCTCAGCGGCGAGAAGATGGCGGAGACCATTTTGAAGGAACGCGATACCTGCTACGCCTGCGTGGTCAAATGCAAGCGCGTGGTGGAAATCAACGAAGGACCGTACAAGGTTGACCCGCGTTACGGTGGACCCGAATACGAAACCCTCGGCACCTTCGGCTCGTACTGCGGTGTGGATAACCTCGCGGCGGTCTCGATGGCGAATCAAATCTGCAACGAGTACGCGGTGGATACCATCGCCTGCGGCGCGACGATTGCCTTTGCGATGGAATGCTACGAGAAGGGCATCATCGGCAAGGAACAGACGGGCGGCATCGAACTCAAGTTTGGCAACGCCGAAGCCATGCTCGAAGTCTTGAATCAAATCGTCACTGCCAGCACGCCGCTCGGCAAACTGCTGGGGCAGGGTTCGGAGCGTGTCGCCAAAGTCTGGGGCAACGGCGCGGATGAATGTCTCATCACGGTCAAGGGCGCGGAATGTCCCGCGCACATGCCGCAAGCCAAACGCAGTCTCGCGCTGGTTTACGCGGTCAACCCCTTCGGCGCCGACCATCAATCCTGCGAACACGACCCGTACTACGAAGAGGGCATTGGCGATTTCAACCTTGACCGCTTGAAGGTCATCGGGCTTGGCTCGCCGCAACCCGCCTATAGCCTCACCGAAGAGAAAGTCCGCTTTGGGTATGAGACCGAAGTCTTCTACTCGATGATGGACTCGGCGGAACTCTGTCAGTTTGTCTACGGTCCCACCTGGACGTTGTACGGTCCCAACGAAACTGTCGAAATGATGAAGGCAGTCACAGGCTGGGATTTGACGGTGGATGAGTTGATGGAAGTCGGACGCCGACGCCTCGACCTCTTCCGCGTCTTCAATGCCCGCGAAGGGTTTGGACGCAAGGATGACAAACTGCCCAAGAAGTTCTTCAAGCCGCTGGCTGGGACTGGACCCACGGCGGGATTTGCCCTGACCCACGAGGAAGTGGATAACGCCATCACGCATTATTACAAACTGGCTGGCTGGACTTCCGAAGGTGTTCCCACTCCAGAGACACTCAAGAAGCACGATGTCGAGTGGGCGGCGGAGTATTTGCCGTAAAATTGTAGACACGTAGACAGGTACACAAGTGACTTGTCTACGTGTCTTCTTGTTTACCTGTCTACCTGTTTACTTCCCAGAAAGAACCCCATGACTACAAATACCCTATACCAGGACAACTTCCCTCACATGACTCCCGCGTGGAGCCGCATCTTCAACTTTGTCGCCGACCGCGCCGAGGGCGCATACATCTACACCGATGACGGCAAAAAACTGCTCGACTTCACCAGCGGAATTGGCGTGACCAACACGGGGCATTGTCACCCCAAAGTTGTGGAAGCCATCCGCGAGCAGGCGGGCTTGTTCCTGCATGCGCAGGCGAACATCGTCATCCACAAGCCCATGCTGCAACTCATCGAAGAACTCCGCTCCATTGTGCCGCCCGCGATGGATAGTTTCTTCTTTGCCAACTCTGGCGCCGAGGCGCTGGAGAACGCGGTCAAGATTGCCAAAGCTGCCACGGGACGGCAGAACATCATCGTCTTCAATGGCTCTTTTCACGGGCGGACTCACGCCACGATGGCGCTGACCACTTCCAAGACCGGCTATCGCACAGGCTTCGCTCCGCTGCCCGCTGGGATTTTTGTCAGCCCCTTCCCGTATGCCTTCCATTTGGGCATGAGCGAAGAACAGGCTTCGGAATATGCGCTGGAACAACTTGAATACCTGCTCGCCTCGCAGACCGCGCCCAAAGACACCGCCGCCATTTTGATCGAGTCGGTGATGGGCGAAGGCGGATATATTGTGCCGCCCGCTTCGTTCATGAAGGGATTGCGCGAATTGTGCGACAAGCACGGCATCCTGCTCATCTTTGACGAAGTCCAGTCTGGGTTTGGTCGCACGGGCAAATGGTTTGCCCTCGAACACTTTGGCGTCGTCCCTGACATTATGACCGCCGCCAAGGGCATCGCCTCTGGAATGCCGCTTTCAGCGGTGTTTAGCCGCACGGAAATCATGAAGAAACTGGATGTCGGCTCCATCGGCGGAACCTACGGCGGAAACGCTATTGCCTGCGCGGCGGGCGTGGCGACCATCCGCGCCATGCGCGAAGAAAAGATGATCGAGAACGCCGCCGAACGCGGACTGCAATTGATGACGGGTCTGCGGAAATATCAGGAAGAATATCCGCAAATCGGTGATGTGCGCGGACTGGGCTTGATGGTCGGCACCGAGTTCATCGTGGACGGCAAACAGGCGAAAGCCAAGCAACTGGTCAAGGACGTGATTCACGCCGCCGAAGAGAAGGGTATGTTGCTCCTCTCCTGTGGAACCTACGACAATACCCTGCGCTGGATCCCGCCGCTCAACGTCACCTCCGAGCAAATCAACGACGGCTTGAAGATTTTCGGCGAAGCGTTGAAGGAAAGCGTAAAGTAAACAGGTAGACAGGGAAACGTGTGTACTTGTTTACCTGTCTACGTTTTCCCCCAAAAAAGCCATGAAAACACTCGACCGCTCCAAACTGGAACAACTCCTGAAATCGGAAGAAGAACTCTTCCGTAAGAATCATCCCAAATCTTACGAACTCTACCAGCGGGCGCGAAAGTCACTCGATGGCGGCGTGCCGATGTTGTGGATGGTGCGCTGGGCGGGTTCCTTCCCTGTCTTTGTCAAGCAGGCGAAGGGCGCGCATTTCACCGACGTGGACGGCAACTCGTACCTTGACCTTTGTCTCGGCGACACAGGCGCGATGACGGGACATGCCCCCGAAGCCACGCTGAAAGCCATCAACGAACAAATTCAAAAAGGCATCACGCTCATGCTGCCGTATGAGGATGTAGTCGAAGTCGGCGAGGAACTCCAGCGCCGCTTTGGTCTTCCCTACTGGCAGTTTGCCCTGACCGCCACCGACGCCAACCGCTTCGTGCTGCGCATGGCGCGCATGATTACGGGGCGTCCCAAAGTCCTCGTCTTCAACTATTGCTATCACGGCACGGTGGACGAAACCTTCATCACGCTGGACGAAGAAGGCACGCCAGGCTCCCGCGCCAACAATATGGGTCCGCAAATTGACCCGATTGAAACCACCAAAGTCATCGAGTTCAACGACATCGGCGCATTGGAAACCGCGCTTTCTTCGGGTGAGGTTGCCGCCGTCCTCGCAGAACCTGTGATGACCAACATTGGCATCATTCACCCCGACCCTGGCTATCACGACGCCCTGCGTGAACTGACCCGCAAGTACGGCACGTACCTCATCATCGACGAGACGCACACCATCTGCACGGGAACTGGCGGCTACACTGTCGCGCACGGTCTCAAGCCTGACTTCTTCACCCTCGGCAAGCCCATCGCGGGCGGAGTCCCTGCGGCGGTGTACGGCTTCACCGAAGAAGTCTCCAAAGCCTTTGCCGCCAAACTCGACCTTGACGACGCGGACGTGGGCGGAATCGGCGGGACGCTGGCGGGCAATGCCCTGTCCATTGCGGCGATGAAAGCCACCTTCCAGCACGTCCTCACCGAAGAATTCTACAAGCAGGCAATCGCCTTGCAGGAACAGTTCACAGCGGGAGTCGAAGGCGTGATTAAAGAATTCGACCTGCCGTGGATTGTCAAACGGCTGGGAAACCGCTCTGAGTACTGGTTCCGTCCGACCCCGCCCAAGAACGGCGGCGAGGCGGCGGCAGCCATCGACCACGAACTCGACCGCTACATGCATCTCTTCTCGCTCAATCGCGGCATCCTGATGACCCCCTTCCACAACATGGCGCTCATCTCGCCCGCCACCACGCAGGAAGATGTGGACTACCACACGCAGGTGTTTAGGGAAGCGGTGGTTTCGTTGTTTGGGTGATTGCGTTGAACGTTACACGTTGCAAGTTGAGGGGATAACGTTCAACTTGCAATGTTCAACCTGTCTTTGTGATGTATAATGTGATGTATATCCACAGGAGCATTCTATGTCACAGATGGTGCGCAAGCAGATTTACATTCAAAAAAGCCAGGAAGAACGCCTGAAGCGGATTGCCGAGGCGCGGGGCGTGAGCGAGGCTGAAATCATTCGCCGCGCGTTGGAAAACGAGATGCGATTCATCAGCGTGTACCGCCCCGCCTACGACCAGGAGGCTTGGAGCCAGGTCGTCTCGTTTTGGACGGAACTGGACAACCGAGGAATTGTCGAACCCCGCCCCCGCAGTTGGAAGCGAGAAGATTTGTACGAGGACAGGATGAAACGCTATGACCGCCATTCTGATTGATACAAACATCCTCGTTTATTCGTTCGATTTGGCTGAACCGCAAAAGAAGGCGATTGCCCGCGACCTCCTGGCGCAATTGCAGTTGTACCAGCAAGGGCATTTGAGTATTCAATGCGTGGCTGAGTTTTTCAATGTTGTCTCGCGTGGTATTTTGCCCAAGATGACCAAGGAAGACGCCAGCGCGCAGGTGGAATTCTTTTTGCATTCCTTTCCTGTTTACCCGCTGACATCGGCAATTGTGCGCGAGGCAGTGCGCGGCGTCCGCGAGCATCAACTGTCCTACTTCGACGCCCAACTCTGGGCTTGCGCCAAACTCAATCAGGTTCCCTTCGTTTTCAGCGAGGACTTTCAGGATGGGCAAACCCTGGAAGGCATCCGTTTTGTGAACCCGTTTGCCCAAACTTTTCAACTGGAGAAATGGTTATGAGCCAAGTATGGCGAATTAATGTCAAAACGCAGGATTTGAAACTGGAACCTGTTCCCGAAACCTGGCAGCGCCTCGGCGGGCGCGGATTGCTGACCCGCATCCTGCTCGACGAAATCGACGCCAAATGCGACCCGCTTGGGGCGGGAAACAAACTCATCTTTGCGCCTGGCTTGCTCGTCGGGCACATGCTTTCATCCACCGATAGAATCTCCATCGGCGGCAAGTCTCCGCTGACGGGCGGAATCAAGGAAGCCAATGCGGGCGGGCGGACAGGTCTCCACATGGCGCACATGGGCGTGAAGGCGCTCATCATCGAAGACGAACCGAAGCAGGCGGGGTATTGGATTTTGTACCTTTCGCTGGCTGATGGCGGAAGCGCCAAATGGCACAAGGCAGATGACCTGGCGGGCTTGGGCGTGTACGAAACCTCGAACAAACTGCTCGAAAAATACGGCGACAAGGTTGCCATCGCGCTGATTGGTCCCGGCGGCGAAATGCGGATGAAGTCGGCGGGGATTCAAAACCTCGACAAAGACCGCGTCCCTTCGCGCATTGCCGCTCGCGGCGGACTCGGCGCGGTGATGGGGTCGAAGGGACTCAAAGCCGTCGTGTTCGACCACGCCGGGGGGCAGAAACCCGCTCTCGCCGATGCCGAAGCCTTCAAAGCCGCGCAAAAGGATTTCACCAAATCCGTCATGGAGCATCCGCAGTCGCAGACCTACCGCGATTACGGCACGCAAGCCATGCCGCAGATGACCCAGCATTTCGCCGCCCTGCCCACGCATAATTTTTCACGCGGCACTTTTGACCACGTGGAAAAAATCAGCGGCGAAACCACCCGCGAAACCATCCTGAAACGCGGCAAACCATCCGACCCGTCGCACGCTTGCATGGCGGGCTGTACCATCAAATGCTCGAACGTTTTCGGCGGGGAAGACGGCAAGGTCATCGTCTCGCCTTTGGAATATGAAACCGTCGGCTTGATGGGCAGCAACCTCGACATCGACTCGCTGGATGTTATCGGACGGCTGAACTGGCATGTCAACGACCTGGGGCTTGACTCGATTGAGATTGGCGCGGCGTTGGGCGTTGCCGCCGAAGCGGGACTCATGCGCTGGGGCAACGGTGACGACGCCTTGAAGTTGATCGACGAAATGCGGCAGGGGACGACGCTGGGACGCAAACTTGGCGACGGCGCGGCAGACATGGGCGACGCGTATAACATCGAGCGCGTGCCTTGCGTCAAGCGTCAGGCGATGTCGGCATACGAGCCGCGCTCGATCAAGGGAACGGGCGTCACCTACGCCACCACCCCGCAAGGGGCAGACCACACCTCGGGCTTGACCATCCGCGCCCAGGTTAATCACCTCGACCCGACGGCGCAGCGCGATGCCTCGCTCAACGCGCAGTTGAACATGGCGGGCTACGACACGCTCGGCGCGTGCATCTTCGCGGGCTTCGGCTACGCCACCGCGCCCAACGGCGTGGTCAAACGTCTGCTTGCGGCGCGTTACGGCTGGGACGATTTGCCCGATAATATTTTGCAGGAACTCGGCAAGCAGACCCTCAAAATGGAGCGTGAATTCAACCGCCGCGCAGGCTTCACGGCAAAAGATGACCGCATCCCTGCCTGGATGATGCGGGAGCCCATCCCCGAAAACGGCTCGGTCTTCGACGTCAGCGACGAAGTCCTCGACCACATCTACGACGGCATCGAATAATGAAAAAACTCCGAATTCTCGAAGAATTCGGAGTTTTCCTTTAGAGCCACCAGTCGGCTACGACCCGACGACCTGACGATTACGAATCGTCTGCTCTACCAGCTGAGCTATGGTGGCTAGTTTGTTAGCGGCGGAGATTATAAAGGATTAAAAGTAAACTCGCAAGTTTTTGACATTCCGCGTCGTCTGTGTTTTGGGAGACTCAAAATATGCTTCGTATTGCCATGCTTTCCTATCACACCTGCCCGCTGGCGACCCTGGGCGGAAAAGACACCGGCGGAATGAATGTTTACGTCCGCGACCTGACACGCGAGTTGGGGCGACTGGGCATTCACGTGGACGTATTCACCCGATCACAAGACGAGCATGTGCCGCATGTTGTCCACGAGTTGGGATTTGGCAACCGCGTGGTGCATGTCCCGGCGGGTCCTGAAACCCCCAAAGCCAAGAGCGAGCTGGCAAATTACATCCCTGAATTTGCCGAAGGCATCAAACAGTTTGCGGCTGAAAAAGGCATCAGCTACGACGTGATCCACAGTCACTACTGGATGTCCGGGCTGGCGGCGGAGATTCTCAGCGACGCCTGGGGCGGGACGCCCATCGTTCACATGTTCCACACTTTGGGCGAGATGAAAAATCGCGTGGCGCGCGCAGAAAGCGAACGCGCAGGGGATGACAGGCTCAAAGGCGAGCGGCGGGTGCTGCGCCGCGCAGACCGACTCATTGTTGCGACGCTGGCAGAGAAAACTCAATTGCGTTTTCTATACCGCGCCAATGACCGCAAGATGATCACCATCCCGCCAGGGGTGGACGCCAGTCACTTTTATCCCATCCCAGCCGATGAGGCAAAGCAGTTCATCGGCTTGAAGTCCGAAGACCGCATGATCCTCTTTGTCGGACGCATCGAGCCTTTGAAGGGCGTGGATACCTTGATTCACGCCATGTCCTGTTTGCATTTGCAGGGAGGACACAACCCTGTGCATCTTGCAATCATCGGGGGCGAACCCGACGCATTACCTGAAAACATGACCGAAGAAATGACGCGCCTGCAATCTTTATGCGATGAACTATGCGTCGAACGCATGGTCGTTTTCCTCGGCAAGCGCGGACAGGATACCCTGCCGTATTATTATTCGGCGGCAGAGGTGCTGGTGATGCCTTCGCTGTATGAATCGTTTGGCATGGTGGCGCTGGAGGCAATGGCGTGCGGCACGCCCGTCATCGCCTCGGAAGTCGGCGGGCTTGGCTACCTGGTGCAGGACGGCGTGACGGGATATACGATTCCCGACAGCGATCCTGAAGCCTTGTGCGACAAGTTGTCCCGTCTGTTGGGAGATTCAAAACTGCGCGAAACGATGGGGGGGAACGCCTCGCAATATGCCCTGAACTACGCCTGGGAAAAAATCGCCGCACAAATGCTCGCGGTATATCGCGATCTGGCGTCTCGCGAGTAAAAAAATAGCATCAGCGGGTGAAATGATTTCCGTCGAACTCGTGATAAAATCCGCGGACTGGAGTCAAAATGGCAAACAAGATACAGCCTGTCAAAGGCACACGAGAATTCTACCCTGAGCAAATGGCGCTGCGGAATTTCATCTACAAAAAAATGGGGGGTGCCGCAACCGCTTTCGGCTATCAAGAGTGGGATGCGCCCTTCATCGAGCCCATTGATTTATACGCGGCGAAGTCCGGCGAGGAATTAGTCAAAAAGCAGTCCTTTACTTTCACCGACCGCGGCGGCGATTTTGTCACCCTGCGCCCCGAACTTACCCCAAGCCTGGCGCGGATGATTGCGGCGAAGCAAGGCGAACTGACCTTCCCCGTCCGCTGGTGGTCGTTTGGACCGTTTTGGCGTTATGAACAGCCGCAGAAGGGACGCAGCCGCGAGTTTTTCCAGTGGAACGTGGACATGCTCGGCGTCAATTCCCCCGAAGCGGATGCGGAACTCATCGCCGTTGGCGTGACATTCATGCGCGCAGTCGGACTCAGCCCGCAGCAGGCGCAAGTTTACGTCAACAACCGCCGCTTGATGGATGCCGAATTCGACGCGTTGAACATTCCGCTGGAGAAGCGGCTGGAAGTCTCGAACATGGTGGATCGCCGCTCGAAGATGGAACCTGCCAAGTGGGATGCCTACGTCCTCGACTCTGGTTTATCCCAGGCACAACTGGATGGCTTGAAGGATGTCCTCGGCAACTTCGACTTGTGGAAGAAGAACGATGAATTGGCGCGCCTGTTTGCCGCTCTCGACGCGTTGGGGGTGAGGGAGTATGTCAAATTCGACCCCAATATCATGCGCGGACTGTTGTATTACACGGGAACGGTTTTTGAAGCCTTCGAGACCAGTGGCTCGGTGCGGCGCGCTATTCTGGGCGGCGGGCGCTACGATAACCTGCTTGCCGATGTGGGCGG
>Ga0172367_10003475_pt1 | contig 20415 bp, 14 predicted proteins | sample Lak10m_FD_114542 | JGI IMG/M metagenome (GOLD analysis project Ga0172367, IMG submission 114542) | Freshwater microbial communities from Kabuno Bay, South-Kivu, Congo - kab_022012_10m | ecosystem: Environmental > Aquatic > Freshwater > Lake | place: Democratic Republic of the Congo: South-Kivu...
AAAGACGATTTGCTTCTCTAAATCGATTGTGATGCATGATATTGTCATTGGTCTGTTTATCAATAGATATGAGTTTTGTTCTCAATCCTCCTCTATCTCTCAACAAATGTGACACACTACCAGGTTTTACTCGGATCGGTTGCCTTAAAAAACTTCTTGTAATCTACAGTCATAAGTCATGCAATTCCTCTTTTAAAGGTATTATAAGGAACTTATGGAAGTTTTGAAAATCTAAATTAATGTGAATTTGATATAGCCATTTGCACCGCGCGAAGCGCGGCGCAAATGGCTTGAAACTCACGCCAGTATTGGTAGAACTTGCGCAGTAGTTCTGCGGTCAAGTTCCTGGTTTGTTTGCTTACTGTAAAATTAGAGAATCAGTTTTTTGGTGGCACAGTATGCCTGTGCCACCAAAAAACAGGTTAAAGATCGCGACTGAGGATGGTTTTGTGAAAAAAGGATTAATTAAATTTTTGGCAACTAGCCTAATACTATGCGGTGGAATCAGCACGATCGCTACTCTTCCTTTGGTCACACCGTCACCTGTACAGGCCCAAGATGAAGATACAAATATTCGTGTTTATAAATTAGCTAGCCCTGCCGTTGTCTCGATTCAGTCACGGAGTGGGAACGGCAGTGGCTCAATCATTGATCCCAAGGGTTTGGTTTTGACTAATGCCCATGTGGTACGTGGCGCAACTACAGTAAATGTGATCCTCAGTGATAAGCGCCAATTTCGTGGGGTGGTAATTGCGAGTAGCCGCAATCCTGATCTGGCAGTGATTAGACTGGAGGGAGTAACCACTAATCTGCCTACAATTCAGATTGCCTCTTCTAGTGGCATTCAAGTGGGGCAAAGAGCTTTTGCGATTGGCAATCCCTTCGGACGATTTGCGGGGACATTGACGACTGGGATCATTAGTCGCATTGATACGGATCGCAAATTATTACAAACCGATGCGGCTTTAAATCCTGGAAATTCGGGAGGCCCATTGCTGAATAGCCGTGCCGAACTGGTGGGTGTAAATACGGCGATTTTTACAACTAGTTCTGCTAATAGCGGAATTGGCTTAGCGATCGAAGCTGATACGGTTAAGCAGTTTATTGCCGCAGTTCGCCAAGGAGCGATCGCCAATAACCCCGCACCTGCGATCGCTGCGCCTAATGTTCTTACTCTGGATGGTAATGCTATTTCTGCGGTCTTAACGACTTCGGATCGCACCTTACCCGATGGTAGCTATTACAAAGCCTATCAATTTCAAGGTCGAGCGGGACAATCAGTGGTGATCGAGATGCGTGCTAACGGGATCGATCCCTATTTAGTCTTATTTGATGCTGCTGGGCGTAAAATTGCTGAGGATGATGATGGTGGCGGTGGCAAAAATGCAAGGATTGCTGTTACTTTGCCAGCTACGGGTAGCTATACTCTCTATGCCAACTCCTATGAAGTAGGGCAAACTGGCTCCTTTATGATCGCAGGTCGGCTGAGCAATGACTTTACTTCTCAATCCCCATCTGAACCAACCGATCGGCGAATCATCTTGCAAAGGGATGGGGTTCTAGGAAGTCAGAGTCGAGTTTTCGCAAGAGACGGCAGTCGTTTTGAAGCTTTTAGTTTTAATGGTCGAGCAGGACAAATAGTCCAAATTGAACTTGTTAGTTCCGATTTTCACCCTTACTTAGTGCTATTTTCGCCAGATAGTAGGGTGCTGCAAGAGAACAACGGTTTACCCAGTCGTAAGAATGCCTCCATAACCCTCGAACTACCTTTTACGGGAACCTACCGCACGATTGTTAATGCTTTTGATCGCACAGGCAGAGGCACATACAAGCTAATCGTCAAAAGTCTTGATTGAAAAGATGGTGCTGCACCGCAGCACCATCTTGTAAGGATGGGCAGCACGAAGCGCCGCCCATCCTTACCTATTTAGCATTTGAAAGCGCAAAATGGCATAGCCATTTTGTGCTTTGGTGTAAAACTTTTCGATAATTCCTTGCGAACCACTGAGAAAATCTGCCAAGATGTAGTAGAGGTTCTGCTATTTAATAAAGAACCCTGTTTGACTAGTGCAGCGAAGCTGTACTAACAAAATAGGTTCCTTATTTTACGGCAAAGCCTCAAATGTCGTTTGCTTTAAGGGAAGATTTGCGTGACTGTTGCTGTTTCTGTCTCTTCGCCTAATGTCCAGATTCCGACAACCGATTCGGGAATTTATATTACGATTCATGGTCACTTTTATCAGCCTCCGCGTGAAAATCCTTACCTAAATGCGATCGAGCGGCAAGAAAGCGCAGCTCCTTTTCATGACTGGAATGCGCGGATTCACCATGAATGCTATCGACCCAATGCATTCTCGCGGATTGAGCGTTATGACGGCAAGATCGTCAAGATTGTCAATAACTATGAGTACATGAGCTTCAACATGGGACCAACGTTGCTCTCATGGATGGAATTTTACGATCGCGATACCTATCAAGCCATTTTAGATGCCGATAAACGCAGTGCCGAGCGCCTCAATGGTCATGGGAATGCGATCGCCCAAGTCTATAACCACATCATCATGCCCTTGGCAAATTGGCGCGACAAATTGACACAGATTCGATGGGGCAAGGAAGACTTTAAGGAAAGGTTTGGGCGCGAAACTGAAGGGATGTGGCTTGCCGAGACAGCCGTTGACTATGAAACCCTAGAAGCTCTGGTTTTAGAAGGGATCAAGTTTATTATTCTTGCTCCATCACAGGCTCAGCGCTGTCGCCCCATGCCTACCAAGGACAATCCCAATCCTGCATGGGAAGAGGTAGGTGGAGCGCAGATTGATTCCAATCGTCCCTATCGTTGCTATTTGCGTCGCCATAATACCAATAGCAGTAATGTGTCAGAACTCGGACAGTTCCATTTACCTGCGGATACGGATGCTTATATTGATATATTTTTCTATGATGGCCCCATTTCTCGCGATATGGGCTTTGGGGATCTTTTAGGAAGTTCTCATAATTTTGCTAAACGTCTTAGTCAAGCAGTACGTGGGGATCACCGCCCCCATCAAATTGTTTCTGTGGCAACCGATGGGGAAACCTTTGGACACCATAAACACTTTACCGAAAAAACTCTGTCCTATGCTTTTGTCGAAGAATTTCCCAGACGTGGATGGACTGTAACTAATTATGCTCATTATTTGAGTCTGTTTCCACCACAATGGGAAACGGAACTAAAACCTGTAACTGCTTGGAGCTGCGCCCACGGTGTCGATCGCTGGCAAGGAGGTTGCTCCTGTGGTGGTGAAGGCACAAACTATCAGCTACTATGGCGGCGACCTCTCAGGGATAGTCTCAATTGGTTGCGCGATCGCATGGCAACGGTATATGTGGATATTGGGCGCAAATATTTTAACGATCCTTGGGAAGCTCGCGATCGCTATATTGATGTACTGAAATATTCATTACGCGATGGACTCGCCGAACATTCGCCTATTTTAGAGAAGTTCTTTGAAGAGCAATGTGGCAATAAAGTAACGACCTCTGCTCAAAAAATCGATGCTCTGCGGCTGCTAGAAATGCAGCGTCACGCTTTGCTCATGTTTACTAGTTGTGGTTGGTTCTTTGAAGAATTGTCTCGCCCTGAAGCCGTGCAGATTTTGCGCTATGCCGCTAGAGCGATCGAACTAACTGCCGATGTCGCAGGGGTCTTGCTTGAGGATGAATTTATTCATCGCATGGCAAAAGCACCCAGTAACCTGCCTGAGTTTAAAGATGGTGAAGGTGTATTTCGGCATCAAGTGGCGACCAATCGCATTACCCTCGCTCAAGTGGCGGCTCAATATGCCCTGAGTTCAACTTTTGGCAATTATGCGCGATCGCAACAAATTTATTGTTACCAGATCCAACAGCAGGATTATCAACTGCAACGAATTGGCTCCATGTCCTTAGCGATCGGGCAAATTCAACTGGTTTCGGGAATTACCCAAGAATCTGTAAATTATATTTTTGCAGTGCTGCACCTCGGTGGTGATGACTTCCATTGCTGTATCCAACCCTTTACAGGAAGGCGCGAATATGAGGAGATCAAGGCAACCTTATTTAAGGTTCTCAAACAAGCGAATACGGCGGCGGTAATTCTGGCGATGGATAGTAACTTCAGTGGTGAGCAGTTTAATTTGCATCATCTCTTTGCAGAGGAGCGTCATCGGATTTTGCGAATGCTTGCTGATGAGACTTTAACTAGACTCGATCAACTTTATGAGCAAGTTTATCGCGATAACTATGGAATTCTGATCTCCTTCCGTCGAGATGATTTACCAGTACCCCGAGAACTGCAAGTTGCTGCCGATATAGTCTTAAATAATCGTCTCACAGAGGAACTCAAGCGTTTGGAAACAGGTGCATCTCTTCCAAATGTAGGCTTAGATGCAGTGGCGATCGAGGCAATCAATCTAGGCTGCAAGTTTACCCATGAGGAAGATGCCAAAATTCTTGAAAATTATATTTTGAGACAAATTCAGCAACTTTCTCAACTTCAGGATATTGACGAAAAGCTTCTTTTCAAGCATCTCAATCAGATTGAACAGTCTTTAGTGATTAGCGATCGCCTAAATCTCAAACTAAATCTCAATCTCTCTCAAGAGGCTTTTCTCAACTATCTATCATCACGGATTGCCCCCAAATGTTTGCTTGCGAGACAGATTCTCGATTTGGAATCTGTCCAGAAGCAACCAATTCACATTGAGGTAAATCTTTGCGAAAGCATTTCTAATTTGGAGCTACATCAATTAATTGATACCGCTAGCAAGTTAGGGATTGCCACTGAAGCTTGGCTTCATGACTAAGTAGACATTCAAGAATTGTCTAGATCCCCCCCAGCCCCCCTTAAAAAGGGGGGAGAATTAAATTCTCCCCCCTTTTTAAGGGGGATTGAGGGGGATCTCTTTAGAAACCTTTTCTCAATCATTTAACAAATATTCAGATAATGCTCCCTCCTTTTATTGTTTTAGATCCGATCCTCGAAGACTGGCTGCGTGAAGATATAGGACGAGGCGATCGCAGTACCCTTGGGCTATTTCCTAATGGTAATGCTCCCCTTGGCAAAGCTGTATGGATTGCTAAGGCTGATGGTATGATTGCGGGGTTGCCAGTTGCCGCCAGAGTATTTCAATTGTTAGATCAATCAGTAAATTTTGTGGCGATCGCGCAGGATGGTGCGCCTGTAAAATCTGGCGACTTGATTGCGGAAATTAATGGGAGCCTCGCCACATTGCTAATGGGTGAACGGGTTGCTTTAAATCTAGTCATGCGATTGTCGGGAATTGCTAGTGCGACTGCGGAATATGTCAAGGCGATCGCTGGTAAGAAAGCTCGTCTAGTCGATACTCGTAAAACCATTCCTGGGATGAGGTTATTAGAAAAATATGCCACATTTATCGGTGGAGCCATCAATCATCGCTATGGTTTAGATGATGCGGTGATGCTCAAGGATAATCACATCGCGGCGGCGGGAGGTATCACCGAAGCAGTGCAACGTGTGCGGGAGAACATTCCATTTACAACATCGATTGAAGTGGAAACTGAGTCAATTAATCAAGTCAAAGAAGCAATGCAGCTAAATTTGGATGTGATTATGCTGGACAATATGCCATTGTCGATGATGAGTGAGGCGATCGCTTTAATTCGTCAGTATAGTCCCCAATCTAAAACCGAAGCTTCAGGCAATATCACCCTTGAGACGATCGCTCAGGTTGCAGAGCTAGGCGTAGATTATATTTCCACTTCAGCAATGGTGACGCGATCGCATTGGCTCGATATCAGTATGCGAATTAGCTCTTAAATAATGTGATGCGCTGCACTTTGTTACCCCACAAGCAATAATCATTTCATATAGCAGTTTGCATTTTGCCTACGGCAAAATGCAAACTCAAAAAACCTACTCGGATTAATGTTTTGTTTTCAAATGAGTATGCACTCATTTGAAAATTGTTATAAAAAATTATGCAAGAAAGTATTTTTACAACTTTAATCTTACCCATTGCTCTAGCCTTAATCATGCTGGGGATGGGGCTATCGCTAAAGTTTGAGGATTTCCAGCGAATCACCAAATATCCTAAGGCTGTGGCAGTAGGATTATTTAGCCAAATCGTGCTCTTACCAATCATCGGCTTTGTAATTACTAAAATTGTGCCCAGCCCACCTGCGATCGCAGTGGGTCTGATGATCATTGCCATTTCCCCTGGTGGTGTGTCTTCAAACATGATCACTTACCTCGCAGGTGGAGATGTTGCTCTATCAGTAACACTGACAGTATTCAGTAGTATTATCACTATCGTCACAATTCCTCTATTAGCAAATCTAGCCTTGAACCACTTTATGAGTCAGAGTGCGGCTATTGCTTTACCAATTGGAACGACAATGGGGCAGATCTTTTTGATTACAATTATTCCCATTGCTATAGGAATGTATATACAGTATAAGTTTCCTGAGCTTGCTCGTAGTTTAGAAAAGGTTACCAGTCGCCTAGCGATCGCCTTTCTCGCTTTAATTATTCTGATTCTAGTTATCCGTGAATGGAGTCGCTTGCCTGAGTTTATCTTGCAGGCAGGAGTTGGGGTGGTTTTACTGAATTTGTTCTCAATGGCAGCAGGCTTTGCGATCAGTAAACTACTAAAGCTCACTCTCTCACAGCAAATTTGTGTAGCCATCGAGGTTGGTATTCAGAATGGAACTTTAGCGATCGCGATTACGGCAGGGATGTTGGGTAATCAAGATATGGCAATTCCAGCGGCTATTTATAGTCTGTTCATGTATATCACTGGATTTGGGGCAATTCTCTATGGCAAGAGCTTATCGAAAGCTGCCACAGTTCAAAACTCAAAATACAATTAGTGGTGCAAAACGAGGTATGAGGGTTGTGTTCCCCGCCTTCGGCGGGGAACACAACCCTTACTGCACTAGACTGATAAACGCTATATACTTGAAATATTATTTACAGGAATGCAAGCTATGAGCCTTACATTCACCGATGAAGCCTTACAAACATTACCCTCAAATAATGAGGATATCTATAATCGTGACTAATGTTTGTGGGTTGAATAGATTATTTGCTCTTAGAATTAAGTGAAGGAACAGAGAGCCCAAAATTATGACGGCAACTATTGTTGATATTGGCACACTTATTGTACGCTCACCTGATATTTGTGGCAATCGCCCTCGTATTGCAAGAACTCGTATGACTGTTGGGCGGATTGCAACTTTGTGGCAGCAGGGTTTGAATGCAGAACAAGTTCAGGATGAGTATCCACATTTGAAATTAGAGCAAATTTATGCAGCTCTGGCTTATTATCATGCCAATAAAGCAGAGGTTGATGCATCTTTAGCTAAAGATTTGCTGGATTACGAAAGCTATCGAAAAGTCTTTTCTCAAAAGCAAGAGATTGAAGCATGACCAAAATCAGGAGATTCAATTTCTTGGCGACTATTTGAGAAACTTATAATTATGGAATATGCGATCGATTTTGGAACGAGTAATACTGTTGTTGCGAGAATTAATGAGAATGGAGAGATTGAAACTGTTAAGTTAGATGCTTATAGCAGCCTTATTGCCGACAATCCACCATTAGTTCCCAGCTTTGTGTATGTACAGGATGCTATCAAAGAGCAGGTGCTAATTGGTCAGGAAGTTAGCGATCGCGGTTTAGACAACCAAAACATTAAAGGTGAGCCGCGATTTTTTAAAGCTTTTAAACGGGCGATCGGTTCTAATGTGTCGATGTTTGTGCCAGAGATTGATGGGCGCGAAGTGGAATTTGAAATGGTGGGAGAATGGTTCTTAAAACAGATCATTGATCGCCTTCCAGATGTTCACTCACTGATATTTACCGTTCCTGTTGATAGCTTTGAGTCCTACCGAAACTGGTTAGGGCAAGTTTGTGAGAAGTTAACCGTTGATCAAGTCCGCATCCTTGACGAACCAACGGCAGCAGCTTTGGGTTATGGGCTTAATGGTGGTGGTGAAACTGTTTTAGTAGTGGATTTTGGTGGTGGAACGTTAGATTTATCCCTAGTAAAGTTATCAGCAGGACAGGCTCAAACTGAGGTCAATCAACCTAAATCACCGCTAGGATTTTTATTAAAATGGGGCGATCGCACGATCAAAAATACATCTACATCCAATAATCAAAGTTCACAAACAGCAAAGGTTTTCGCAAAAACAGGTCAAAATCTTGGCGGTGTTGATATTGATAACTGGATTGTTGATTATTTCCATAAAGAGCTAGGATTACCCAAAAATTCTATCGTAACGCGCTTAGCTGAACGTATTAAAATCTCTCTTTCGAGCAATGAATCAGTAACAGAAGTTTATTTTAACGATCAAACTTTTGAATCCTATGAATTGACATTATCGCGATCGCAGTTAAACCAAATCCTCGAACAACAGAAATTTTTTGCTAATCTCGATCAAGCTCTTGATCGGATTCGTCAACAAGCAACGCGCCAAAATATTGACCTAGAAAAGGTTGATGCAGTTCTCCTTGTAGGTGGCACATCCCAAATCCCTGCGATGAAAGAATGGGCGTTAAAACATTTCCCATCAGAAAAAGTGAAAGCCAATAAACCATTTGAAGCGATCGCCCATGGCGCAGTGTCCCAAGGCTGGGAATTGCAAGACTTTCTCTATCACAGTTATGGTGTGCGCTATTGGGATAAAAGATACAAAAAACATAACTGGCATACTATCGTTAAATCTGGTGCAACCTATCCCTTAGAAAAGCCAGTAGAACTTACTCTCAGCGCATCGGTTGCCGATCAACCTAGCATTGAATTGGTCATTGGTGAATTAGGTGAAACCAATGTAGAAGTGTATTTTGAAGATGAGAGGTTGGTAACCCGTGTTTTAGATGGTAAACAAGTTGCTGTACAGATTCTTAATGAAAATAGCAAAGCGATCGCTCAACTCGATCCACTTGGTCAAACGGGTAGCGATCGCATTAAAGTCCTCTTTCAAGTCGATCAAAAGCGAACATTGCGAATTACAGTTCAAGACTTGTTAACGAAGCAGAATCTGTTAAACGATGCGCCTGTGGTACAACTCGTATAGCGTTATTTTGAGGGCACGTTGCGCCCTCAAAATAAGACTATTCTGTAATGATGGACTTAGGCGATCGCTTCCCAATTAGCAAAAGTTGCTGCTTGTCCCCACAATTTGTCGTTTTCATCTACCACATTCCAGATAATTGCTTGATTGATATAAAAGCGATCGCCATTACTCGCAATCCTAATCCCCCGATAGTTGCTAATGTAACCTTGGGATTTTGCCTGTGCTAGCAGTTTCTCTCTTTCACTACGTTCTATCGGTTCTGCCGTGTAGCGCGATGGTGTTGTGATCAAAGTAGCCCAGTCCATCTGCCATAAATCAAGGGCTTTTTGATTGCCATAGTTAAGAATTGGATCGGCTTGAGTGCCGTGGGAAACAACTACAAAATTCGCATTAAATAAGGCATTGGCGATTTCTAATGGTGATTGGTAATTGGTGATTGGGATTAGGTTGTTGCCAGTCCAGCGATGAAAACTAGAAAGTAATAATTGGGTATGAGTTAATATCTGAGGTTGGAACCAAGGTTGTGATTTTTCTATATCCATACTTTTTAGAAATTAGCGCTTTAACAGATCCCCGACTTTTTCTTTAACATCCACAATTATCTCTATCCATCACCAAAAAAGTCGGGGATCTAAATCTCTACATTCATTATCAGCAAAATAAGCAACTATTTCTTCTTACTAAACCAAAGCTCCAAATCAGCAACATTCTCAAAATCCAAAATCGCCTCCGCTAAACTCTCCAAACGCGGAATCTGTAACCTTGCAATCCTTGTATGCAACTTCGGAGGCAAATTTCCAAACTTGCGCGTAAGCAACCGCAAAATAATAGTCAACAAACCTTGCCTACGCCCTTTAATTTCACCTTCCTTGCGACCCTTAACCTCACCCTCTAGGCGGCCCTCTTCCAAAATTTCTTGATATGTTACGGACTCGCGCATGATATCTCTCCTCAAAATTTGCTTAATAATATTTTTGTCTAAAACTAGACCAGCCAACACATAGGTTGCGGCTCCGATAACTTGACGTGTTTTTTGCTCAGGGATCTCATCAATTTTTTGAGCAATATCTTGCAACAATTGCTCTTTGTTACCCTCACTCACAAGTATAGCAAACGGCAACATGCCTGTAAATTCTAGAAATTTAGTGACAGGCTGTTCCCACAATCGGATGACTTCAAACCTGTGATAGGTAGATTCGTCTTGAAACTCTTGCTGAAAAACAACATCTGAGCTTGTCTCTTTCAGGTAAATCACGAATTGACGGATCTTTTTATCAGGAAAGCGCCTTTTGCCGCGTACCCAATAGTCCAACATCCGAAACGGAATTTGTGGGTCAGCTTTGGTTTGAAATTCCAAATGTAGCAGCAGACCTTCAGCTTCCAGCAAAATCAAACTATCAGCACGAATTGGCTCCACCGCCAACTCTTGAGGCTGGACTTGAGTAAGCGGAATTGGCTCACCGAGCAGCCATGAAGCCATATCGGTAGAGTAGGTTTCGGCAAGAAATTTGCAAATATTGTCAAACATCGACTGATTTTATCATCACAGGATGAGAGGAGGCGTGATAGTGTTACTTCTCATCTTTGGGCTTTATCCAACCAACTGCACTGTGGAACCTTCCTCTCCCTTTGATACTTCAATCAACGTGTTAAAGGCTTCCTTCATTTGTGGCATATGCGTAATTACCAAAATACATTCAAAATCGGGCGCGATCGCATTAATGGCACTGACAAGGCGATCGCAGCCCAATGGATCTTGACTGCCAAAACCTTCATCGATAACTAGAGTTTGCAAAGTACTGCCTTTGCGCTGGGCAAGGACACGGGAGAGGGCAAGACGCACCGCAAAGTTAATCCGAAAGGCTTCACCACCCGAATAGGTTTCATAGGGTCTAGTGCCTTTGGTATCGGCAATTTCAATGTCGAGGGTTTCGATGATGCGATCGCTTTTTTTGCCAGATTTTTGGGTAATAAATCGCACGTTTAATTGGCGATCGCTGAGTTGAGCGAGAATTTGATTGGCTTCTACTTCGATTTGAGGTAAGACATTTTCTAGCATGAGAGCTTGAATGCCATTTTTGCCAAAGGCTTGATAAAGCTCAGTATGGATGCGTTGCCGTTGACGGGCTGCTTCGATTTGAGTGAGGGTCTCCTGTTCGCGTTGACGACTTAGTTCTAGTTGTTGTTGAGCTTGCTGAAGGCTACCAATTTGGGCGAGGAGTACATCCATTTGCGATCGCCAATTTTGTAGATTTTGACGTAAGGAGTTAATTTCCTGTAGATGATCGCCCTGTACAGCTTGGACTTGCGACTGTAGTTGCGAAATTTGAGTAGTAATATTTTGTAATTCTTGTTGATTAAGGCTTTGATTTTGTTGTAAATGCTCAACCTGTTGCTGAAGTTCGGGATATTCCTGTTCGGCATGAGTTAGTTCTTGATAGCGCAGTAAGGACGGGGTTAGCTCTTGTTTTTGGGTGCGTAGTTGTTGATGGCGATCGGGTTCGTAGGCTAGTTGGGTAAGGGCGCGATCGCATTGTTCTAGTTCATGCTGCACTTCTAAATCAATGAGATTTTTGGTAAGGCGATCTTGCAATTGGTTGATTTTGGTTTGCAGATCAGGGGTTTTTTGAGACAGGTTATCGGCTTGACGCTGAGCATTTTTTAATTCTGACTGCTTGATTTCTGCCCAGCGCCAACGCTCGACATCACCACGAGCTAAGGCATGATTTTTTTCGTCGTAGGCGAACTTATGAATATTCTTATCGATTAGTTCCATTTCCTCCCATGCGTCACGCATATAGTTTTGAGTTTGGAGGCGATCGCTTAAGTCCACAATCTCCGCATCAATGAGGACTAGTCTTTGCTGTGCTTCCGCGATCGCCTTTAGTCGCTCCTGCAAAGTACCCTTACGTTGAATCAAATCATTTAACGGTGCGATTTCTTTTTTTAATAGGCGATACTCTTCGCGCAAGACTTCAATTTCACAATTGGAAGCGGCTTGCTGTTCCTTCACTACCCAGATATCTGCTTGTAGATCGCGAGATTCCTGTTTGTGCTTTTTCTGGACTAACTGCCAATGGGCTTCATCAAGGGGGCGATCGCAGAGTGGGCAAGGGGCATTAGGGACAGTTAACTGACGCATTTTTGCTTCCAATTTATTAAAGGCTGCTTCACTATCAGCTAGTCTGGTTTTTAAGCGCTCCAAAAAGTCACGACGTTCTAGCCCTTTTTCATGGACACGTTGTTGATAGACTTGCTTATTTTGCAATAAAACAATTTGCCGATCTAACTCCTTCGCATTGATCAGTAAATGATCGTGATTTTTAACTTGTAAATGTAACTGTTCGCGTTTCGCAACTAATTCATCTAATTTTGCCGTAAGTTTTGTCTGTTCTCGTTCTAGTTGATGCTTAAGAACCTGATGACGATGCACTAGCGGTGTGGACTGAGCATGGAGGCGATCAAATTCCTGTAATATCGCCCTTGCTTTGTGTAATTCAGCGATCGCGGCTTCGATCTCGTTTGCGCGACTGAGAATTCCTTTTAAGTCACTTTCTTGCTGTACTAGGGACTCTAATTGAGCCTCATGGTGCCTTAACTGCCCCTTGAGTTCACTTTGCAAGCTTGCGAGTTTATGACTAAATTCGCCGCGCCGATCGCAAAGATGTTGGTATTTCTGAAACTTGCGCTCTAATTCTGATTCCTGAGTTGATAGCAATTGATAGCGCTCATAGTTTTGCAAAATCTGCGATCGCATTGCCATACATGACTCTAATTGCTGCAATTGTCGGCGTTGACTAGAGAGTTGTCTATCAATTTGAGAAAGACTGTTGTTCACCGTCGATTGTTGTTGTTGTTGCCAAGTTAACTGCTGCGAGAGGTTTTGGTGTTGTTTCTGCAAATCTTCCACCACTTGCAGGCGGGCGCGATCGCGACTTTCCCATGCTTGCAAATCCGTTAGCTGCGATCGCAAAGTTTCTAACTGCGGTGCGATCTTTTCTCCATCTTGAATCTGTTCTCGCAGATGTACCAGCATATTCTCCAAAACTGCGGACTCGCCTTTGCTAGTTCTCGCAATATCTTTGGCTCGTTCTGCCAACTCGTCATACTGCGACAGTGCCAGCATATCCGCCAAAATCTGCTTGCGATCACTAGGGCGCTTCAGCATAAACTCATCGGCACGACCTTGGCGCAAATATGCCGAATTAACGAAGGTTTCGTAATCCATTTTTAGGTGCGAAATGATAGCCTGCTGCGTGGATTGCACCTTTCGCTCAGTCAATGATTTAAATTTTCCTTCACTCTGCACCTGAAATTCCAAAGAAGTTGAACTATTGCGCGATCTGGTTCTAATGATCCGATAGACTTCACCACCTGCGATAAAAGTAAAGTCTACTTGCGCTTCTTTAGAACTTACATGAATTACATCATCTTGGCTTGCCACACGGCTTACACCCCAAACCACCCAAGAAATCGCCTCTAATAAAGAAGATTTCCCCGCCCCATTTGCACCACAAATACAAGCAACATGTAGCCCGCTAAAATCTAAGGCTAATTGTTGATAGCTCAAGAAATTTTTTAATCGTAATTTCTGAGGGATCATAATGTCTTGTAATTTGGTATATCAGATTGAAGTGTCAGAAAGTTTCTAATCGAGTTATACTAATTATTATTTAATTATCATAATAATGTATTGTCTAACAAGAGTTTAGCTCTTAATAGGCGCGGTATAACCAACAAAAGCTGAGAGCGTCATGGAAATATGGGAAGAAATTAGCCGCCAAAGAGTAAAGTACATCGTCGATAGCTATCAGTTAGATGGTGATGACGATGAAGATTTCTATGAATATTTAGAAGATTTGTTACAAGCCTATGCTCCGCCTCAAATTGAATTAGCGCTTGTAGAAGTTTTAATTGAGAGTTGGCGGATTACGCCGATGATGCGTGGTGTGATGTTTCTCAAGCGATCGCATGAGCTATTAAAATATTGGGAAAATCACCCGATTCCCGCGCATATCTCCCCTACACATTTTCGCCTAATTACAGGCTTAGATCCTACACCAGTATTTGGTAAAACTATCGCACAGCCAAGCAAAAGTATATTTTCTAAAATCAATAATTGATTTACACATATAGCCCTTATCAGGCCAGTGAAGTATGGGTTTGGGGAAACAAACCTTTGTAACTCGCTTGCTCGAGAAGCACTATATAGACAAGAACTAAATCTCCAGCAATTCCAATTATAAAAATCGTTTTCGCAATAAAAATTGCGGCTCAGACTCTTGACTAAAAGCTAAAGTCATTTAAGAATAAGTAAATGCAATCAAGCTGTTTAAGGGTGGGGACTCTGAGAACATGTTTACAAAAATTGAAGATCAAACGAGCCATAGAAATATTAAAAGCGTTGCAAATCAACACTTTTAATATTTTCATTGATTTGGATTTGAGCACCTTGCGCTCGCATGTAAGACAAAACACTAAGAGCATGTTTGAGAAGTTTTTACCCCCTCTAGCTCCCCCTTGTAAAGGGGGAGAACCTGAGTGAGTTTCCCCCCTTAAAAAGGGGGGAGAATTTTCTTTTTCCCCCTTTTTTAAGGGGGATTGAGGGGGATCATTAGTAACTCATGCTATAGCCGATGACTTGTGTGTACACTGTAGCTTTGCAAGGGGGGATTAAGGGAGGTAAAAGCAGAAATTTACACTAAAGTAAGAGACTTCTCAAACACACTCTAATTCTTGTGTGAGAAGGGTGTAGCGCTTGCTGAGGAGAAGAAGTTAAGTTTCTCCCTTAGCAAGAAAGATTTGAGGGGAGTACAAACAGAAGTGCGAAAGCTTTAAACAGCGTAGAAATTACTTCTGTGTGACATCAGTTTGTAAGTTAAAATTGATTGAGAGTAATGATTATTCAATGAAATTTTCTTCGCCAATTGCAAGATTTCTAAAAAGGCTTTTAGATGATAGATCTAAAGACAAATCGCAGAATAAATTTCAAGATAAATTTAACCTGCATTATTTGTTTGCTTTTCTTCTGTTTGCAACTTTAGGGTATTTAGGAAATTATTTTCGGCTGCCTCTATTTTTTGGCGTTGACTTTTTATTTGGCAGCATTTTTGTACTGATCGCCATCTATTTTTATGGTAGCGCAGTGGGGATTGCGGTATCGGCGATCGCTAGTACCTATACATATTTTTTATGGGGACAGCCCTATGCCGCACTGCTACTGATTTTAGAAGGTGTCTGGGTCGCTTTAGGACTGAGTTATCAGGTAAAGCATAAACGATCGCGCAACATGTTTTTGCTAGTACTGACTTACTGGCTATGCTTAGGCGCACCATTATGTTTTATTTCCTATTCTTTTTTCCTCAAGTTTGGATTTAGTTCAGTTGTTCTTGTTGTTCTTAAGCAAGTAATTAATGGCTTATTTAACGCACTGATAGCTACTCTAGTTATTTACTACTTACCAATAGGTAAATGGTTGCAGAAAGGTCAAGGCAATCAACAACAGACTATTCAGCTCATGCTGTTTTATCTATTGTTAGTCTTCGTATTTATCCCAATTCTGATCATCTCGACTTTGACAGCACATCACTCTCTGCAAAATATTAACCTTGAAATTGCGAGTCAATTACGATCTAGTGTGGCTTCTCTCACCTTAGATCTAAAATTTTGGCATCAACGCAATAGCCAAACCCTACAAGAGCTAGTCAAAATTGCGGCTGAGGAGAAAAGCCCAGAGCGCTTACAGTTTGCTACTACAGCAATGGGGAAAGTTACACCTGCTTTTCTAGCTATCTTCACTACGGATGCTGAAGGCAATATTTTGACAGCATTTCCTCAGATTTCTGATGAAGAAAAAGCTATTCTTAGCCAAACTATCGCAACTAGTGATATCTTTCAACAGGTTAAATCCACCTTAAGCATTGCCTTTGGGGATGTTCATATTGATAACAAGACCTCTAAGCCCCATGTTGATGTTGCTGTCCCAATTTATAAAGACAGTCGCTTTGAAGGATTTGTTATTGCGGCTCTTGACATTTCTTATATTCAAAAATCTTTAATAGAGGAATCAAAGGCTTGGGAAATAGAAACTTTTTTACTTGATCGCCAAAATAAAGTAATTACTACTACATCTCCAGACTTCCTAACGGGGCAGGTTTTTGATTTGAATCAAGGAGGGGAAACGATCGCTTTTGGATCTGATCAGCTTCAATGGTTTCCGAAACAAAAAAATACAGCAGCAATGATTCGATGGCGACGATCTTATTATATCCAGAAAGCCTCTATTGATGAGATCCCTTGGAGCTTGGTGATACGCTTATCTCCAGTCCCATACATCGATGCCCTTGAATCTCTACATACTAAAATTCTCTTGATCGTTCTTGCCATTATCTTGCCTGCAACATTTGTAGCCAATTGGCTAAGCCGTAGTTTTGCCAAACCGATCGCTAAGTTAATGAGTCTGACCACTGATCTCCAGCAAAATCTAGCAACAGAAAATGATTTTAGTTGGGATACTAACAATCTGAAGGAAATTGATACCCTTGGCTACAATTTTCAAATTATGGTGATCGCTCTCCAAGAGAAGTTTCAAGAAATTGAGCTGACCAATCAAAATTTAGAACTACGCATTCAAGAACGCACTGTCGAACTTCTTAAAAGTGAAGAGCGTTGGCAATTGGCAGTCCAAGCTGCTGATGATGGTCTTTGGGATTGGAATATTGAAACAGGGACCATATTTCGCTCGGAACGTTGGTATACAATGCTCGGAATGAGTAGCAATGTTGATAATCAACAACCAGTCGAATGGGTGGATTTGATTCATCCTGATGATCGCGATCGCTTGTTGCAGCTACAGGAAGATTATTTAACCCATAAAATTCCCCATTACACTATTGAGTATCAGATGCTCTGCCAAGATGGCAGCTACAAATGGATATCAACTCAGGCTAAAGCTCTTTGGAATGAACAAGGCGAGCCAATTCGTCTCGTTGGTACAAACAATGATATTACTGACCGCAAACTAGCGATCGCCGCTCTCGAAAAGCGGGAAAATTATCTAGCAATGCTAGTTGAACTTCAAGGTCATCTACTAACTGATAATTTTAGCAATCAAGAATATCGACACATCTTGAGTTTACTGGGTCATGTTTCCGACTTCTCTAGCATTAAAATACTCTCTTTTAAACAATCCTTAAGCAATGAGGACGACAATAATTTAGATGTTTACTCTACTTGGGATGCTCAAGACATAAATCCGCCAGATGATTTTGTCCAAAAGCAATTTATCCAAGCTCTTAACGATTTTAAATGGATATCACGTCTAATAAACGGACATATCATCAATGAATCTCTATCAACAATTCCTGATGCTGAAAAAGTAATTCTGACATCTAAGCATCTCAGTGCAATTTTAATGCTGCCCATCGTTGTGAATGGTAATTTTTGGGGCTGTTTGAGCTTTCATGACTATTTTTGCGATCGCATACGTGATCCTATTGAAATAGCTTTATTGAGGGTTTCAGCATCTTCATTAGCTCTGCATCTAGAACGTCAGCAAGCTCAGATGGAAATGTTGGAAGCAATGGAATCTACTCAAAGAGCTAATCGCGCCAAGAGTGAATTTCTCGCTACGATGAGTCACGAGATCCGAACACCAATGAATGCGGTGATTGGCATGACTAGTTTGTTACTAGATACAAAACTCGAGCCAGATCAACAGGAGTTTGCCGAAATCATCAGGTCAAGTGGGAATAACTTACTCACAATTATTAACGACATTCTCGACTTTTCAAAGATTGAATCAGGGAAATTAAGCTTAGATATTCACTCCTTTAACTTGCGCGATTGCATCGAAGAATCTCTGGATCTTTTTACTTCTACAGCATTTACAAAAGGGATTGAATTAGCCTACTGCATGGATGCTGATGCACCTGAACAAATCGTCAGTGATATCACCCGCCTCAGGCAAATATTAGTCAATCTATTTAGCAATGCTGTTAAATTTACAACTCAAGGGGAAGTAACCTTAAGAGTATCTGTGCAAGAAGTTGATCGACAACAACAAAACTATCAATTACTATTTGTTGTTAAAGATACTGGCATTGGTATTCCCAAAGACCGTTATGAAAGATTATTTAAACCCTTTAGCCAAGTGGACTCATCGACTACTCGTCAATATGGTGGCACAGGTCTAGGACTAGCGATCGCTAATCAATTAACGATACTTCTGGGTGGCAAGATGTCTGTAGAGAGCGAAGTCACTGTTGGTTCGGCTTTCACCTTTACGATTTCTACAGTTGCTGACAAACCCCAGTTAGTGAATACAGATTTGGATCGCCGTTTTATGGGGAAACGCCTATTAATTTTGGAAGATAATGATGTTTGCCTTGAAAACCTAGTTATATTTGCTCGAACATTACAAATGGAAGTGATGGCAACTAAGTCTAGCGAGCAAGCAATCATATGGTTACAGAGAACGCAACAGTTCGATTTAGCATTTGTTGATGCTAGTATCCCTATAACGTCTAATGATCAAGATGCCAGTGACAATTGCGACAACTGTGGCATCAGAAAATTAATGCGATCGCAATCAAGTTCTTTACCAATGGTTTTACTATCGCATAGGTTCAATTGTGAATTATGCAATCCTGACTCGATCACATTATGTTTGAGCAATCCAATTAAGCGATCGCAGCTATATAAATCTTTGTTGAAACTTTGTAATCAGGATACCTTAATTGGAAGTCAATCAAAACAGAATGATATTTCGTCTTTTAATGAAAACTTTGCTACTAGTTTTCCATTGAAGATTCTATTAGCAGAAGATAATATTGTAAACCAAAAAATTGCAACTCTATTTCTAAGTCGGTTAGGATATCGTGTTGATGTCGTAGCTAATGGACTAGAAGTTTTAGAATCATTATCTCGTCAAAAATATGACGTAATTCTGATGGATGTTCTAATGCCAGAAATGGATGGATTAACAGCCACAAAAAAAATCATCACAGAATCCACCCAAAAGCCTTGGATTATCGCACTGACAGCTAATGCAGTAGAGGGAGATCGCGAGATTTGTTTGGAAGCAGGAATGCAAGATTATGTCAGCAAACCGTTTCAAGTTCAGGATTTAATGCAAGCATTAGAAAGAGCGTACAGTAGTTTGCAATAGTACGCCGTGCTTGAACTATAGTTGCGTGATTACCCAATTAAGATAGTCTCGCTCAACGGCGATCGCAGGTATAGCGATAATTTCTGGGGTTTCGTAAGGATGTAGCGATCGCAGTCTAGATGACAAGGCTTCATAATTGGCTTGCAGAGTTTTGATTAAGACTAAATGCTCTGGTTCTTGACATAGTTCACCTTTCCATAGGTAGGTAGAAGTCGTGCTAGGCATGACCTGTACACAAGCAGCAAGTTTTGCTTCAACCAATATTTTGGCAATACTATGGGCTTGATTGACCTCAGGCATTGTGGTCATTACGACAATTAAGTTTGGTTCTAAGCTTGACATGATTAGTTTTATAGAGTGCTTTACATTTAATTTAAACCCAGAAAGGTTTTGGGAAACGGCGCGAAGCGCCGTTTCCCAAAACCTTTCTGGCTCCAAATTTTAAACCCATTTTTTCGATAATTAAACGTGAGTTCAATATCGCCATTTGGGGCGTGCTTCGCACGCCCCAAATGGCGAAAAATGTTAAGAATCGCTTAGCGATTCTTAACATTTTTCGCTTTCGGCGAACTTACTTTAATTAAGCACAAAGCGCTTAAACAATTGGTAGCAGCACTTCAAACTCAGTTCCAATCGTGACATTACCATGATTATTGAGATAAGGCGATCGCAAAATAATTTTGCCGTTGTGCTGCTGCGTAATGATTTGATGGCAAATTGCTAAACCTAGCCCCGAACCACGCCCCTTACCTTTAGTAGTAAAGAAATTATCAAAAATACGATCTTGGATTTCCCTAGGAATACCCATACCGTTATCCGCAACTTTAACTGATATCCAATTACGATTATCAATTTCGGCGATCGCCGATGTAATCATCACCAAAGGCTGCCATGTAATTTCTAATTCAGTCTGGGAGTTACTCTGATCACGACTACTCTCTTCCTTAAGAATAAGATGATCACGCTGCCTGATTAAATCGGGATGAGACTTTAAATCCACCAATGCATCAAGAGCGTTACTAATCAGATTCATAAACACCTGAATTAGGCGATCGCTATATCCATTAATTTTGGGCAGATCAATATAATTCTTGACAATCTGAACATTCCTTATCCTGCCACTAAGAATCATCAAACTGCTCTCCACACAGTCAATCAAACTAAT
>Ga0172367_10003479_pt1 | contig 20400 bp, 15 predicted proteins | sample Lak10m_FD_114542 | JGI IMG/M metagenome (GOLD analysis project Ga0172367, IMG submission 114542) | Freshwater microbial communities from Kabuno Bay, South-Kivu, Congo - kab_022012_10m | ecosystem: Environmental > Aquatic > Freshwater > Lake | place: Democratic Republic of the Congo: South-Kivu...
CTGAGCGACCGCACGTCTTCGACCTCGACCCCGCCGTCATGCAGGCGTGGTGCGCAGGACGAAGCCTGCCCACGTTCGCAGCCGCGCAGATCCTCGACTGGGTCTATGCCAAGGGCGTGGGTGATCCCGCAGCCATGACCAACCTGTCGAAGGCTGCACGAACGGCGCTCGCCGAAGGCATGACCTTCGTGCGCGGCCGGCCCATGCGCCACCAGGTCGCCACCGACGGCACGCAGAAGCTCCTCATGGGCTGGCCGGACGACGGCGAGCTGCTGCCGATGGCCGAGCCATCCCGCCAGACTGAGTGCGTGATGATCCCGAGCGAGGATCGACGCACCGCATGCATCAGTTCGCAGGTTGGCTGCCCGGTCGGCTGCCGCTTCTGCGCCAGCGGCATCGGTGGGCTCGATGGCAACCTCACGGCAGGACAGATCGTCGAGCAGGTCTGGCACCTCTCCCGCCTCGAGGGCGTCGGCCGCATCAGCAACATCGTGTTCATGGGGATGGGCGAACCGTTGGCGAACTACAACGCCGTCACGGCGGCGATCCGGACGCTGCACGCGCCATGGGGCTTCGGGATCAGCGCGCGCAAGATCACGGTGAGCACCGTCGGCTTGCCCGCAGCGATCCGCAAGTTCTGCTCGTTCGAGCTGCCCGTCACGCTGGCGCTCAGCCTGCACGCGCCCTTCGACGACCTGCGCCGCGAGATCATCCCGTGGGCGGAGTACAGCACGATCGCCGAACTCCTCGAGGCCTGCAGGGAATGGTTCGATCGCACCGGCCGCGAGATCACGCTGGAGTACATCCTTCTGGGCCGCGTGAACGATCGCCCAGAGCATGCGCACGAACTGGCACGGCTGGCCCGCACCCTGCGCGCCAACGTCAACCTGATTCGCTACAACGAGGTGCAGGGCATGCCGTACGAACGCCCCTCCTCCGAGGATGTGCTGGGATTCCAGGAGATCCTGCGCTCGAAGGGCGTGAACGTGCACATCCGCGCCAGCCGTGGCCGCGACATCGCCGCCGCATGCGGACAGCTGCGGCACGAGAGCATGCGCCGCGACCAGCCGGCCGCGTGAACCTGCACTGCCGTGGTCGCCGGGCGCGCCACGTCACGCGTTGCTCGGTGCGCAACGTTACGCGTCGCTGGCGCAACGTCACGCGTCGCGGGGCGCAAGTGAACCCGGCCGCAAGGCATCGATGTCGCCTGCACTCATCTCGCGGATCGAGCCATCGAGTGCGCTCGCGTGAAGCTCCTGCGCCGAGCGCACCCACTGGTCATAGGTGGATTCGCTCGCGGCCGCATCGGCCACGAAGCGGTACCCGGCCTCACGCGCATCCTGCCCCATGCGCCCGCGCCACGAGAGCGGCACCAGCGGCATGACGAGCTCGACCACCCGAGCAGGCCAGTCACTGCCCTTGAATTCGGCCTTCCAACGCCGGCCGGGTACGGCAACATCCACGCGGTAGAGGTAGCGACGCGAGACGTGATCGCCACGGCTGCGCACCTCGCCAAGCCACTCGCGCACGCGTCGGCGATGCTCATCACCCACCGTCATCACGCAGAGGTAGGGGAAATCCCGGATCAGGCTGAGTTCCGCCAGCGGCAGCACGCATGCTGCCGTCAACGGCATGCGCTCCACACCCCGCTCACGCTCGGCCAGCGCCACGATCGCATCGCCGAAGCGCTTGGCGTAGTCGCCTCCGCCCCAGATCACGCAGCGCCGGAACGCGAGCACGAGATCGTGCAGCGGTTGCCCGCCGTCGACGCCTCCCAGCGGCTCGAGCGCGCGCAGGTACGGCCGCAGGAGCGCGACCACGCGTCGCGAGAGCCTGCGCGAACGCGGGTTGCCGTAGACGCGAGCCTCGAACTCCATACGCCGCATCATGTCCTGCGCCCGCTCGCGGTCACTGGCGCTCTCGCGCAACTCGGTGCGCTCGCTCGCGACCAGTCGCCCAAAGCGCAACGCCTCGAGGCTGCGCGCGTAGCCACGCTGCTCCATGCGGCGCGCAGCCGCTTCGAGTGCCTCGACGGTGACCGGCACGAGACCGAGCTGGAACGATGCACCGAGCATCGCCACATCGAGCACGCGATCGTTGAGGAAGGCGTGACGCACGCGGCGGGCCATGTCGAGCGCAAGATCCGCCGGCGCCCCGAGCGCTCGTTCGATCGAAGGCTCGAGCGCGGCCGCAGCCGACTCGAAGGGCTCGCGCAACTGATCGGGGAACGCACCCGTATTGACGCACGCGCGGGTGCGCCCTGCCGCACCGACGCGCAGGTAGGGATCGGGCCCCAGCGCGCGAAGCGACTCGACCGGGTCCATCCCGATGAGCACATCGCCCTCGCCGAACGGGATGCGGGTCGGCATCGGCAGGTCATCGCTGCTCGCCGCGCGCGTGAAGAGCACCTGTGCCCACGAACGGCGGCCGGGTCCGACCGGCGTCGCGTGATGCACTGCCTCGACGCGGTACCCCATCGATCGCCCGGCTTCGCAGAGCATTTGCACGGCAACCCCAGGCGGATCGCCGCGCCATCCGGCCAGATGGGCCCGCCAGACACCTTGCGTGGCGTGCACCGGCGTCGGCGCCGGCAGGCTCGATGCCTGGCGTGCGGCCTCGGCCATCGCGACCGGCCGTTCACGCTCGAGTTCGACCTGCTCGAGCAACGGCTCCACGCGCAATCGCCAGCCCTGCCCCGGTTCGGGCGTCACGCGCACGATCTCCACCGTGGCGCGCAATGGATCCGCGCCGCGCTCGAGCCCCTGGTCGATCAGCGTCGCCAGCGGCGGATCGCGCAAGTCGCACGCCGCGCTCACCGGCCAGATGAAGCGCTGCATCGGCAGGTAGCCCAGCCGATCCACCTCGATCAGGTCGCGCTCGAGCACGTTGATGTCGCGACGGGCAGGCGGTCCATCGCGAGCGATGATGATCGACACGCCGCCTTCATCCGCCGCCTCGACGATCGAGGCCACCACCGCATCGCGATCGTTCACGTCGACCCGGACCATGCGCGGCAAGCGTCGCGCATCGCCGGGCGTGCAGGCCTCGGCAAGGCGCTCGACATCCGGCTCTTCATCGGCCGCAAGATCGCAGACCACGAAGACACGCGATCCCGTGCGCACGGCATGCCGCACCGCAGCACCGCCCTCGATCGACCAGCGGCGACGGTCCCAGACCTCGATGACGGTCGACCCCGCCCGCGCCGGCTCGGGCCCGCCGGCCAGCACCGCATGCCGCGGCGCATCACCCTGCTCGGGCAGGCGCGCAGCGAGCGCCTCGATTGCATCCAGCGCCGCTTCGGTCGCCGCCATGCGCGCGCTTGCGAGCCCAAGGTGCTCATCGCGCGGCGGCGCCGCCACGCCATCGAGCTCGACATCGGGTGCCAGGACAGCCTGCGGATCCTTGCTCGGCCGCAGTTCGTCCAAGAGGTGGATCATCTTGCGCACGAGCGTGGAGCTGCGCGTGCCTTCGTTGGGTTCGAGCCTCACGCGTGCGTGGCCCTCGACCGGCGGGAGCTCCGTCCACCACACCTGCGCGGCATGGCCGTGCGCACGGCGGATCCGCTGCGCCAGCCCGACCACGCGCGGCGCGGTGCTGCCGGGCCTCGGCTCGACCACGATCGCGTGCTCGCAGCGCTCGAGGAACCGCTCGAGCGCGCTCTCATCGATCGGCGCACTCGCCCCGAGCCGGAAGACCGGCACGCGGCCGGTGAATCCCGTGGCATCGAGCATGTGCAGCGTCGCGTGCACGCACGGGCCGATGGCGATGATGCCGTACCGCTCACGCTCGCCCGGACTGGGCATGAACCAAGCGTGGTTGAACTCATCGCGACGGAGATCGCGCAGCGGATCTCCACCGTCCACGACCAGCGCCTCGGGCTCGACCGCATCGAGCATCGTGACGACCCGGTTGGGTCGCATCGCCAGCGTGGCCCACGATCGCAGCATGGTGTTGTGCACCACGATGCCCACCGGCACGCCCGCGGCGCTCGACATGCGCAGCGCCAGGCCCACGCTGCGCCGCAGGCTCTCGAGGTCCCAGGGTTCGAGCGTCGGCATGCGCAGGCGCCAGCAGATGCGGCGCGGGCACGTGGCCGGCGACAGGTGCGGATTGTCCTCGAGCACGAGTGCCACCGGACCTGCGCACGACCGCGCCAGGCGCTCGAGTGCACCCATGCCACGATCCACCTGGTCGTTGGGCAGGAGCGCGATGGCGCCGCGCCCGGCCGCGGACTCGATGGCCGCCAAGCTGATGCTGCGAACAGCATCGACGGATGCCTCGAGCCGAAGACCGTTGCGATCGAGGGCCGCTTGTGTCGCAGGATCGGCCGCCATGCGGAACAGCGGTTCGAACGGCGGGCGCCGCGGACCGAACACGGCCGCCGCCGGCACGGGCGACTCGAGTGCGCCCTTCAGCAGCGCCTCCGGCGCTGAAAGCAAGGCATCCCCTTCGGTGCGCGCCAAGGGCGGTGTCCACGCATCACGGGGGTCGTGCTCGCGGCCGGTCACGCGCGGATCCTATCGATGCGACAGCACGAGCTCGACGGCTTCGGCGAAACCGTTGCGGTCGTGATGGCCCACACGCACGTTCGCCGCGGCATGCGCGTGCTCATGCGCGTTCTCCATCGAGATGCCCAGCGCCGCGGCACGGAGCATGCCGAGATCGTTCATGCCGTCACCGACGGTCGCCACCTGGTCGGTGCCCACCCCGCGCAGCCCGCAGACATGCTCGATCATGGTCCACTTGTCGACGCCCGCAGCGAAGATCTCGAGCACGTGGGTCTGCGTGCCGATCGACATGTCCTGCGTCACCGCACCCCAATGCTGCATCGTGACCGCGTCGCCGACCTGATCGCGCAGGCGATCGACCAAGGCCGGAAGTTCCCGCGCGCTGGCCACCGTGCCCGTGCGCAGGACGGCGTGCGCATGCGCCTCTGGCTGCCAATGCGTGGGGCAGGCGATGCGCTCGACCGCGACGGGGAACTCCTTGAACCACCAATCGCTCACCGGATGCAAGTCGTGGCTGCCGACGAGCAAGTAGTCATGGCCGGCGCGCGTCGCATCGCGGAAGACGTGCGCGACGTGGCCGTGCTCGCTGATGATGCGCGTGCAGTCCTGCGCGGCCTGCGGGCACATGTCGAAGGTGTGCACCACGCCGCCATCGGTTGCCCGGTGCAGGCTCGCACCGCCCACCGCAATGCAGAGCCCCTCGATCCCGGCCTCCGCCACCACCGCGCGAGCCTCCATCCAGCTCCGCCCGGTGGCGACCACGATCTCAAGGCCCGCGTCCCGGGCCTTGCGGATGGCGAGCCGATTGCCCTCGCTCACGCGCCCACGACGGTCCAAGAGCGTGCCGTCGAGGTCGGTGACGAGGAGTCGGTAACGCATGGTGCAGAGCCCGTTTGGGCGCGGCCGATGCTACACTTCCCGCCCTTATGGCAGACCAGAAACGACCCGCCGGGGATGTCTCCGATCGCAAGCGTCTTGCTCAGATGCAGCAGACCGATCTGGCGGAAGGTCGCCTGAACGAGGACTTCGTCCAGTGGCTCAAGACCAGCGGCCCCAACTGGCTGCTGGGCGTGCTGGTGGTGCTCTGTGCGTTCATGGGCTGGAACTGGTGGACGCAGAAGAAGGCCAACGCCGTCGCGCTCGCGTGGGAAGAGTTGGCCGGCGCGAGCATCCCCCCCGCGATGGTCGAGATCGCCAGCCGCAACGAAGGCGAGCCCGGCGTGCGGATGATGGCGCTGCTGACCGCTGCCGACACCTACATGAACTGCCTGCAGACCGGCGTGCGCTGGGACCGCAAGCCCGAAGACGCTGACAAGGCCGTCACCCCGGAACTGCGCACCGAGTACCTGGGCAAGGCCGATGAGCTCTACGCGCAGGTCGTCGAGTCGTCGACCTCGACGACGACGAACCTGGTCTTTGCGATTCCGGCCGCGTTCGGTCGCGCCACCGTCGCCGAGAGCGAAGGCAAGCTCGCGCTCGCCAAGGAGCGCTACGAGCAGGCCGCTGCGCTGGCGAAGGATGCCTACCCGCAGCTCGCCGCCCAGGCCAAGGCCCGCATCGAGTCGCTCGCCTCGCTCGAGACGCCGGTGTACATCCCCGAACCACCCGCGCCGCCAGTTGCACCCGCCCCGGCGGTCGATGTGCCGGCCACGGCGCCCGCCACCGATGTCCCCGCCACTGCACCGGTCGCTCCAGCGAGCGATGCTCCTGCGACGGCGCCTGCGGCTCCAGCCGCACCCGCGGCCCCGGCACCTGCTGCTGAGCCCGCACCTGCTGCGGCGCCGGCTCCTGCCCCGGCTCCGGCACCCGCCCCGGCGCCGGCTCCTGCAGCCACCCCCTGATCACGCCGCGCAACGGCGCGCCGCTCCACCGCACGCCTCGCCATGTCCAGCCCGACCAGCGTTCCCGATGACGACTCGATCGTGTCGGGGCCCGGCGGCGCCGTGCAGCTCATCGCACCCGGCGGGCAGGTCGATCGCGAGGCGCTCTTCGCGCTCTATGAATCCAGCGGCGAGTTCGATGACGACCATCCCGTCAGCGTGACCTTCGAACTCACGCGCGATCTCGAGAAGCGGCTCGATCGCTACCTCGTCGACCGCGTGCCGTTCCTCTCGCGCACGCAGCTGCAGCGGCTCATCGACGAAGAGGCCGTGACGGTCAACGGCAGGATCCCCAAGGCGAGCACGAAGTTGCGCAAGGGAGACCGCGTGGTGGCCATGCTGCCGCCGCCGCCCTCGAGCGAGATCCCGCCCGAGGACATCCCGGTCGAGGTGCTCTTCGAGGACGACGAACTCATCGTCGTGAACAAGCAGCCCGGGCTCATCGTGCATCCGGCACGCAGCCACAAGACCGGCACGCTGATCAACGCGCTGGCGTGGCACTTCCGCCATCGCTCGGGCGGGCAGCTCTCGAGCGTGGGCAAGGACATCGCGCGACCGGGCGTCGTGCACCGGCTCGACAAGCTCACGAGCGGCGTGATGGTCGTGGCCAAGAGCGACACCGCGCACTGGCGATTGGCCAAGCAGTTCGAGCACCGCCAGACCGGCAAGCGCTATCTGGCGCTGGTGCACGGGCGCATGGAGCCCGAGGCCGACCTCATCGACCTCCCGCTCGGCAAGCACCCGTCGATCAAGGAGAAGTACGCCGTCCGTCACGACGAGACCGGCAAGCCGTCACGCACGGTCTACCGCGTGATCGAGGAGTACGAGGGCGCGTCGCTCGTCGAGCTCGAGCTGCTCACCGGGCGCACCCACCAGATCCGCGTGCACCTCTCGCACATCGGCTATCCGATCGTGGGCGATGATCTGTACGGCGGCAAGCACTCGAGCGAAGCCGACTTCGGCGGCACGGGCACCGAGCCGTTCCTCTGCCGCCAGGCCCTGCACGCGACCATGCTCGCCTTCCGCCATCCGATCACGAACGAGCCGATGCAGTTCATCGCGCCGCTCGCCGCCGATCTCCATCGCGCGGTGCGGCTCTTGCGCGCGCACCGCTTCGTCCGCGCACTGAGTGCGCCGGGCACCGTCGTGCCACGGCCGGCGGAGTGACCTCACACCCGCGCGCGCGCCGACTCGGCCATGCGCCAGACCGCGAGCATGACCTCGCGCACGCCCTCGCCAGTCGCACCGCTCATCATCATCGGCTTCACGCCGCGCTTGGCGAAGCGCTCGAGCACATCGGCCAGGAGCTCGGCGCGATCCTCGGCGGGCAAGAGGTCGATCTTGTTCAGCACCACGAGCTCGGGCTTGCGCGCGAGCTCATCGCTGAACTCACCGAGTTCCCGGCGGATCGTTCGGTAGGACTCGACCGGATCGCTGCCATCGACCGGCAGCGCATCGACCACGTGCAGGATGCACCGCGTGCGCTCGACGTGCCGCAGGAAGTCATGGCCCAGGCCCGCACCCTCGGCGGCGCCCTCGATCAGGCCGGGCAGGTCGGCGAGCACGAGCCGGCGCTCGTCACCGAGATCGAGGATCCCCAGTTGCGGCCCGAGCGTGGTGAACGGATAGTCCGCCACCTTGGGATTCGCGCGCGTGCTCGCCTTGAGCAGCGTGCTCTTGCCCGCGTTGGGCAGGCCGACGAAGCCCACGTCAGCGATGAGCTTGAGCTCGACGTCGTAGGTCTTCTCGATCGACGGTTCGCCGAGCGTGCGCTCGAGCGGCGTCTGGTGCACCGCGCTCTTGAAGTGATCGTTGCCGAGGCCGCCGCGACCGCCGGGGGCGATCACCACGCGCTGGCCGGGCTCGAGGATCTCTGCCACGATGTCGCCTGACTCAGGATCGATCACCTGCGCGCCCAGCGGCAGGCGGATCTCGATGTCGGCGCCATCACAGCCGTGGCACTTCTTCTTCTGCCCGTTCTCGCCGTCCTTCGCGAACCAGTGCGGCTTGTAGGCAAACTCGACCAGCGTGTCGAGGTGCGGATCGCCCACGACCACCACGTCGCCGCCCTTGCCGCCGTCGCCGCCGTCGGGGCCGCCCTTGGGATTGCCCTTCAGTTGCAGCAGGTGGGCGCAGCCATCGCCGCCCTTGCCGCTGCGCACATGGATGACGGCACGATCGACGAACATCGTTCAGCGCTCCTTGGCGCGCGTGCACGCCGGCACCGCGCGATCGATCGGTCCGCACGGTGTGGCCGCCATGCGCAAAAACGAAACGGGCGCAGCATGGTGGCTGCGCCCGTCACGATGGATTCGATTCACTTGGTGTCCATGGCCAGCCGGGGCAGGCTGGGGTCGGCGGGGATCACGTCGACCATCCGGCCGCGGAACCGCACGGTGCCGGGCACCTTGGCCATGACCGAGTCATCGGCCGACAGGTAGGTCATGAAGCCGGCCTTCCACTTCGTGCCGCGCTGGCGGACGATGATGGAACCAGCCTTTGCGTCCTGGCCGCCGTAGAGCTTGATGCCGAGGAACTGCGGATTCGAGTCGCGGCCGTTTTGGGTCGAGCCCTGGCCCTTCTTGTGTGCCATGACGAAAAGTCCTTTCGAGAGCGAGTCGGGGAGTGTAGGGGCAACCGAGGCTCTTGTGAAGCGCCAACCTCGATGGCCACCAGTGATTATCAGGGCCGTTCCGAACCGATCGATGGCCTCAGGCCACGACCGCGGAGCCGATGCACCTCAGCGCATGACCCATTCGCGATTCTTGAGAATCGCGGGCTCCGAGCGACGCCCCTTGGGGTCACCGGGAACGGCGTAGTCCAGCTGCAGGTTTTCCCGCAAGGTGACCTTCTCACCCGTCTTGGGGTGCACCTTCTGCTCCGTCTCGCTCGAGGCGCCGGCAATGAACACGGTCAGTTCGGTGCCATCGGTGCCCTCAGCCAGCCAAGCCACCATGCCGGTGCGGCCGTTGTCCTCGCCGGGGAGCAGGTCATCCATCACCGCAAACTGGTCCTCGACGCCTTCTTCGGCCATGGACGCACAGATGGCCTTGCGCACCTGCGGCGGAACATCGTTGCCACCGCGCATGAGGCGCCCCTCGCCGTCGAGCAGCTGGATCTTGGGCGACCAGAGCATCGATTGCTTGGTCTGGTTCACGACGTCGTAGACGAAGTACCAGTAGCCCTTGCCATCCTGCGGATCGACCCACAGGCGCAGGCCCTTGGGCCGCACATCGAGCTTCCACTGCTCACCGAGCACCGCCGCGACGGCAGGTTGCGGCGCCGACCACGGCAGGACGACGAGCGACGAAGCAGCGAGGAGCGCGATGGCCAGCGGGCGGATCAGCATCGCCAAAGTGTACCGATCCTCGCTCGCGCCCCCTCTGCCCCGATACGCTTTCGACGTGTCGCTCCTTGACCGAACCGGGCTCTTTGGCCACGCCCCAGACTGGGGTGAGCCGTTCCAGCCCCTGGTCGCCCAACGGGCCGAGGCGCTCCGCCGGCTGGCTGGCCCCGACCCGGGCGTGCTGCGGCGCCTGATTCGCGACGCGCGGGCCGACCCGACGTTCTTCGACCACGCTTGGTGCGTCGCCGACCCCGACGGCTGCATTGGCGCCACGGCGCTCCTGGCCCCCCAGGCCGGCAACACGCTCCATGCCCTGCTCACGCGCGGCTCGTCCGATGCCGCCATCCCCGCGCTTGGGCGCCTCCTGGCGCGAGCGCTGGACGGAGCGCAGGGGCAGGGCCGCGCCATGGCGCAAGCCCTTGTGGAGCCCGCCCGCGGCCGAGAACTTCGCATCTTGGAGGCCGCTGGCATGCGCCGGCTCGCCACGCTGGGCTACTACGAGCGCGCGTTGCCGCGTCGCGGCCGTGTGGCGGCGAGTTGGCCCGCCGGGGCCTCGATCACGGCCTGCGATGTGCACAGCGATGAGGGTCACGCCACGCTCTCGGCGCTCCTGCAGGCCACCTACGACGCCACGCTCGACTGTCCGGCGCTGGCGGGCATGCGAACGCCGCAGGAGACCCTGGACGGCCACCTGGCGACCCACGCGGTCGATCCCGATCTCTGGACGATGGTCTGGCTGGAGGGGCGCCCCGCCGCCGTGAGCATGTGTGCGCCGCTGCCGGGGACGGATGCCGCGGAGCTCGTCTACTTCGGGGTCGCGCGCTGGGCGCGCGGCCGGGGCATCGGCCCTGCGCTGCTGCAGCACTCGATCGGGCGACTGGAACATCGCGGCGTGCGCAGCCTGCACTTGGCGTGCGATGAAGCGAACGCTCCGGCGCTTCATCTCTATCACAACGCCGGATTCCACAGGACGATGCGTCGCGTCGCGTTCATCCACGCGCTGCGCTGACCAAGTTGTCCACAGTGCATGCACGCGAGCGCACGCACCCCGGCGCGAGGAATTCCTCGGCGTGCAAGTGTGCGCGAACACGCGGCTTGTCGATGCGCGCGCACCAAGTCGACACGATCGTCTTGGCAAGTCCTGAACATAGGCTAGAGTGTGCGGCCCGGTCAGGATGACCGTCGCCCGGTTCTCGTGGGCGGCTCGCACGGACGCTGAGGTCCACACCACATTGTGTTCGGCACGGAGAGATCGTGCAGCGACGATGACCATCGTCGGTGCTGTCCCCTGTCCCTGCCGAGTCCCGCCGCCCCTTGCCACGAGCACCGCGCTTGAACGACACCCAGACCTCCAGCTCCTTCGATGCGCGCGGCTCCTCCACGGGGCGCGAGGCGATCAGCGAAGCCATCCGCAGCCGCATCGGCGAGGTCCCCTTCCGCATGTGGTTCGAGAGCCAGTCCGAACTCGCCATCGATGGCAGCTCGCTCGATGTGGCGGTGCGGACCACGTTCGCCAGCGACTGGATCGAGCGTCACTACCGAGGGGTGCTCGAATCGGTGATGCGCGAACGCATCGGCGCCGGTGCCAAGGTCACGATCCGTGCAGCACCGCAGCAGGCGCAGCCTCCCGCCGCGCGCATCAGGCGCGGCGATCCCGAACACGCGATCGAGTCCGCGCTCCCCGAGCGCGAACGGCGGACCCGCCCCGGCAGCGAGTGGCGGACCTTCGATGACTTCGTCGCGGCGCCCAGCAACCGCATCGCGCTCGAGAGCGCGCGGCAGTTCGCGGCCGGCACGCTGCCGGGCGTGAACCTGCTTGTCCTCCACGGCCCCTGCGGCGTCGGCAAGACCCACCTGCTGCATGCGCTCTGCTCAGCGCGCCAGTCGGCCGGCTCCACGCGCGTGCGGTACCTGACCGGCGAGCAATTCACCAACGGCTTCCTTGCTGCGCTGCGCGCCAACACGGTCTCGGCGTTTCGCCAGCGCGTGCGCGAGTGCGACCTCCTGGCGATCGACGACGTGCACTTCCTCGCCGACAAGACCGCCACGCAGGCCGAGTTCCTGCACACGATCGATGCCGTCGGGCTGATGGGTGCGAAGGTCGCGATCGTGAGCGATGAGCATCCGCGCGAGATTGCACGTCTTTCGAAGGCGCTCGTGAGCCGCCTGCTCGCCGGGATCGTCGCCAAGGTCGATGCCCCGGACCGGGACCTGCGCAACGCGCTCGTGCGGCGATTCGCCCAGCGCCGCGGCCTGCGGCTCACCGACTCGGCGATCGACTGCGTGGCCAGCCGCTGCGTCGGCAGCGTGCGCGAGATCGAGGGCGCCGTGGCCAAGCTGGCTGCCGTCTCGGTGCTCGACACACGACGCCTGCAGGGCGAGGCGATCGGCGAGTCCTCGGTCACCCAGGTGCTCGATGCCGACGCTGCCCGTGAGCGACGCACCAACGTGCGCATTCCGACGATCATCGACGCTGCCTGCGAAGCGCTGGGCGTCGAGCGATCCGAGTGCCTAGGCGCCAGCCGCCACCGCCGCGCGGTCCTGGCGCGCGGCGTGATCGCCCTGCTTGCACGGGAGTTCACCACGCGCAGCTACCCCGAGATCGCCAAGGCCATGGGCCGCAGCACGCACAGCACGATCCACGCCGCGGCCAGCCGCGTGCAGAAGCTCGTCGACGAGCGCGCATCCATCGAGACCGTCGACGGTCCGAGTTGTGCCGACGAAGTGGTGGCCCGCGTGCGCCGTTCGGTGCTGGCCGCGCCGCGTTCCTGAGCCTCCCACGCACGGGCGTTGCTCTACACTGGCCGCCATGGTCATCATGGGCGTGGTCGGTTCGATGGCGCTTGCCGCCCTCGTGCAGTTCGAGCAGATCGATTACACGCAGGCGAGCCTCGACGCGCTGGTGCGGTCGATCGCACCGCGCGCCAACGGCGCACATCACGACGCCCTGCTCGCCTTGCGATCGATGAAGGATCCGCGGCTCGCGCCGCTCTTCAACACGCTCGCGCAGCGCCCTGATCCGACGGCCGCGATCGATGGCCTCTTGGGCGAGGCGGAACTGGCCAGCCCCGCCGGTGTCACGCCGCTCTCGCTGCGCCTGATCACCGACACGCCCACGCGACTCGCGGCGATGCGCGCCGCGGTCGGGCTCAAGCTCCTCTCGCCTGCCGCGGCGCGCGAGATCATGGACTGGGACGACATCGAACCGCTCGACCGAGCCGTGCTCGCCAGCGTGCTGCTGCAGGCGGGTGAATCGATCGACACGGCCTCGATCAGCCCACTGCTGGCCGACGCTCGGCCCGCCGTCGCCGGGCTCGCTGCCGCGCTCATGCTGCAGGCCGGCGATGCGCAAGGTTGGGATCAGTTCGCCAGCCGCGTGGCCGGGCTGCAAGGCACCGACCGAACCGCTGCGGTCCAGGAGGTCGCGCGCGCCGCCGAGGCGTACTCGCTCAAGGCAACCGCGCCAAAGCTCGCCGCGCTCGCGGCGGGCGACGGCATTCCTGCCAACCTGCGCCTGCTCGTGATGGGCACCGTGCTGAAGCTCGATCCCGCGCAGGCCGAGCCGCTCTGGCGCGCGGCGACCGCCGATCGTTCGCAGGTGGCGCTCCTTCGTGCGGGTCTTCAGCTGCTCGTCTCGATCGATGCACCGCCTGCGGGCTGGGCGGCCGCGATCCGCAATGGCGATCCATCGATGGAAGCCCTCGCCAACGCGATCGACGCGGCCACATCGAGCGATGCCTCGGCGCTGGGAGAGCGACTGGCCGCCATGGCCGGCACCGGGCAGCGACTCATGGCCGAGGCCGCACTGCAGCGATCGCGATCGATGCCTGATGCTGCGGCGCGACCCGCCCTCGAAGCGATCGTCGATGCCGGCCTCAAGGCCGATGCATCGATCCCCTTCCGATCGATGGCGCTCGACGCCGGCCAACGCCTGGCGTCGATCGATCCAGCCGGCATGACCGCGCGGCTGGTGAGCGCCGCCGATGACCGCGACGGATCGGAGCTCCTCGTCAACGCGATCTACCAATCGAAGGATGCGCGCGCCGCGGAACTCGCGTGCGCCGCGCGCGAGAAGCTCGGACGCAGCGCCGCCTCGATGGCGTGCATGGCGCGGGCGCGCACGAGCGATCCGGTGGACCCTGCGATCCTTGCCCAGGTCGGCGTCGCGGCGTCCGGCGGCAGCGAACTCAGCATCAACTTCAGGACGCAGGCGGCATGGATCTTCCTGTCGCGCTCGGGCCAGGCCGATCGCGCGATCAAGGCCATGACCGAGGCATCCCTCAAGGCCACACCATGAGCAACATCCCTCTCTCGAAGCCCGACCTCGTTCGGGCGGACCTCGACGCGGTCATCGACACGCTCCATGGCGAGCGGCTCTCGCAGGGCCGCGCCCTGCTCGAGTTCGAGCGCAAGGTGGCGCAGGTCACGCGCCGGCCGCACGCCATCGGCGTCTCCAGCGGTGCGGCGGCGCTCGAACTGGCGCTGCGTGCCCTCGACATCGGCGACGGTGACGAGGTGCTCGTGCCGAGCTTCGCGTTCCCGGCCAACACCAACGCCGTCATGGCGGTCGGAGCGACGCCGGTCTTCGTTGACGCCGACCATCGCACGCTCTGCATGAGTGCGACGGAAGCCGAGACCAAGATCTCCCCGCGCACGCGTGCGGTGCTCGGCGTGCCCATCTTCGGTGCGATCGCCGGCCTGCAGGAGCTGATCGGGGTCTGCGCCCGCGCCGAGCTGCCGATGGTCGAGAACGCTGCCGAGGCCTTCGGCAGCACGCTTGGGCCGGACAATGCCGGGCGCTTTGGGCGCATCACCGCGCTGGGCTTCGGGCCCAACCGGCCGATCGCCATGGGCGAAGGCGGGGCCATCGTGACCAACGACGATCGACTGGCCCTGCTCTGCCGCGCGATGCGCAACCAAGGCCGCACCGATCGTCGTTCGTTCCCCGACCAATCGCCCGACGTCGGCATGATCATGCAGTTCGCGTGCCTGGGCTACGACTCGCGCCTGGCCGAACCGCTCGCCGCCCTCGGGGCCAGCCAGATCGACCGGCTCGAGTCGATCCTCGAGCGCCGCACCGAAGTCGCCCGCCGCTACGTGCGCCGGCTGTGCGCGGTGTCCGACCTCATCGTGCCGTCGATCCCCGACCAGGGCACGATCTCGTGGCCGCTCTTCTGGGTGCGCCTGTCCGATCGGTTCGGCGCGATGGAACGCGATGCACTGGTCGACGGGCTGCATCGCCACGACATCGGCGCCGCGAACCACTACCCAGCGTGCCACCTCCTGCCGCACGTGCGTGCGGCCTTCGGCACGCACCCGGGTCAGTGCCCGGTCGCCGAGAGCCTTGCCGATCGCACGATCACGCTGCCGATGTACACCTCGATGAGCGACGATGACGTCGACCAGGTGTGCGCCACCCTCGAGCTCCTGCTCGGCCGCATCGAGACCCCGTCGCGCGAGTGACGGGCCGGACCGTGCGCCACGCGCGCCGCCCACTCACGACAACGGCCCGTCCACTGGGGACGGGCCGCTGATCCAGAAGCCACCCACGGGACTCGAACCCGTGACCTGAGCTTTACGAAAGCTCCGCTCTACCAACTGAGCTAGGGCGGCAATGGGTCGGGGAGATTACTTCAGAATCAGGCCGACGCTTTCGGCCACGGGAAGATCCAGGGCGCCCCACGCCTGGCCGGCCGCCACCGCGGTGTCGCCGCTGGACGAACCGATCAAGGCACGCAGGCCATCGACATGGCGGGACTGCAGGCGATTGCCGCTGATCCGCGCGCTGGCAGCCAGCGAGCGAAGGAGCGCGGCCTGTTCATCACCGCTGGCAGCGAGCGCTGCATCGGCCAAGGCGCACTGCGCACGGGCCGACTTCAGCATGGCCGCGGTGCTGGCGACGTCCAATCGCGACTCGCCCTCGAAGCGCGCCAGCGCATCAAGGAGCTGAGGCTCGGCCACGCCTGCATCGAGCACGCAACCAGGCTTGGACGCGATCGCGCGGAGCGCTGCGAGCGCGCCCGTCGCGTAGCCCGAGGCATCGTCCGCGGTCATCGCGCCGCCGGCGACCGAGCCCATGATGCTCGTGACCGCCAAGGTGAACGCCTCGTCAGGTGCACCGATCTCGAAGAGCTGGGTGTTCATGTCCGGCCCCATCGCAGCACGCACCCGACCGCTTTCGGCGGCGCCGACGCTCACGAGCGCGGGGACCGAGGCCATGGTGCGGCTCGCACGCAGGCCAGCCACGGCGCGAGCCGTGCCATTGACATCGGTGCGGCTGCCGGCGTCATCGGCCGCACGGCGACCACCGCGCTCGGGGGCCATCATCTGCACGACGAGCAGGTCGACGGCGGTCGAGCCGAGCTCGGCCTCGAGTTCCTCGAAGGTGGTGAAGTCACCGCCGACCACGCGGAAGCCAGCAGCGCTGAGCTTCTGCTGCAGGGCCGCACGGTCTTCGTTGCCGGTCGCGATCACGGCAGCGAGCGGGTCGGCCCCGACGGCCAGGATCGAGGCAAGCGTGGGTACCACGCTGGAGTCGTAGGCGAACGAGCTCGTGGGGGCGAGCCCGCCAAAGAGCAGCGCCGCGTCGAAGCGAACGCGGCGGTCACCGTAGGTCAGCGCTTCGCAGGCCGCGCTGACATCGCTCGGCGCCAGACGCTGCTCGCCCGCGATTTCGCCCAGGTGCATGATCGCGGTGCGCGCCAAGCCGAGGTCGTCGGCGCCCAGCGCGAGCGCAAGCACGTCCTGACCGATCGTCGCACCGGCTGCGGTCGCGAAGAAGGCCGCGCTGTAGGCGCGATCGCCGCTGACCGGGTCGGGCGATTCGCCCATGACGGCTTCGCGGCGCAGGTCGTTCGCCACGAAGAGTGCAAGCGCGGGGGCGTTGGCCGCATCGGCCTGCAGCGCCGCGCGTGCAGCCTGCATGCCCATGACGGCGTGGAAGGCTTCGGTGGGCACGGCGACCGGCATGAGCCCGTCACCTTCCCACGTCCACGCAAAGTTGTTCGGCTCGTACGGCTGCGCAAGCAGCGCGCTGCGACGATCGAAGTGCGCGCGGGCGAGCGAGGTGTACTCGGCCGAGACCGATGCACCCTTGCCGCCGCTGGCGGTGTAGGCACGCCCGGCTGCCGAGGCCACTTCCTGCGAACCGTCCTTGGCCAGTTCGAGCGCACGCAGGCCCGCCGCGGCCGTGGGTGAACCGATGGTGCCCAGAATCTCGCAGACCAGGACTTGGTTGCTGCCATCGAGGTTGGGGAGTGCGGCCATGAGCGGCGCCACCGCGGCCGAACCGAGCTGCGTCAGCATGCGCTGCGCGGCCAGCGCGAGCTGGTCGTTGCCGATGCCGATCGCGGCGCGGAGCAGCGCGGGAACAGCGAACTCGCCGGCGCTCATCAAGCGAGCGCGGGCGTAGACCTGCTGGCGGCCGGAGCCGACGAGGTTGTCGACGGCCGACTGGATCATGCGGCCATTGCGGGCGAGCGCTCGGCGGCCGTTCTCGACGCGGGTCTCGAGGGTGGCCATGGCCTTGGTGATGCCATCGCCCATCTTGCGGCTGCGGGCGAGGGCGCGCTCCAAGCGCTCCGTCAGGTTCTGTTCCTGCACGAGCAGCGCAAGATCCTGATCGGCGATGCCCGACTCCAACAGCTTCTCGGCGCTGGCCTGGGCGAGGTCGATGTTGGCGACCAGCACGTAGTGCAGGACATCCTGCAGCAGCCGGGCCTGCTCGGCGGTGGCGCCCACACTGTCGGCACCGGAGTCGTCGGTCGCGGCGTCGCCGCTTTCGGGCGCGCTGGCGTCATCGCCCATCGGTTCGTCGCTCGCAGGTTCGTCGCCGGCGGGTTCCGCGGCGGGCTCGTCCATCGGCTCGTCGGCTGGCTCCGCGGCGGGTTCCGAAGGCTCGTCGGGGTCCGTGGGGTCGTCGATCGATGCAGCGGCCACGGAAGTGGGCAGCGACACCGTCAGGGGAGCCGCCAGGGCCGAAGGAACGAGACCGAGGGCAAGCAGCAACGAAACGGTCGAGAGCGGTTGGATCACGTCGCGGACTCCGTGGTCGTGGGGTGGCCTCGGCGGGCGCCGAGGCGAGTTTGGAGAGGGTATCGGGCATCGCGATGCAGTGCAACGAAGCCCCACCCGACCGTTCGCAGAAACACGTCGCGGAGTTCCCGGTAACCTTCGGAGGTCGGTCGTTGGCCGGATGTCCGGCCAATCGCAGCACGTCGTGCGCTGCGAGGGAAGCGTGGTGCAACACCACCGCGGACGCGCCGCCGTAACGGGTGGCTGGCCAAGCAGGCCAGCGACCTGACTCAACGAAGACCACTGGGCTCCGCGGCCCGGGAAGGTCGAGTCAGGATCCGAAGCCGGAAGACCTGCCGACACCCAGCGCTGCGTGCCCCCGCGATCCAGGGGCCAGGGCGCGAGTCCGCGGAGGTTTCCATGCATCGCTTGGCCATCGTTGTCCTCGTCGCAGCCCTGCCCTCCTTGGTGCAGGCTCAGTCTCCGTACGCCTCGAGCGTCATCACGTACTCGCCCGGCTCGAGTCCTGCAGGCGGCTTCACCATCGCTGCGTCAGCCCTTGGCGAACCCACGCGCTTCACGGGCGGTCCGTTCTTCCCGCAGGCCGTCACGCCGTTCCAGCCTGCGTTCATGACGAACGAGCTCGTCTCGATCGGCGCAGGCGGTGAGCTCGTGGTGGCGTTTGATCATGACGTCACCGACGATCCTCGCAACCCCTTCGGCGTCGACCTGATCGTCTTCGGCAACGCCTTCTTCGGCGACGCTGCGTACCCATCCGGCACGCCATCGGGCCTCTTCGCTGAAGGCGGGCAGATCGCCGTCAGCGCCGACGGCACGACGTGGGTTCCGGTTCCCGGCATCGATGCCGATGGCTTCGCGCCGACCCGCGGTTGGCACGATGCATCCCCGTACGCCACGGTGCCCGGGCTCGAACCCACTGACTTCACACGGCCGATCGATCCAGCCATCACCGTTGGTTCAATGATTGGCCAGCCATGGTCCGCCGTGCGCGCGATGTACGACGGCTCGGGCGGCGGCGCGGGCATCGATCTTGCTCCGCTCGGACTCTCGTCGATCCGTTTCGTACGCGTGCGCGTGCCCGTCGGTGCCATGCAGAGTGCAGAGATCGATGGCTTCAGCGATGTGGCCCCGGCACCCCTGCCGGGCGACCTCGATGGCAACGGTTCGATCGACGGCGCCGATCTGGGGATCATGCTCAGTGCCTTCGGCACGGCCGAGCCGGCAGCCGACCTGGACGGAAATGGCAACGTCGACGGCGGCGATCTGGGCGCGCTGCTGGCAGCCTGGTCATGAGGCGTGCGTTCACGCTCATCGAGGTGCTCGTCGTGATCGGCATCATCGTGATCCTGATCGGGCTGGTGCTGCCCGCGCTCTCGACGCTCGCCGAAGGAGGCCGCAGCGCCGAGTGCCAGTCGAACCTGAGGCAGCTTGCGAGCGCATCGCAGGCGTACGTGACGCTCAACAAGGAACGATTCGCCCCGGCCGTCCTCATGTTCGCGCCGACCGCCGGCTCAGGCGTGCGCACGCTGTCATGGGACCTCGACACTGCGCCGGGCCGCGCGGCGCTTGCCGGTTCGATCACGCGGCACCTCGATTCGCCCAGCCGCGTGCAGCAGTGCCCAAGCTGGACCGGCAACGATCCCGCCAGCGATCCCTTCACGGGCTACAACTACAACACGACCTTCATCGGCGCCGAGGGTCGGTTCCCGCAGGTCGGGCCGGGCGGCGCGATCCTCGATGGATGGTCCAACGTTCGACTTGGCCTGGCGAGTGCGCAGTGCCGCAACACGCAGGCCGCCGTCCTGGGCGATGCGGGCTGGGCCGGCGGGACGAACAAGTACATGCGCGCGCCGATGAACACGGTTGAGGGTGACCTCTTGATGGTCTGTGCGGGCGCGCAGGCCTTTCGACACCTCGGTTGTTCGCATGTGGCCCGGCTCGATGGCAGCGTGCACGGCGTGTGCACGAGCTGTGCGGGCACGCTCTCGACGCCGCAGGCCCTTGCTGACGTGATGGGCCATCCTGCCAACGGCTTCCTCTCGGAGGATGACGTGGCCTACGATCCCCGATGAGGCCTGACGGATGCCCGACCAACAGCTCCGCATCGACCGCTGTGTCTGCCACGACGTGACCTTCGAGCGCGCGCTCGAGGTGGCCACGTGCCGCGCGCTGTCGCTGGACCAGCTCGCCGATGAACTCGGCTGCACCACAGGATGCGGATCATGCGAGCCGTACCTGCGACGGTGCCTGGCCACGCGCCAGGTCGTCTTCCACGAGATCATCGAGGACTGACCGAGCGCCCGAAGCGGCGCTCGAGGTCGGCCGTCGTCAGGCGGAACGCCGTGGGCCGGCCATGCGGGCAGCGATCGGGCCGGTCGATCGTGCTGCGGCGGGCCAGCAGCGCCGCGATCTCGGCGTTGGTCAGGCGGTCACCCGCCTTCACCGCGGCCTTGCACGCCATCAGGTCAAGCACCTCGCTCAGCGCCGCCTCGGCCGCGCGCGGATCATCGGCACGCAGGTCGCTCGCGGCGATCGAGACCAGAAACTCGTGCGCACCGGCCCCGCGCTCGACAAGGAAGCTCGGCATGCTGTGCACGGCAATCGTGCGTGCGCCCGCGGGCGTGCACTCAAG
>Ga0172367_10003481_pt1 | contig 20396 bp, 20 predicted proteins | sample Lak10m_FD_114542 | JGI IMG/M metagenome (GOLD analysis project Ga0172367, IMG submission 114542) | Freshwater microbial communities from Kabuno Bay, South-Kivu, Congo - kab_022012_10m | ecosystem: Environmental > Aquatic > Freshwater > Lake | place: Democratic Republic of the Congo: South-Kivu...
AATGCCAATGACAATGACTAACTCAATTAAAGTGAAAGATTGAGAGGATTTCATAAATTTGGGCACCATACTTATATGGCGGATAGTTTGTTATTTTATACTATGACTAGTCATAGTACCCAGTTTATTTTGTTTTCAATATTTGGAAGTCCGACTTCCAAATATTTCATATTTTTTAATCTTAGGAAATCTTAGGAGGTCGGACTTCCTAATATTTTTAAAATTTGTAATTATGTATTTTGTATTGAGTTTATATTTTGCGGTATTAACTTTCCTCTTCGTCACTTTTTGGTTTTTCTAAAACCATCGGTTCAATGCCCGCGGCTTTGCCGGAAATGCGCAAAACGTCTTTATCAATTTTCCCTAATTCTTTAGAAGCTTTGTTATACATGCCAACCGTAGTACCAAGATGGCCGCCAAGTTTTTGCATAAAACTGTCAAAACTCGAAAGATGCCTGCCCAAATCCTCTACCCTCTTTCTGATTTCTTTCGCCGATTCTTCTATTTGCAGCGCTTTTAAACCCTGAAGCACGGTTTGCAGATAAGCAAAAAAAGAAGTCGGCGAAACAATAATTACTTTCCTGTCGTTAAAAGCGTATTCCACCAAATCTTTGGCGTTAACCGAACCGACTTTATTTATTAAAACATCGTAAAAAACCGCCTCGGACGGAATAAACATAAAAGCGAATTCCATCGTATCTTCCGACGGCTTAACGTATTTCGAAGTTTCGTCTATCCGATTTTTCAAATCCTGGCGGAAAGCGTTTTCCAGCCGCTCGCGCTCGTTTTCATCGCGCGTTTCCAAAAGCCGATTGTAATTTTCCAAACTGAATTTCGAATCAACCGGAATAATTTTTTTGCCCACAAAAATCGCGGCATCAACTATCAGCCCGTCTTTAAATTCGTACTGCATCTTAAAATTACTCGGCGGCAAAACGTTTTTTAAAACCGTTTCCAAATAATATTCTCCCAAAATTCCCCGCTGTTTAGGATTTTTCAAAATATCCTGCAAATTTTTAAGCTGGTCGGCAAAGTTAACCACTTGCCTGTTAGTTTCATCAAGCTTTGTAAGCCGTTCGGTAACATCACGGATAATTCTGGCGCTTTCGCCAAACTGCCTTTGAAGCACCTGTGTAGACTCGCCCAATTTACTGTCCAAGGTGCGGTTGATTTCGGCAATCTGGTTTTGAAGCATCAATAATGATTGAGTGTCTTCTTTTTTCACCAAATTTTTTTTAAGAAATATAAAAATCGCTGCCAAACCGGCGACCAAAACTAACGCAATAATTATCAATACAAAGGAAACCGCTTCCATTTTAATTTATTTTATTTTTCTTTTTCCTTAACAACAAAAATCCCCAAGTTAAAATCAACAAAGAAAAATCTACTATCAAAAACCATTTATTCCCCCAGCTGAAACCGTTAACTTCAAATTTTGAGACCGGCCACAAAAATGGCGTCGGAAAAAATTGATATAAATGAGTTGGAATGTCTATGACGATATGGAAAAGCCACCCGAATAATTCCCATATCGGGCGCTTGAAAACAAAATAAACGATTCCGAAAACTATCGCGAATATGAAAAAACTGTGGCTGAAATTGTAAAGCGATTTCGAAAGTTCCAAAACGCCGTTAAGCTTGTTTGAAACAAGCGGCTCCATGGTCTCGGGACCGGGCAAATCAGAAACTTTAAATTTGCCCACAATTAAATTGCCGAATATCCAAACAAAAGGAATCGCAAAAGCGAAAAGATCGGGAAAAATTCCCCAAAAAGCCCCCCACCAAACTTTCAGCGGCTTTTTGCCTTTTGGCTCCAAAGAAAAATCATTCGTCGCCTTGTACCCGGCGGCAGCCCAAAGGCCATGCGAAAATATATCCATGAGCTAATTATACTCCGAACCTTTCAGAAGCAACAGACCAATTTATATTCTTGAAAAACGCCTCGATATAATCGGCTTTTTTAATGCCGTAATCCAACATATAAGCGTGTTCGAAAACATCCATCACCAAAAGCGGCGCGGCGCCGGCGAAATGGCCCGCGTCGTGTTCGTTTATCCAAACATTAAAAAGATTTCCGGTTTTATCGTCGCGATAAAGCACTATCCAGCCGATTCCTCTCATCGCTGCCATTGATTTAAAATCTTTTTCCCACGCCTCGTAAGTTCCCCATTCGCCAACAATCGCTTTGTATAAAGCTGAATTTTCGTCGAGTTTACCGCCACCCTTAACTAAATTATCAAAATAATACTCGTGCAGCCGCATGCCGTTAAATTCCCAACCAAAGCGGCGGTTTAATTCGGCAAATTCCGGAACGGAAAACTTTCCATCTTTTTCCATTTGCCTAAGCGTGTCATTCAGCTTATTGAAATTGGAAACGTAACCCGCGTAAAGGGTAAAATGATTTTTTAACAGCTGCTCACTTAATCCTTCGAGCCCTATTAAATTTTCGTAATTTTTCGCTTCGTACGGCATATAAAATAATTATACCATATTGCGTTAAAAAATTATCAAGGTTATTTGCGCGCCTTCATCGCACCAGCCACTCTGGCAATGGCGATTTTCATAGCGGCTTCGCGAGGAGTTATTTTCAGCCGCGCGCTGTCTTTAAGCACGTTTTTCGTAGTTTTAACGATTTTATCCTTTATCATTTGGAACATTTTATTCCTGCCATAGCCCATATACTCGGCGTAGGAAGAAATTACTCCGCCGGCATTGGCGACAAAATCGGGCACTATTAAAATTCCTTTTTTCGCCAAATACTTTTCCGTTTCTTCAGACATCGGAATATTTGCCCCTTCAATTATTATTTTCGCGTTCACTGATTTTTTATTTTTATCATTTATAACGTCCGTAACCGACGCGGGAATTAAAATATCAACCGGAAGTTTAAAAACATCTTCGCGTTTTAATTTTTGCCCGCCGGAATAAGTAATGACCGATTTTCCGGCCGCTTTAAGCTTATTTAATTTATCCGCGTTTAAACCGGCTTTGTCATAAATAGTTCCGTGAATATCGGACACCGCCACGATTTTCGCGCCCGCTTCTTTTAAAAACTTGAAAGCGAAAGAACCGACATTTCCATAACCGTCTATCGCCACCGTCAAATTTTTCATATTAAGTCCCAAAAAATCAACCGCGGTTTTTGTCGCTTCAACCACTCCAAAACCCGTGCTGCCGTATTCGTGCGGAAGGCCGCATTTTCTTTCGCCGTTTTTTTTGGGAGCGCCGTAGCATAAATTCGCCGGCTTGCCGGTAGCGGCTTTAAAATCGCCGACCGCCTCGACAAACCATCGCATTTCCGTCTCACCGGTATTAACATCCGGTCCGGCGACATACTTTTTAATCAAAAATGGCTTTATCTGCCTCGCGAAGCTTTGGACGAATTCTTTTTTCTTTTTTTTATCGCCACCCGGAAATTTTATTCCCGCTTTCGCGCCGCCAAAAGGAATATCCGCCAAAGCGTTTTTCCAAGTCATTGTCCGCGCCAATCTGAATACTTCCGTTTCGCCGACATCGGGCGTCATTCTTATTCCCCCTTTGCCTACGCCCAAAGCGGTATTATCAATAACCAAAACACCCTCCATTCCGATTTTCGGGTCATGGACTTTAATAATGTATTCGGGGCCGAATTTATCTTTAAAATGAATCATTTGTAATATTATAATTTGCAGCCGGTTTCCCGGGACAAAACATCAAATTTTTGATAACCCACCAAACGCTTGCCGTCCGGAAAAATCCAAGTCGGAGTGTCTTCTATTTTTTGCGCCAAGCATTTATTCGGGTCATTAAAACAATTAACATAAGTCACATACTGCCAGGCACTTTTGAAATCGGCTTTTTGCTTTTGGCACCATGAACACGAATCCGTTCCATACATCGCGATATTCTTGCTTGTCAGGCATTTGGCAAAACTGTTTAACGCCGGGCTGGCCTGGTCGGTCTGAACCTGTTTCCAAACTAAAAAAGCCACTCCTCCAAGCAATATGGCTATTATTAGTACAATGGTTAAATAATTTTTATTACTCATTTCTAATTTATAGAAAAATTCCTTTTAAAAAATACCCAAGCTTTGGTTGTTTGTCGTGCGGCATATCTCGGAGCCGCGGCGGCTTGATCTAAATAATTATCCCAAATATCATGGGAGGAAAATTGTATTATTTGAAACCCCGCAGCAGGCGAGCCCCCACACTAAATTTAGTGTGGGGGCGAGCTTGGTTCGAGCACATAAAGCGTTATGTGCTCGGTCGCCGTGGCGAGGACAAGCGTAGGCCGCCGCTGGAGCGGCCGTAGCGGGTTGAAAACAATATAATTTTCCGACTACTCGTCGCAGCAATCGACTAGCTTATCCACGACATCTTCCAATGTCCACGCTTTGTCTTTTGACATTTCTTTCACCTCCGGAACGTCGACAAGCTTCAAACGCACTCCCCAAAACAAAGAATAAAGTTTATAAGCGTAATCAAAAAACTTTTTCGCTTCATCGTGTTTGCCGTCGCTCTGAATTTTCGTGCCTACTTCGATAAGCCGCATCGAAGCCGCCAATAAATGCTTGGAAATGCACCAAACCTCGCCCTCTTTCTTATCTATCATTTTCGCCAATAAATTCTTTCGAATTTCCCGCGTTTCGTTCAATAAACCGAAATATTCTTCTTTGCCGGTTTTTTCGCCGCTGAAATAAAAATGCTCCTCTAAGCTGATAAGGTTCATTATCGCGATGCTCAAATCCTCTTCCGTGGACAAATCCAAATTACCGGACTTGCGCGCGTCTTCTATTTTTTTAACCAAATCGTTGAATTTTTCCTGATTTATATCCATTTTTTACATCATGAAGAAGATTAAAATTCCCAAAGCGACCATCAGCAATCCCATAACGTATTTCATCGCGCCGCCTTCTTTTGTCCTCCAACTTTTTACTTTTTCAAGCAAATTTTCGTGGCTGGCAATCAACAATATGATAACGAGCGGCAAAACGAAAAGCAAATTGTAATAAATCAGATAAGCCAACCCCTTCAAATAATCCACGTTATCGTGCAAAAGCCCCAACACCATCAAATACGGGCCGCCGGTGCATGGAAATTCGCAAATACCGACCAGCATTCCTAAAATGAAAGCGCTTAAAACCGATGCCTTTATCATAAGTTGCGCCATTCCTTTATGCGCGAAATCCGGAATCTTCAATTTAATCGGAAACGCCGGGAAAAATTCATTGATAATGTCTATCAAGCCGAAAAGGACCAAAATAATCGCCGCCAGCTTTGCCATGAAATGCGGCGTGTTAAAAATATGCAAAGTTCCCAAAATTCCCAAACCGATTAAAACGTAAACCAAAGCCAATCCGAAAATATACGAAGCGCCGGTGCGCAAAACCGCGGCGCGGTTCTGGCCCAAGCTAAACAACAAACCGATAGTCAAAAGCAAAACCGAAAACGCGCACGGATTAATGGAATCAATCAACGCTCCCGCGGTTACCAGCGGAAAAAGCCATTTTCCCCCATTCGACAATGTCCACAAAATTTGCGCGCCCGAGCTCATCGACTTGAAAACAAAAATTCCTCCGATAAAGAGCAGCGCCGCCAAAATCCAAAAAGCGGTTTTTTTAGTCATACCCAGTAACACTACTTTAACCTAATTATGATAAATCATAATTATTGGCCAAAATAATATTTTTAATTTATTTTTACCCAAAAACTCATTTAACTTTTCGCTTTTGAAAGCGAAACATTAAAGTAGTGTCACTGGGCATAATTTTATAATTTTAATTGTTTAATTTTTAATTGCAACCCGGTGACTCAATTTCAATTGGCAAAATTTACGAAAACTTTTATAGATTTTGAAATTAGTCCAATAGATATAAATACGCCAATTCCCATAATCGATATTATCAAAATTTTGCCCCGTTATGTTTTTCCAAATATCTGCGAATTATCCACTTCTTAAATCGATTATTGATTTACCACAGATAATATCCGCTGGAAATTAAGGAAAAACATCTTTGAAATTGAACACCGGGCAACCCAATGATTCAATTACGCCCTTTTTAACCTTAATGAATTCAGCACCACCGACAGCGAACTAAACGCCATTGCTCCGCCCGCCAAAATCGGGTTCAATAATATGCCCCAAAACGGCCACAACACTCCGGCCGCCACCGGTATCAAAACCAAATTATATATGTATGCCCAGAAAAGGTTTTGTTTGATATTACGAAGAGTATAACGGCTTAGTTTTATCGCTTCATAAACCGCCAACGGGTCTCCTGATATCAAGGTGATATCTCCGGATTCGATGGCAATATCCGTGCCCGTGCCTATGGCGATGCCCACATCCGCCTGGGTCAGCGCCGGCGCGTCATTTATGCCGTCACCAACCATGGCGACTTTACTCGCCCTGAGCCCAGTCGAAGGGTTGCCCTTTTGCAGCTCTTTTATCTTTTCCGATTTATCGTTAGGTAAAACTTTGGCCATTATATTGAAAATACCGAGTTTTTTACCCACCGCTTCGGCGGTGCGTTCATTGTCGCCGGTAATCATCCACACATCCACGCCCAATTCTTTTAATTTTTTAATCGCCTCTTCCGCGGTTTCTTTAAGCGCGTCGGCAACCGCGATTATTCCCAAAAGGCTTTTTGGGTCCGCCAAAAAAAGAAGTGTCTTGCCTTCTGATTCCAATTTTTGCGCCCGACTTTCTATTTCATCGAAAATTGGTATCCCGGCATCGCGCAAAAGCGAACGATTTCCCAAAAATATTTTTCCCGTTTTTTCAACAGAAAAAATTTCTCCTTCTATTCCCTTCCCCGGCAAAGCTTTAAATTTTTCAACTTTATAAAATTCCGCTCCGGCTTCTTCCGCCTGTCTTTGAACCGCAATGTCCAGCGGATGAGACGAATGCTTGCCCAAGCTCGCGGCATAAGAAATAACCGCTTTTGCTATCGGATGTTCTGAAAATTTTTCCAAACTCGCGGCAATTTGCAAAATATTGTTTTCACCGGAATTTCCTTCCACCGTCAAAATATCGGTAACCGCCGGTTCACCCTTGGTAAGCGTACCTGTTTTGTCGAGCACTACCGCGTTGATTTTTCCCGCCAATTCCAACGCTTCGGCGTCTCTGATAATTATTCCTTTTTCCGCCGCTTTGCCCGTGCCCACCATAATAGCAGTAGGCGTTGCCAAACCGAGCGCGCAAGGGCACGCCACCACCAAAACCGCCACCGCGCTAACCAAGGCAAAACTTAAAGACGGCGCCGGCCCGAAAATAAACCAAACTATAAAAGTTGTTATCGCCACCGCCAACACAACCGGCACAAAATATCCGGTAATGGCGTCCGCCAAACGCTGAATCGGCGCTTTCGAACCCTGCGCTTCTTCAACAAGTTTTATAATTTGCGCCAAAAAAGTTTCTTTGCCCACTTTGGTCGCCTTGAATTTAAACGAGCCTGTCTTGTTTATAGTCGCGCCGATAACTTCATCTCCGGATTTTTTATCTACCGGCATCGATTCCCCCGTTACCATCGACTCGTCAACCGCCGAATTCCCTTCAATGATAATTCCATCAACTGGAATTTTTTCGCCCGGCCTTATTAAAACGATATCGTCAACTTTCACTTCTTCAATTGGAATATCCATTTCGTGCTTGCCTTCATGTAAAATTCTCGCGGTTTTCGCTTGAAGTTTTAAAAGTTTTTTGACCGCTTCCGAAGCCGAGCCCTTGGCTCTGGCTTCTAAATATTTGCCTAAGATAACAAGCGTGGCGACAATCGCCGCCACGTCGAAATAAACATCCAACTTTATGCCGCCGGCGGCAAAATTTAAAATTCCCGCCGCCACAGCAGAAACAAACGCGCTGTAAAAAAATGCCGCTCCCGTACCCAAAGCCACAAAAGTATCCATATTTGGTCGAAGATTTTTCAAGCCAAACCACGAGCCTCTCCAAAACTGCCAACCAACCCAAAATTCAACCGGCAAGGCCAAAATCAGAAGCGCGGCAAACCGAACGGAATCTGAAATTTCCGGAAATTTTATAAACGGAAAATAATCGGGGAAACTCAAAATCAAAATAAAAACCGACAAAACTGCGCCGGTTATGAATTTATTTTTTAATAAATTTATCTCCGCTTCTTTTAAAAGTTTGTGGTGGTCGTGTTCTCCGCCCCCGGCTTCATGGCCGGCGTGTTCCGCGTGCTCAGCGTGTTCCGCTTGTTGGGCGCGCGCGGCTGCCGCCAAATCTTCCGGATTTTTTAACAAAATATAGCCGCGATTTTTAACCGCCGCCGCCAAATCTTCAAAAACCACCTCTCCTTCCTTTTCTATTGAGACTTTTTCAGTCGCGAAATTAACCGAAGCGTTTTTCACGCCTGGAACTTTTTTTAAAGCCCCTTCGATTTCAGGCACGCAAGAAGCGCAATGCATGCCGAAAATTCCAAGAATTTCTTTTTTCGTTTCGTTTTGTCCCTCCATTTAATCTTTTTATTATAACTCGCAATCATTTTTTTACACTCCGCAGCTTCCGCCGCCTCCGCCCTGCTTGGGCTGAACTTGCGACAAAATTTTCTGATAGCCCGCGCTGCTCGAAAAGTTTTGGCCCAAAACTTCTTTGGCATCAACATTTGCCCAATCGATTCCCTGATTATCCATATACTGGGCGATTGTCGTGTAATTTTCCGAAAACCAATATGAATTCAAAACCAAAGCCATTTGATAAAGCGCGTTTTCATCGAACCCTTGCGAAGCCGCCAACTCCAAAAATCCCAACATCGCCATTCCGTGATTGCAGTCCGGAAAATAAGTCGAATTGCCGCAACACGGCCGATAAATGTTTTTCACCGCTTTTTCAACCAACTGCTGCTGCTCGGCGGTTAAAACAATAAATTGATGGTTGCTGTAATGGCTCATCGTATCCCCTTTGCTCAAAGTCCAGCCGCCGGTTGAAGCGAAATTTTTCGCCCCGCCATATTACGGATTCATCATTGGGCCTTTTTCCAAAACATCATTTCTGTTGCCCAAGCCCAAAGCCCACAAAAGATTCAGCATCAATCCCGAATTGCGCGGAGTAATTACGATATTGCCGTTGTCCGCCGATTCGATGAGTTTTTTATCCGCGTCGGTAAAATTATTCCTTTGCGCGTACAAATCCTCAAACTGTTTTTGATTTATCACGCCCGCAGTTATCATTTGTTTTCCCATATCGCCCCATTTCACCGGTAATTCAATTCCCTGTTCCGGCGCCACTTTATCCGCCAAATTCGCCGTTAAATTTTGGGCGCTCTTCGCCGATTGATTTTTCTTTAAAATTAAACCTTTGTCGCCTATCTGATAAATTAAATACAAAGAAGCTCCGAGCAAGACAACCAAAATAACCGCGGCAACGCTATTAAATTTTTTAAATCCGTCTTCCATGTTTCGATTAAGGAGTGACGTTAGCCGAAAAATACAACTGTGTTTTGCCGCTTGAAGTTTCAAGCGTGATAACCCTGCTGATATTTCCCACTCCGGCCGGCCCGTGCGCCGCCGGGTCGAAAACCGCGGTAAGTTCTATTTCCTCACCCGCTTTCAATTCCTGGTCTATATACGGAACCGGCGATCCCATGCCGGGCATGCCAAACGGCCCCATTGTCTTGCTGCCGATTTTAATCGATGCCTGCGTGCACATACAGGAAGTGTAGATTTTATTTATCACCACCGAACCAGTCCCCGTATTTTTGATTTTATAAATATGAGACACGGTGCCGCGCGCCATTGAAATCGTGCCGAAATCGAAAGAATTTTATTCAACCGCCAAACTTCCTCCGGCAGTCAAGATGCTCAAACCATTGGCGGTATTGGCGTTATCGGAAGACTTGGAAAGCCAAATTAGGCCGGCAACAACCGCCACGCCTATTAAAATGAAAATTAGATTTTGATATTTTTTAATGTAGTTCATGTGAAATTTTTTATTTTTAATATTTCTTCTATCATTTTGTTTTTCTGCTTCTCATTCGTGCCTTGCATGGCTTTTTTAAAGCAGGTATTCAAATGGTGTCTCAGCAATTTCGCGTTAGCCGACTTTAAAAGCCCAACCACCGCCAAATTCTGCTGAAGAATATCTACGCAATACTTTTTATTTTCGACCATTTTTATGACATTCTCCAAATGGCTTTTTGCCTTTTTCAAAGCGATTGATATTTGTTTGTCTTCTACGTGGTGTTTCATATTTGTAAATTAGGGACTGTTAATTGTAAATTCTCGCCTTTGGCGAGCCGACCTCCCCCCTAGGTGTTATCATATTACTATTAAAAATCGGCGCCGGTCAAGCGCCAAGTTATCCACCGAAATAAGAGATAAGGTTTAAGGAATAAGGCTTATGGCTGTAAAATGTCCGCTGTTCTGCCGTTTATCGAAATAATAATGTCTTTAATCGTGCTGAATTGTTTTAGCGTTGCGACAATCTGCGCCCGAATGGCCGATACGCGGCACGAACCGCCAACCGCGTTTTCCAACTGCTCGTCAAAATTAACTTTCGCCACGCCATTTTCAATAGTCAGTTTTTGAATTTTTACGCCGGTATTAATACTTGTATAATAACCGTCGTTTTTCTCCGCGTCGGTCGGACCCTTCAATAATTCTTCCAAAGCCGCTCTCGCCACCCCCTGAGTTTGGCCCACTTCCCTATCAACCGAAAAAACCTTATTACAAGAAACCTGCGGGTCAAGTTTTAAATTATTAAAATATACTTCAATTTTTGTTTTGGCCACGGCACCAAAAACTATCGGCATAGAAAAAGATTTTGACCTGGCCGGATCGCCCGAAGGATTGTCGTTTTGAAAAACCAAAGTTCCCGTTGCCGTTGCCGGAGCCGGAAATTCCAAAGTTGCTTTAAAAGGCACGAAATCCGTAACCATCCAATCGCTTTGCGCCCGAACCGGCATTACCGCGATTTGATTTCCGTTAGCGTCAAACAATTTAACCGGAAAGTTCGCCTCAAAATACCAATTCTCTCTCGCCTTGCCGCTGATTTCAAGCGGACTCGAAATCGTCGCTTCCGGCGCTGGCGAATCGATTGTAATTTCGTTTTCTATTCCAACCAATGCCAGTTTTTGCTCGGGCGCATTTTTCTGACCAAGTTTTAAAAATTTAAATCCCAAAATCGCCGCGCTGGCGGAAAAAGCCACAACAATAATTAAACCTGCTATTAAAATAATTAAATTCTTTTTTGTCATTTTATTTTTCTCTAAATATTAACGTACCCGCGAAAAGCGCCGCGCACACTAATACAATCGTCGGACCAATAGCAAAATGAAACGCCTGCGCCAGGAAAATTCCCAAAACACAGCCTAAAATCCCCAACGCTCCGGAAAAAATCGTATACTGCCGCATATTCCGGCTCACGAGCCGCGCCGTTGCCGGAGGAATAACCACCAAAGCGCCTACCAAAAGCGAACCAACCACCCGCACGCCCAAAGCCACCACCACCGCTATCGCCAGCAAATAAATGAAATTATATTTTTTAACATTGATTTTTTCTGCCGCGGCCATGTCTTCAGAAAACGAACCCAAAATAATTTTCGGATAAATTTTGTTTATCGCGTAAATCAATAGCAATGAAATCACGGCCGAGATTAAACTATTCGCCAAAGACACTCGCGAAATATCGCCGAAAAGCGCTTCAAGCAAATCCGGCTCGGGCGTTATTAAAAATCCCAAAGCAAGACTGAAAACGAAAATTATTCCCACCAAAGTTTCCGTGGGCAATTTTGTTTTCGGTTCCAAAAACCAAATCGCCAAAACTCCCAAGAAAAGAAACGCGAACGCGCCCAACGAAATATTCAATCCCGCCAAAAGCGTCAAACCGATGCCCGGCAAAGCCACGTGTCCCAAAGCGTCGCCGACTAAAGCCATTCTTTTGGTTACCATCAAAGAGCCGACATAAGCGGCCGCTCCTCCGACAAAAATCGCCGTTATTAAACTGTATAAATTCAGTTCCATATTTCAATAATAGCAAATTTTCTTTTCTCTTAATTATTTTAAGAAAAAGAAAATTTTCCTTTATTTATCAACCAAATTAAATAAATAATTTCCGTAGCCAGTATTTCGCAGCGAGGACATAAATTGCCGAGCGAAAAGCGAAAAACCGGGAAAATTGCGCTGTCTGAATCCCGAGTTATAGGCGAGGTTGAGTTCGCAGATTTTCCGTCGGTTTTTTGTTTTGAGCGAGCTCAATTTATCCGAGCGGAGAACACTGGCGGGAAAATATTTATTATTAAAATTAATTATGAACATGCCGGTATAGTTTTGTGTCTTCGCCGTAAAGCCGGCGGAAATTTTCTTGCGTTAAAACTTGCTGCGGTTCGCCAAAACACGAAAACTTGCCATTTAAACAAAGCACCACATTGGCGATTTTGTGGACAATATTCAAATCGTGAGTAACCATTATAATCGTCAGGTTTCTTTCTTTTTCGATTTTACTTAAAAGATTATAAATCGTTTCTTCGCCTTCAATATCTATGCCCGCCAACGGCTCGTCAAAAAGCAAAACATTCGGATCGCCAACCAAAGCCCAAGCGATAAGAATTCTTTGCAGCTGGCCAAAAGATATGTCCCCTATTTTCTTTTTCAAAACCGCGTTGTCTTTTAAGCCGACCGAATCTATGGCCTCGAATATTTTTTCCGCCGAAAGTTTTTTAAAGCCGAAAAATTCCTCAACCGTTAAAGGAATCGTTCTTTCGAGCAAAAATTTCTGCGGCACATAACCGATTTTTACGCCATTTGCCCATTTTATTTCCCCGCCAAAAGGCGCAACGCCCAAAAGCGCTTTAAGCAATGTTGTCTTGCCCGCGCCGTTCGGGCCCAAAACAACCAAGTTTTCTCCGGGTTTCAAATTAAAACCGATTTTTTTGATTACTTTTTCTTTACCGAAAGAAACGCTTAAATTTTTTACTTCAAGGATATTATCCATAGACACAGATTTATACTGATTTTGACGGATTTATACGGATACGCCTTCACCCTTCAACAAACCCGCTTTTGATTTCGCGCCTCTGTTATAACCGCCAAGCTTGCCGTCCGAGCGAACCACTCTGTGGCAAGGTATATTAGAATTATAATTCTTATTCAAAATATTTCCTACGCTGCGGTATGCCTTTGGTTTTCCCGCCATTTGAGCCACTTTTTTGTAAGTCAAAACTTTCCCTTTTGGGATTTTGCGTACGATTTTCAAAACTTTTTCGGAAAATGATTTGTTCATCTTAAGTATATTATATCAAATTCGACCCTGCTCTCTTGCGAGAGAGTAGATATTTCATACTTCCCTATAGGGAAGTATGAAAATTGAAATTCGTTCATAAATATATTCTGTTATGATGTATCATAACAAATATTTTTTTATCCCGGGCACTTTGCTATAGCAAAGTGCCCGGTAATCTATATTTATATTTTTATATATTTAATTTAAATACTATGATTGATTAAATATTTAAATAATAGTTGATTTGAAAAATTAAAATCTCTTTTCCCTTTTCCTGCGGCTCGCTTTTAACGCGAACCTGTGCGCTTCTTCCCGAACTTTCAGCAAAAGCGGCTTCATATTTTCAACCAACTGGCGGAAATTTTTTCCGGTTTTTTTAGAAAACACCAATTTGTCGCCGCCATATTTGGAAATTCCCACAAAAGGAATGTTTATGTGCCTTTCTTCCAAAACTTTCGAAACAAAATCTATCTGCGGTTTGCCGCCGTCTATTAATATGAAGTCCGGCGATTGCCACTCGCTATGGTTAAACCGCCTTTCCAAAACTTCGGCCAAAGCCCGCAAGTCGTCGTTTGCCGGCGCGCTTTTTATTTTAAACAACCTGTATTGCTCGTTGTCCGGCTCGCCGTTTGTAAAAACAACCATTGAACCGTAAGTTTCTTTTCCGGTTAAATGCGAAATGTCGTAGCCCTCGACGCGATTCGAAAATCTGGAATCCAAAATTTGGAAATTGGGAAAGAAAGACTCGTTTTTCATCAGCGAAACTTCTTCGATTTTTTCCAACGACCTGGCTTTTTCGGAATTTTCTTTTTTAAGTTTTTTGATTAAATTTTTCTTTTCACCGCTCAAAAGCGCCACAATGCCATTAATGTTTTTCCAATAATCTTTTTTTGAAATCGCGCCAATGCACGCGCCCGGGCACAAACCGATTTGATAATTAAAACATGGTCGCCTTCGGCTAACGCGATCCGAAACTACGAATGCATCCGAATGCCCCGAATGGCTACGAATACCGCTATCACTGGCGGACAAGCACGTACTATACGGAAAAATGCGGCGAATTATGCGTAAAGCATTTTTAATTAAATTCAAACCCTGGTACGGACCGAATATAAAATAATTTTTCGCGCCCGCGCCAAAAGCCGATAATTCTCTGCCACGCACAATCAACGGTTTTGGAAAATCGTCTTTTCTGGAAATTACTATATATAAAAATGAACGGTCGTCTTTTTCGCGAATATTGTACTTGGGCCAATATTTTTTAATCAAATTGGCTTCCAAAATAATCGCTTCAAGCACGGAATCGGTCTGAATGTATTTAATGTCTTTCGCCAAAGCCACCATTTCCTGAATACGAGGGTCATATGCTCTGGCGTAGCTTTCCACTCGCCTTCTCAACAAAGTCGCCCTGCCCACATACAAAATAACGCCCTTTTTATCAATAAATTGATAAATGCCAGGCCTTAAGGGAAGTTTTTTAAGTTTTTCGCTTATTATTTTCATTTTTTACAATCATAGACCCCTAAAACACTATACGCTATTATAATATATATGAAAAATGCTAAATTTGGTCTCCTGGAAAAACCATCAAAAGAGGTTATTTTAAATTACGTAAAAAGATTTGATGACGACGGATTATATAAAATAGGAGAAAGTGTAATTAATAATTTAATTAAACTATATCCCCAAAATAACGATATTGAAGCCATTTTGACTAAAATTATTATTATAAACGTTATATACAACACTCAAATACGCGCATTTTCAAGTCAAATAAAAATGGCTCATCATATTAAAAATTTAGAAATAGATAATAAATTAAATATTAATGATCCTGTTATTATAAATGATATAGCTAATCTTTCTGGGGTAAGAAATTTTTATTCTTTTGCAACAAAATATTGTAGTTTCCATAAACCAGATCAATACCCAATTTATGACTCTTACGTATCTAAAATGTTGATGGCATACGAGAAGCAAGATAAATTCTGCGAAAATTTCTCAGAAAATGATTTACGTGATTACAAAAAATTTAAATCTATCGTAGACAAATTTAAAGATTTTTACCAATTAATTAATTTAAACTATAAACAAATAGACAAATTTCTCTATCTACGCGGTAAAGAGATTTTTTAATTCAAATATTCTTTCAAATATTTTCCCGTTTCGCTGTGCTTGTTATTGGCGATTTCTTCGGGCGTGCCTTTGGCAACGATTTTTCCTCCGCCGGCTCCGCCTTCGGGCCCCAAATCAACAATATAATCCGCCGACTTAATAACGTGCATATTATGCTCGATAACCGCGACCGTGTGCCCCCTTTCCACAAGTTTGTTTAAAACCGTAAGCAACAGTTCGATATCGCGGTAATGCAAACCGACCGTCGGCTCGTCCAGTAAATACAGCGCCCGGCGGCCAAGCGGGTGCACAAGCTCGCGCGAAAGTTTTATCCTTTGCGCTTCTCCGCCCGAAAGAGTTGTTGCCGACTGGCCAAGTTCCAAATACCCCAAGCCGACTTCCTGTAAAATCTTTAATTTATCCGTTATCAAATAAATGCCGTCGAAAAATTCCGTGGCTTCATCCACGCTCATTTCCAAAACCTGCGCGATATTTTTACCCTTGTGTTTAACCGCTAAAGTTTCGCGATTAAATCTTTTGCCATGGCAAACATCGCATTGCACCAAAACCGGCGGCAAAAAATGCATTTCTATTAAATTAAATCCGGCGCCTTGGCACGCCTCGCAACGTCCGCCCGCGACATTAAAAGAAAATCTTGAATGCGTGTATCCCCTTGCCCGCGATTCTTCAAGCGAAGCATAAAAGTCGCGAATCGGCGTAAAAATGCCGGTATAAGTTGCCGGATTGGAACGCGGAGTGCGGCCTATCGGCGACTGGTCCACCATAACAACTTTATCCAAATATTCCGCGCCGAAAATTTGGCTCACGTTCCTAAGCGGTTCATTCATGCGCGCCTTAATAGTGTTCAAGTTTTCATAAAGGACATCATATAAAAGCGAAGACTTGCCGCTGCCTGAAACTCCGGTCACGACAACCAATTTGCGCAAAGGAATTTCAACGTCGATATTTTTAAGATTGTTCGCCCGCGCGCCGATAATTTTTATTTTCTCGATATTTTTCGTCCGACGGTTTTTCGGAACCTCTATTTTTTTAACCCCACAAAGATATTGTAAGGTCAGCGACTCGCCATACTCCGCCTGTTTGTCGTGTGGCATATCTCGGAGCCGCGACGGCTTGGTCCCCGTAGGGGCGTCGCGGCGAGAGTAAGGCGGCGCCGGCCGCTGGAGCCGGCGAACGCCGGTGCCGTCAGACGAACAGGCGGAACCCAATAATTTTTTAGTTTCACCTGATGCTACAATTCTGCCGCCGTTTTTGCCCGCCAAAGGCCCAAGGTCGACAAAATAATCCGACGCCTGAATCGTTTTCTCGTCGTGTTCAACCACAATAACGCTGTTTTTTTGCTCCTTTAATTTTTCCAAAGTTTTTATCAAACGCTCCGTGTCCCTTTCGTGCAATCCGATTGTCGGCTCGTCCAAAACATAAAGCGCGCCGGACAAATGCGTGCCGATTTGCGAAGCCAGCCGGATTCTTTGCGCTTCGCCGCCGGACAATGTTTCCGCTTCCCTGTTGAGCGACAAATAATCCAGACCGACGTCGAGCAAAAAGCTTAAGCGATCTTTTATTTCTTTTAACGCGTTCTGGCCGATGGTTTTTTGCCGCACCGTCATTTTCTTTTCATAACTTTCAAAAAAGTCGTACGCCTTGTCGATTGTCATGGCGGTAATTTCATAAATATTTTTGCCGTTGATTTTTACCGAAAGCGCTTCGGGTTTTAATCTTTTGCCTTCGCAATCCGGACAAACAGTTTTCAAAAATAAATCGGTTTTACCCAAGCCGTGGCAAGTCGGACACGCGCCGAACGGACTGTTAAAAGAAAACAGCCGCGGCTCAACTTCCGGAAAAACAAAATTATCTTTCGGACAAGTCCACTTCGAAGAAAGCATAAATTCTCTCAACCCTGATTTACTCTGATTTCGACTCTGATTTACTCCGATGACATCTGAGTTTGTCCGAGTTTTATCTGAGTTTATCCGCGACGGTTCAAATAGAACCGTGACTAGCCCTTTGCCGTGGCTAAGCGCGCTTTCAACCGCCTCGAATAAACGGCTTTCGTCGCTAATCAAAACCTTGTCTATAATAATGTCTATATCATGCGTCTTGTAACGCGACAAATCCACGCGTTCGTGCAAAGAATGAGTTTTGCCGTCCACCCGCGCCTCGCCAAAACCAAGCGAAAGAAAATCATAAAGCAGTTGATAATATTCCCCTTTTCTGCCGCGGACTACCGGCGCCAAAATCGTCACCATCGCAAATTTACTCTGATCAAACTCTGATTTACGCTGATGTTTATCTGAGTCAATCTGAGTATCTATCCGAGTTGATCTGAGTTTGATTATGTCCACCATTTCGTCAAGCGAAAGTTTTTCAATTTTCGTGCCGTCGTTCGGACAATAAACATCGCCCAACCGGCTAAAAAGCACGCGCAGATAATCGTAAACTTCCGTCAGTGTGCCAACAATGGAACGCGGATTATGCGAAAGCGCTTTTTGGTCTATGGCGATTGCCGGCGACAAACCGATAATCTCATCAACATCCGGCCTGTCCATTTGGCCCAAAAACTGCCGCGCGTACGGCGACAAAGATTCTATATAACGCCTTTGGCCCTCGGCAAAAATCGTGTCGAAAGCCAGCGACGACTTGCCGCTTCCCGAAACTCCCGTAAAAACCACCAATTTATTTTTCGGCACTTCAAGAGAAACATTTTTCAAATTATGAACTCTCGCGCCTTTTATGATTATTTTATCTTCCATAATCGGACAGCTTTTAGCTTACAGCTTGTAGCTTTTAAGTTTTTATTTTTACCTATCAGCTAACAGCTATAAGCTTTAAGCTATTTTATACTATTTAACGTCAAAATCGTCGTCTATTTTTAACAAATCTTCGACTTTCTTTTTAATTGATTCCGGCTTAATGCCGTGTTTTTTGTTGTACGCCATTTGAATTTTGCGACGGCGTTCGACTTCGGTAACGGCCCGCTTAATCGAACCGGTCATCGTGTCCGCGTATAAAATTACTTTTCCATTTACGTTTCTGGCGCAACGGCCCATTGTCTGAATAAGCGCCTGCTCGCTGCGCAAGAACCCTTCGCGGTCGGCATCAAGAATCGCCACTAAAACAACTTCCGGCAAATCCAGCCCTTCACGCAACAAATTAACCCCCACCAGAATATCAAATTTTCTTTTTCTGAAATCAGTCAAAATTTTCGTGCGCTCAAGCGTTTTGGTTTCCGAATGCATCCACTTCGCCCGAAATCCGTTTTTCGCCAAAAAGTCGCTTAAATCCTCTGCCATCTTTTTCGTCAAAGCGTTCACAATCGCCAAATCTTTATTTTTAACCACCTTTCTTAATTCTTCACTTAAATCCTCCACCTGGCTTTTATTTTTTTTCTTGTCGTAAACCGGACGGATTTCCACCGGCGGATCCATTAATCCAGTCGGCCGGATAACCTGCTCGGCAACAGTGGTTGAACGCTCCGTCTCCCAAGCGCCAGGCGTAGCGGAAGTAAAAATAACTTGCCCCACTCGCTTCAAAAATTCTTCAAATTTAAGCGGCCGATTGTCCAACGCCGAAGGCAAACGAAATCCATATTCCGCCAAAATACTCTTGCGGCTTTTGTCGCCCTCGTACATGCCGCGGACTTGCGGCACGGAAATATGCGACTCGTCTATAACCACCGTAAAATCTTCAGGCTTTCCGAAATAAGCCAGCAAAGTGTCCGGCGGCTCGCCCGGAAGTTTTCCCGACAAATGCCGCGAATAATTTTCAACGCCATGGCAATAACCAATACTCCGCAGCATTTCCAAGTCATAGTTCGTCCGCCTTTCCAATCTTTCAGCCTCAAGCAATAATCCTTTTTTATTAAAATAATCCAGCCGATCTTTTAATTCCTTTTTAATGTCTTTGATCGCCTGCTCCACGCGCGGACCGGTGGAAACAAAGTGCTTGGGCGGAAATATCACCGCTTCTTTCGGTTTTTCATTTACCTTACGGCTAACCGGGTCGGTCAAAAAAATTTCCGAAACTTTTTGCTCGTGCAATTCAATTCTGTAAATCAATTCGCCGGCCGCCGGCGCGATTTCAAAAACATCTCCGCGCACGCGGAACAGCCCGCGCTTTAAAGCGCCATTGGTGCGCTCAAAATGCATTTTCGCCAATTGCCTCGCAAAATCTCCGCGCGTAATCGACTGGCCGATTTCCAAGTGCAGCGCCGACTTCGAATATTCTTCCGGCACGCCAAGATTGTAAATGCACGAAACCGAAGCCACCACAATAACATCTTTGCGCGTCAAAAGAGCCTGCGTCGCCTTGTGGCGCAAACGGTCAATTTCTTCGTTTATCATCGCCTCTTTCTCTATATAAGTATCGGTGATCGGCATATACGCCTCGGGCTGATAATAGTCGTAATACGAAACAAAATAATTCACCGAATTTTCCGGAAAGAAATTTTTGTACTCGTTGTAAAGCTGGGCCGCCAAAGCCTTGTTCGGCGCGATAACCAAAACCGGCTTATTGAATTGACTAATAACCGAAGCCGAGGTAAAAGTTTTACCCGAACCCGTAACGCCTAAAAGCGTTTGAAACCGCTCGCCTTTTTTAACGCCATCAACAAGTTTTTTAATCGCTTGTGGTTGATCGCCGGCCGGCTTAAATTTTGATTTTAATTTAAACATTTTTAAAATACGGATTTATACTGATTTAAACGGATTAATACTGATAAATTTATATCCGTATAAATCCGCGTCGATATCCGCATAAATCCGCTTCTATAATAAAAATTCTCCCCTCTTTCTACCTCTATAGGGGGTGTATGGCTTAATTTATATTTGCCATCATTTTACTCCGGGCCAAATTTTTGGCAAGTTCAGAAATTTTTAAATCTTACGACATCGCAAGTCATACATTTTTATAAATTCTTAAAATTAAGGACTTGCGATGTCCTTAATTTTATCCCAAATGTTATGCTATAGCATAACACCTACGATACTATGACTAGTCATAGTATTAATTTTAAGTTATTACAATTAATTATAGTGTTTAATAATAAA
>Ga0172367_10003483_pt1 | contig 20385 bp, 12 predicted proteins | sample Lak10m_FD_114542 | JGI IMG/M metagenome (GOLD analysis project Ga0172367, IMG submission 114542) | Freshwater microbial communities from Kabuno Bay, South-Kivu, Congo - kab_022012_10m | ecosystem: Environmental > Aquatic > Freshwater > Lake | place: Democratic Republic of the Congo: South-Kivu...
AGCTTATCAACGACTTCAGCTTTATCTGACACACTTATTTACAACTTTGGGAGCACCTCAAATATGGAATGGTGAAGAAATGGGGATGTGGGGTGCCGACGACCCCTTTGGACGCAAGCCGCTATGGTGGAAAGAATTACGGTTTAAGCCCGAAAACAGAAACAATATTCAAAATCGGAAGCCTATATACGACAAAGTTAGTTTCAACAAAGCTACATATCAATTTTACAAAAAACTGATAAAAATCCGAAAAGAGAATCCTGAACTCGTTGATGGAGAATTCCGTTTTACAGAAACTAATGGTAAAAGATTGGTTTATGAACGAATTTTAAATGGTAGTAAAATAATTGTATTGTTTAATGTTTCCAATACTATGCAAAAGTTTGAGCTACCAAGCGGAAAATACAGTAATTTGATTACAGGAGAAGCAATTAGGAGTAATGTAATTGAATTAAATTCGATTCAAAGCGCTATTTTAAAATTGAAATAGCAATTGAAGCTTATCTGTTCAACCTTACATCGAAAGTCTATAACTATTACTTTTTCAATGGTTAATTTTACGCACACTTAACAATTACAAAATCGTAATTTTCACTTTAATCCTACTCGTTTAAAAACTTGATCGTAGTTTGGTTCTGTTCATTTATCTCTTTTATTTTCAGTAAATTAACTCCTTTGCAAAGCACATATAAAGGAATACTATTTGTTGTAGAAATGGATTGAACAAACGAGCCGTTAATATTATAAACGTCGATACTTTTTAATGGTTTATTGAAAACAATGCGTTTGTTTACACTATCAATTTTGTATGTTAAATCATCAAAAGTTGAAATTTGTATGTTTGTTGAGTTTTTAAACGCATCCATCGCCACTGTCGGCTTTCCGCTATTGTCAAAAGCACCAAGTGCATAGCCCTGCCAGTTTCCATAGCATTGTGGTTCCCAGTAGAATACTCCTGTTCCCTTTCCGCCTGTTACCGATTTAGTTTTGGTTATTAAATCTGTCAAAAATAGTTTTGATGTTGCCGCATTGTCCCAACTCATTCCGCATTCTACCACCATTACCTCTTTGCCGTAACGAGCAACCATGTCGTTCATGTTTGTCAGGCAATCTCTATTGGCATTTTGCCAGTCATTTACTGTTTTATACCAGTTTGGGTAGAGTGACATGCCAATCACATCCCACTTACCTCCATTATTTTTTAATCCATCAAAAATCCAGCGAAACATGGCATTGTCGTATCCGTTATGCAGGTGAACAATAACTTTCGCAGTTGGAAATACTTCTTTTACTGCATCATAGCCTGCATTATTAAGCGCTGCATAATTTGCCATCGAAACGGAGGCTTTACCAGTTTCCCATAATATTCCATTACCGGTTTCATTGCCAACCTGTACCCATTCTGGGCTAATTTTGTTGTTTTTGAGTAAATTAAGCACATCCCGCGTGTGGTTTGTAACTGCTATTTTTAAATCAGAAAGGTTCATGGCCGACCAGGCAGCAGGTTTATTTTGTTTCGAAGGGTCGGCCCACCAATCGCTATAATGAAAGTCAATCATTAAGCGCATTCCCAAATCATTTGCTCGTTTTGCTTTTACAAGCAAGTCGGCAGCATTGCACCAACCATCGGTGGGGTTGACCCAAACTCGTAAACGAATGGAATTCATACCCAGCGATTTTAGTAATGCCATTCCTTCGGTTTGAACGCCATCAGATGCGTAAAACTTCTTTCCAGATGCTTCCATTTGTGTTATCCAACTTACATCGGCACCAGCTGCAAATGGTGTAACTGAAGGGTTTTTTATTTCAGAATTAGATGTAAATGATAAGATTAATCCTATTGATAGTATTAACGCGATTCTAAATTTGTGAATCATAATTAAATTTCTGTTTTTTATTTTTTCCAGCGTGTCGAAACAAGACTTTTAGCCGGTATATTATAAACAAAAGAATGATTGTTGTCGTCAATCGTAACTTTTATTGCTGTTTGTGTATCGTTCTGAAGAACCAAACCATACGTTCCATCAGTGTTCTCAACAGCGGTAAAATATAATCCAGAGGGTTTATAACCGGTTGTGCCAATGCGTACTGCATTAGGCGATATGGCTTTGGATAAATGACCAATCATGTAGAAATGCGATTTTCGGTCGAGTGTTGCATAGTCTTTTGTATTAATATCTACTGCACCATAACAGGTTGTACAGCCTCCGGGGCGATTTGGTGCACCTTTCTCGTCGAGCATGAAATTCCATACCATAACAGCTTTTCCATAATTATTAAGTGTGCCTATTCCAATTTCGCGCATACTCCACATTAAATCGCCATCAAAACTGTAGTTCCAGCTTCCTATTGACATTTCGGTAAAATACAGATTTTTAGAAGGAAAAACGTTATGAACATTTAATAACTCGCTTTTGTCTCCCCCATAAGCATGAAAAGCAGCTCCATCAATGTATTTAGCCACATCAGGGTCGGCGTACATTTTTACAGGATAACTAACTTGGTCGGCAATATTGTCGTAATTGTAATTATGATCATAAGCCCATATTTCGGTTGTGATGCCAGCTTTTGAAAATGCCGGTCCCAATGCATTCTTTGCAAAGGCTGCCTGCTCTTGCCAACTCATGTATAGTGATGCTGAATTACCGCGATTCAACGGTTCATTCTGGATTGTAATGGAGTTGATAACAAATCCTTCGGAAGCCATTGCCTGTATAAACTTTACAAAATAGGTTGCATAATCCTGATAATAAGCGGGATTTAACTGACCACTTGTCCACGAATTGTATGGTTTTAATTCTGTCAGGTTGTTTACCTTCATCCAGCGTGGACAAGTCCATGGTGAACCCAGTATTTTCAAAGATGGATTGATAGCTAAAATTTCCTTTAATATTGGAAATAAATCACGTCGGTCCAATTCATGGATAGCAAAATTTTCAATTCCGGGCAGGTCGCAACAAGTATATTCGTCCAGCGAAAAGTCAGAACAACCAATCGAAATTCGTATGTAACTGTATCCCATGCCAGTAACAGGATCGAAAGTCTCTTTCAATAGTTTTGTCCGGTTTGTTTGCGACATTTTCAGCAAGTTGTAGCAGGTTGAACCGGTTATGGCTGCCCCAAATCCATCTATGGTTTGAAATTTTTCGGACGGATTCATATAAATTGTTGATTCGATTGCCATGTTTGGCTTGGTATTAAAACTAAGCGGTATGCTTGTAAAAAGCATCGATTTATTAGCTGTTGTCACATTAACCTCCACATCTGCTTTTTTAGGTGGATCGACAACAGGCGGAATAACTTCAGTTTTGCATGCGCAGGCTGTAAAACAAACTATTAATAAAAATATAATTAGAAATTGATTTTTAAGCATTTTGATTTTTAATTGAATTGTTTGGCAAAATTAATCCATTACACCGAATAGCAAAATATTTTCAGTGATTCGGTGTAACGAATAATTTTAAAAAGATTAATTTAGCTTTTCGTAAGTCAGCGTTTTGGTATTTGTGTTTAACGTAAATTTAAACACTCCTTCGATAACAGTAGCCGACATAACTTTGACATTTCCATTTCCATCGGCAGGTCCTAGGAAAGGAGCAGTAAGTGTATAATCGTTGACCCATGTTTCATGGCCATCCCACCAACCGCGTTTGTGGAAGAATTTAAAGTCAAGTGTGCCATATTTTGTTACATTCCCATCCTTATCTTTGCCAGGTTCATTTTTACAATACATTGTAACCTGATAGACTCCTGGCGATACTAAGCGTGCAGGATAATAATCCAACGGACTATTCCAGTTCCAACTTGCAGTAGTTGTATATGGCGAAGATGGCCTGCCGAAACCTGTACCACATACCCACAACACATCCGGATAGATTGTTTCAGGCTGTGGTTCAATGTACAGAAAGTTTGCTGTTTTGTGATAATAGGCTTTGTAAATACCTGTTTTTCCTAAAAATTTTGCTTTGTTAGTGCCGGTTTTTTCAAAATAATCAGGTGAAATGTTATTGGCAATGTCACCGGTTAGTCCACTAAATGTAACTTCCACGTTTTCACCAAAATAAACATTTCCGCCTCTGAATGGCATTGAATTATTCAACGAAGAAGGGTTGTCAGGTAAATCCAAATTTATATCTAAGGTTTTAACTGGTTCCAATGGTTGACCTTCAGCTTTTATAGTGAATTTTAACAAATCAACAGTAATCCGTTTTATTTTGAAAAGAGTGGGTTCGAACACTGTAATCCATTCACCTAAGGGGTCGGTGGTTAAACCAAATCCAGTTTCATTTTTTGCAAAAACCAAACCTGTCCAATCCACTTTTTTATAAGCGTTTACCTTTGTTGCCAATCTAAAACTCACTGTATTTGTAAAACTTAAATTATTAAGTACATAAACGTGTTGAGCAGTAGTATCTGTTTTTACCGGAATTTTGTAAGTTGTAAGTGAAGTGGAAGTAACTAACCATATTTCAGGTATTGTCGGCCTTTTGGCTGTGGTTGTGCTGATAATTGAGTCTTTTTCAATGCCACTTACATTGATAGAAGTTAAATATACTTTTACAGGAGTATTATCTGGTCTGTTAGCCACAAAAGGTATTAGATAAGCATTGCTGTAACTTGATTTATTTCCTTTTGTTCTGATTGTTTCTGAACTTACGACTTCGTTATTAACTACAATTTTAATTTTCAATGTAGATAATGGTGCAACATTGTCGGAGACGGCTACTTTTAAATGAATTGAATCACCATAAGTTATGGTACTTTCTTTCACTGTTGCCGTATCAATTTTTGGTGTGGAAGAAGCATAGCGCACCACAATATCTTCGTTGGTACACGCCCAGAAATTACTGAGCAAACCCATAATGAGCAATGATTTTATTATATTTTTCATGATTTTTTTATTTCTAATTTATTTCCCTTCGGTCGCTGACTGTTGGTTCTGACTTCTATATTAAATTAATAGCCCGGATTCTGGATCATAGATGGATTTTTATCAATTTGAGCCTGAGGAATAGGCATGATTAGCTTCTCAACTGTAACTTCGTTCATAGGCAATCTTCCTGCATCGCGCGAGTTTAACGTATTCATAATTTCATATACTTTGCCGGTACGTACCAGGTCGAACCAACGTTGCCCTTCGAAAGCAAGTTCTAATCGCCTTTCGTTCAGCACTGCATCTTCCATTTTTGTTTTCGACGAAGTAATATCCGAAGTCAGATTTGGTAATTTTGCTCTGGCGCGAATTGTATTTACAAGTGTGGCTGCTTGAGCTAAATCGCCCTGTGCTACAAAAGCTTCGGCTTTTAACAGAAGGATATCAGCAAGTCGTAGTTTAATAACACTATGATATTTTGAGCGGTATTTGTACATAAATGGATAGTTTTTTGCCGGATAATGTAAGCTCCAATCTACACTGGCATATACAATAGTTTGATTTTTACGTTCGGTATCGCCTGCTTTATCAAAAGCTGCTATTAAGTCGCGTGATGGTGTAAACCATTTTTTCCAATCGTATTTGCTGCTCGAAGTTGCTAAGTCAATACCACACATCCAGGTTAACCAGTTTCCACCTCCGGCAAATGTTATTTCAAAAATTGCTTCCGAGGTGTTCCGGTTTTTTAAGTCAGTATTACCAGAATTCATGTCAAACAAGTCACCAAATTTTGGCACTAACGAAACATCTTTTTCCACTTCTGCGCAATACTGAATTACTTTTGTATAGTCGCGAAGTGGCTTTTCGGCATAAATTTTTGCTAACAAAGCATTAGCTACTGTTCGCGAAAGTATAAATTTGTTGCTACTGATTGCAGGTGCTCCGCCAGATTCGAGTGCAATATTCAGATCTTTTACAATCTGACGATAAACAGTTATTGCAGAGTCTTTTTTAGGATAATAGAGTGGGTATACTTCTACAATATTCTTTGCATTAATTGCTGGTGGTTCAGTCAGAACCAAGGGCACGTCGCCCCAAAGTCGCACAATATCAAAATAGACCATCGATCGTAATATCAATGCTTCTGATTTCCATTTTTTGCGCTCAGCTGCTGTAAGTGTTGTGTCAGGAACCGAATCTACATTACATATAACACTATTTGCAGCTGCTACCATACCAAAAAGTTGTTCCCAATCACGGTTAATATTTTTATTATTCCCATCCTGTTTTTGTTGTTCTAATTGTGCTAACTCAGCATCGGTAGCGCCACGATAGGCATTATCAGCATGGCTATCGGCATACACGAGCATATCCAATCCCCATGATTCTAATTTATTGCCAGCGAGCATATTGTACATGTAGTCGTATTGGGTTTTCATTTCGGCTTTCGTCAGAAACTTGACAGTATTACCGGCATTAGAAGTTCCTCCTACATTTAATTCGCTGAAATTTGAAATGGGTTCGTAATCCAACGAACACGAAGTTAAGAGCGATAAACTGAAAACGATTAAGCTATATATTTTTTTTGATTTCATTTCGGTGATTTTTTAGAATTCAACATTTATACCCATTACATAACTCTTTGATTGTGGATAAGTTCCATAATCTACACCCTGAACAGGCGCATATCCTACATATTGATTTACTTCAGGATCAAATCCTTTGTATTTTGTTAATGTTAACAGGTTTTGACCAGTCATATAAATCTGAAAACGGGATAATTTCAGAGTTGATAATAATTTTGAATCCAAATTGTACGATAAGGTTAAGGATTTCACGCGCAGGTAACTTCCATCTTCAACAAAACGGGTTGATGGCAACAGATTTTCTTTGGTCAATGAAGCTCCCGGCATATAGGTGATCATTCCCGGTCGGCGCCAACGGTCTAACACTGCTATTGATTGATTTTTATCATCATACATACCTTCGGTTTCCATACGCGATACGTTGAATATATCGTTTCCATACGATCCTTGTAAAAACACATTCAAATTAAATCCTTTGTACGAAAAATTATTTGTTAATCCGTATGTGAAAATCGGATTGGCATCGCCAATAACCGACCGTTCGCTTAATGAAGGTATACCGTCTGTATTTTTTGTTTCATAGAGCAGTTTTCCTGTTTCAGGGTCTACACCAAGCGCTTTATATCCGTAAAACACACCCAAAGGTAAGCCGGGAGTCATTAATACAATTTTTTCGCCTGTTGCCGATTCTGCAAAATAATACTTTTGCTGTAGGGTAAGTTTTTCCAATTTGTTTTTATTGAATGAAATATTGAAATCTGTTTCCCACGAAAAATCTTTTTTATTAATATTTTTAGAATTTATGCCAATTTCTATTCCACGATTACTCATTTCACCTTCGTTGCGTGTAAGGCTACTTACAGGTGCTGTTGCTGGTAATGGTACATCAAGTAGTAAATTGGTAGTATATTTGTAATAAGCATCCAGAGTAACACTCAGCTTGTTTTTTAAAACAGTTAAATCAACACCCAAACTGCTCTGCGAGGTTGTTTCCCAGGTTAAATCCACATTACTCATGCTGGCAACCGATAATGCAGGAACAGCATCTGCATAGATATAGGCTCCATCAACCGTTTTCCACCACTCCTGACGTTGAATGTTATATAGTTTTAAATAGGCATAATCGCCAATTCCAGATTGATTTCCGGTTTGCCCCCAACCGCCCCGAAGTTTTAAATCATCGACCCAATCAATTCCCTTCATAAAATCTTCGGAAGAAATACGCCAAGCTGCTGATGCAGAGGGAAAATAGCCCCATTTGTGTCCCGGAGCAAGCTTGGACGAACCATCGGCACGGAAATTCATTGTAAGTAAGTATTTGCTGTCATAATTATAGGTTAAACGCCCTAAGTACGACATAATAGCCCAATCAGAAGCCGATGTTCCACTCCATTGTTCAATCTTATTTCCTGCATTTAAGGTCTTTATATCAGCAGTTCCAAAATGCGATGCAGTCATATACGACTGATTCCAGGTTGAACTGGTATACGAAGTACCAGCCATAGCTCCGTATGTGTTTTTACCAAAAGTTTTATCAAAGCTCAGAATATTATCAAAAACCATTATGGTGCTTAGTGACCGATTGTCCGAAGCTTGTCCGTACATTGATCGGCCATACGAAGTTTTAATTGGATCTAAAAAACTGGTAGCATGATAATTAACACGGTCTACACTTACCGATGATTTTAATTTTAAATATTTTGTAAACAAAATATCAGCTGTACCACTTCCTACAAACCGGTTGCTATTATTCGTATTATCTTCGGTTCGCGACATATTTTCTACGGGATGTGTTACATTCGTACCATAAAAATTATTGTAATACTGTCCCTGATTAGCCTCGTCCCATACTGATGCATAAGTGGGTGTGTTTATTACAGATAAAATTACACCGGCTCTGTTTGCTCCTGTACCCGAAATAATTCCGTTGTTGGTATAATCAGAATATGCAAAATTTGTAGAGACTTTGAGCCAGGGTTTGATTTGATTGTCTATATTGGCTCTTACATTATATCTTTTATAGTAAGCCACCGGAATTACACCTTTTTCGTTGGTATAACCAGCCGAAAAGAAATAATTCATTTTATCGGTCGAATTCGAAACCGAAAGTTGATATTCCTGAGCTATTCCGGTGCGGAATGTTTCCTTAAACCAATCGGTCTTATCGGTTAGTCCATCAGGCAAAGTCACAGCCCCAAGCTCATCCATTAAATCTTTGTATTGCGCCACATTGAGCGATTGCATTTGTTTAACAACTTGTGTAATACCTACATGTGAGTTAAACGATACTTTGGCAATTCCCTTTTTACCTTGTTTGGTGGTAATAAGTACAACACCATTCGAAGCACGGGAACCATAAATAGCAGTTCCGGATGCATCTTTTAATATCTGCATACTTTCAATATCGTTTGGCGACAGAAAGTTTATTTCGTTCATTGGAATTCCATCTACCACATAAAGTGGATCGTTACTGGCAGTAATCGAAGTGTTACCACGTACCCGTACTACCATGCCTGCGCCCGGTTCGCCACTGGGCTGAATCACTGTAACACCGGCAGCTTTTCCCTGAATTGCAGCAGCAGCTGAAATAATTGGACGTTCGCCAATATCTTTAGTGGAAACACTTGAAACCGAAGTGGTTAAATCTTTTCGCTTGGCTGTTCCGTAACCAACAACAATCACTTCATCTAAGCTTTTAGCGTTTTCCAATAACACTATCCGCAGGTTTTTCTGTGAGCCAACAGTTATTTCTTGTGGATTCATACCTATGTAGCTTATCATAAGTACATCTTTAGGACTTACTTCAATGCTGAATTTACCATCAAAATCTGTTACTGTTCCATTTGTTGTGCCTCTTACAATAATGTTTGCTCCGATAATAGTTTCGTTTTTTACATCAACTACTGTTCCGGTTACAGTTGTTTTTTGTGCATAAAAAATTTGAGGTACACCCATTAATATTAATAATGGAATGATTCCCCTTACAAGATTCCTACACAAATACTGTGTATACATGTTTAAGCGTTTTCTTTTCATGATTTTCATTGAATTTTATTTAGTTGGTTACTTGAATTTTTGTTTTTAAGTCTGCTATTTGAAGTTCAAATTCTCCCGGTTCAGTTACCCATTTATTCTCTGAATTTACAAATGCAAGGTCTTTTTTGCTTATTTCAAATTGGACTGTTTTCGTCTCGTTTGGTTCTAAATTTATTTTTGTAAATCTTCGCAGGCGTTTTACATCGGGCGAAATGGAAGCAACTAAATCGCTACTGAAAAGTAATACTGTTTCTTTGCCGCTTTGGTGTCCGATATTCGTTACATCAACCTTAACATATAACAATTTGTTGTCATTTAATGTTTTATCCGATACGGTTAAATTGCTGTATTTGAATGATGTATAGCTCAACCCGAAACCAAAGTTATACTGAGGATTATAATCCGATTCGTATTTGTAAGCTCCTTCGGATGGTTTCTGTTCTTCCGAAAATTTATGGATATAACTTACAGTGGAATTTGCATAAGCAGGATAGGTGTAAGGTAGTTTGCCAGAAGGATTTACGTCTCCGAATAAAATATCGGCCAATGCATCACCTCCATAGTTGCCTGGTAAGTAAGTTTGTATTACTGCCTGCATTGCAGGTTCAATTGAACGAATTATACGTGGACGACCTTCGTTTAAAATAAGCACTACAGGTTTACCGGTCGAGGCTACAGCTAATGCTAATTTCTGTTGTAATGAACCTAAATTCAAATCATTTAAATCGCCCGGCTTTTCAGTATACGTATTTTCTCCTAAGCATAACAGCACCACATCCGCATTTTTAGCTGCACTTACGGCTTTATCAATATTGTTTTCAAACTCATCGAAATATTGACCATCTTCTTTATAACTCACTCCGGCTACATAATCTACATGCTGCTTCCCAATTTTATTTTCGACTGCCTCAAGAATTGTATTGTATTTTCCAGCAAACCGTTCAACTTTATCTCCTTGCCACGAGTATGTCCAGGCACCGTTTAGTGAACGCATACTGTTTGCATTCGGACCAGTAACTAATATTCGAATGTTTTTATTCAGAGGTAATATATTATTCAAATTTTTTAGTAAAGTAATTGCTTCAGCAGCTGCATTGTACGATAATTTTGCGTGTTTTTCTGATCCAAAGTCAGGGTAATTTTCAGCAGAAGTCAACCGATTTTCAAATAAACCAAGTTTCAGCTTTAATTTCAATATCCGACGTACTGCATCATCAATTCTGCTTTCTTTGACTTCACCGGATTTTACCAAAGCAACAAGGTCGTTGCAAAAATTTACATAATCATACGGAACCATCGACATATCGATACCTGCATTAATAGCCAGTTTTATGGCTTCTTTATTGTCTTTTGCAATTTTATCGCGTTTTTGCAGATTAATTATGTCCATCCAATCCGTAACCACCACACCCCCAAAACCTAATTCTTCTTTTAATAACTTGGTAATAATATCGTAACTGGCATGTACTGAAACACCATTTATTAGCCCGGAATTTATCATTACCGATTCTGCTCCGGCATCAATTGCAGCTTTAAATTGGGGTAAATGATATTCCCGTAATGCATTTTCAGGAATATTGGCTGGCGTACGATCCTTACCTGAGACAGGTGCCGAATAACCTGTAAAATGCTTCAGGCAGGATGCTAGCTTGGTTGGATATGAAATGCTATCAGTAATACCCTCGTAGCCTTTAATCATTTGTTCACCCATAACTGTTATAACGTAAGGGTCTTCGCCCAATCCTTCGAATTGACGTGAGAAGCGAGGGTCAGCTCCCAAATCGAGTACCGGCGAAAAATTCCAGGGAATCCCACAAGCTCTTGTTTCGTATGCACTCACATAAGCCATATTGTAGGCATGTACAGGATTAAAACTGGCAGCCAACGTGATTTCTTGCGGAAACATGGTGGCTCCAACGGCATAAGTGGAACCATGAATGGCATCAATGCCGTAAATTATTGGGATTTTAAGTTTCGTTTCAGAGGCTTTCTTTTGAATTTTTCCAATTATTTTATTCCATTCGGAAGGAGTTAATGCATAATTATTGGTTGTATTCAGAACAGAACCAATTTTATACTCAACAATAGCTCTTTGTAATCGCAAACTGTCGAAATCAAATGGAATTTTTGACTCAAAAACAGTATCACCGTTTCCAATGGCGTCTAATGTAATTTGGGTCATTTGACCCACTTTTTCTTCTAAAGTCATTTCAGACAGCAACTTATCAACCTTTATGTCTAAATCCGATTGAGTTTTTCCACATGCTAAAAATGCAACTGAAATAACAGAAATAACAAAATACCTGAAAATATTTTTTTTCATCTTATGTGAAAGTATTAAAATTTAAAGTGTCATTATTACAATAACTATTTAGTGTGCAAATATAACAGATTTTTAATAAATAAGTTTAATGCAATGTGTTAAAATTACACTAAGTATGTGTATTTTTTAATCTGACTGAAAATGTGATGTTTATATCCTCTTAAAATATTATCTTTGCAAAAAAAATAAAAATAAATGCCTGCAAGCTTCACGGATAATACCAATTTTTCAATTCTGCCAAGTGTTTCGGTCGATTGTGTGATTTTTGGATATGCCGAAAATACGCTTAATGTCATGGTTCGAAATGAGTTTGTGCATTTCGAAAATAAAATCAATATTGAATGGAAATTGCCGGGCAATCATGTTCGCCGAAACGAAGATATTTACGATACCACAGCACGTATTATAAAAGAGCAAACCGGATTAGATGACATTTATGTTAAACAGTTTCATGTGTTTAGCGATGTTGACCGTTTGTCGCGCCGACCGCAGGATTATGAATGGGTAAAACCCCGATTATTGGACGACCGTGTAATTACAATTGGCTTTTATTCGCTTGTAAATATCGATTCTGTTAAAAATGATCAATTAATTGAAGTTGCCAGATGGATAAATGTATATCAACTTGAGAATTTAATGTTCGATCATAATGATATTTTGCAGGAAGCATTAAAAAAATTACGTTACGACCTGATACATGAACCTTTAGTTTTTGAACTTTTGCCTGAAAAATTTACGCTTACTAAAATGCAAAAAATCTATGAGGTTATATTTAATACTACGTTTGATAAGCGAAACTACAGGCGAAAAATTAATAAAATGCCTTATTTAATTCCGACATCCGAAATTCAAACCGGTGTATCTCATAAACCTGCCCGTTACTATACATTCGACCGTGAAATCTACGAAGCAAATAAAAAAGAACGTTTCGATTTCAGTGTGTAAATCGTTCTCTTACAAAGGATTTAACGAAACTTTGCTTCAATCATTACCGGAAAATGGTCTGAAGGATAGCTGCCTTCAGAATATTTTTGAGTAAGTACTTTGTAGTTCTTAACCTTAATTTTTCGGGTAAATATATAGTCTATTCTTTTAAAATTAGTCATAGCATTTTCGGATATGTCGAAACCATTAAAAGTACCGGAAATGGCTGATTCTCTTTCGCCACATTTAAGAAATGAATCGTTCAAGCTGCTTGATAAAACCTGATACATTTCAGTTTCTTCAGTGGTTGCATTTAAATCGCCCAATAGTATAACAGGAAATTCACCAGCAATAATATTTATTCTCGAAACTATAAGTTTTGCACTCTCAACGCGTGCTTTAACACCTATATGGTCAAAGTGAGTACAAAAAACATAGAAAGTTTTTTTATTTATTACATCGAATACTTTTGCCCAAACACATATTCTTCTATAGTTTGCATCCCAACCTATGCTTAAAACATCCGGTGTTTCGGATAAAAAGAAAAAACCACTTTCAACAATATTATATCTTTTTGTTTTATAAAAAATGCCAATTTGTTCGCCGGTTGTCCCTTGTTGATTATCCCGACCATAACCAATATAAGTATAATCTGGAATTAATTTTTTTAAATCTTTACTTTGTTTTTCATTTCCAATTTCCTGTACAGCTAACAAATCAAAATTAGAATCGCAAATTATCCGTGCCACATCTGCCTTCCTGTTTTCCCATGCTCGAGCAGCAGTATCTGCCGGTGTTTGAATTCGTATATTAAAAGTTGCAATTCTGAACAACTTGTTTGGGTCTACTGCTTTTAATCCAGATATTCCAAAAACTAATGTGATTACTACAAAAATTAATTTGTTCATAGTATTTTGTCTGCTTATTTTCAGTATTTATATACCCAACTTATCTTTGCCTTTTATTGTATTTATTAGTTTCATTAAAAAAATATAGGTAATTGGAACCAGCGAAAGTGCATTTGCCCAAATAAGCGGTGCATCGTTTAGAAAAATACCATAAACTAACCAAAGTGATATACAAACTTCTACAATACAATACATTACGAGCGATATACTATGTGTGTCTTTTGTTGTGAAAACTTTAATTGCCTGTGGAAATTGATTTAAAACCGATAGTAGTGAGGCTGAAAATCCAACAATTTCAATTGCATTCATTTTTTGTAGTTTAATTTGAAAAAAGGCTGTTCGGAATTCCCCGAACAGCCTTCTATAATGCTAGTATTATCAACTATTTAACAGATACTTTGGTTGATGCACCATCAATTCGTAAAATATAAATGCCGCGGTATAATTTTTTCGATACAAAAGTACCAAATGTTCTTACTGCTTGTAACTTGCGACCGGTTATATCAAACAATGCAACTTCACGTTGAACACCTTCCACTTTTATACTACCATTGTTGATTGAAACCGAATATTTGTTCATGTCTAATTTTACAAGGCTATTAGGAGGCGTTTTTTTCCAGGCTTTGATTGTATCAGCAAATACAACTGCTATTTGAGCATCTGCCTTTCTATCAGAAGATAAGCTAGACCCATCCAATTTAGATTCTTCGTATTGCCAATCTCTACCACTAAAGTATTTGTATTCGTTCAAATCCGATTTGTATGATATTGTAAATGTACCATCCAAATTTTTAACTGCAGGTTTCCAACTTTTTCCATCCCAACCAAAATCGCTGCCCATCATAAATACCGAATCAGTTCCGGCTGGAGCCACAATATTGAATGTTACTGTTTTAAGACCGGCTGCTCCCGGATAAATACGATTGAAAGTTAAATTGTCATGAAAAACTTGTTTTAAAGTTGGATCTGATAATTTTAAATCACCTTCTTTTTGTTGGTATGCCCAAGATGGTCCTGTAGCTAACTTATACGCCAGTTTGTTAGCATCTTCAGTGTGAATTTTAATTGAGAAAAAGTTTCCGTTTGCATCTGAATTTGTTGCACTGTAAGTCATTTTAGTATCAGTTGAATCTTTTTTACCAACAAAACCCGGACTTTTCCAACCATTGAAACTACCTGTTGCATACAATTCGGTGATTTCTTTTGGTACATAAGCTTCAATTAAAATGTCAGCTGGAATAGGAGCCACGTTTGGATTAAAAGTCATTGCCCATTTGGCAACAGTGTCGTTAACCAACGCATTATATTTTCTGTTACCTGCTAATTCATTCCCATCCTTGTCTTTTTCTACGTAAGCCCAATCGCCACCACCACTACAATATTTATACTCAACGTTGGCTGTAGTTACGCCGGCATTCCACGTAGCATCATCTACTGTAATTGTATAGTGTGTATCATCCGTTTTTGTAAGTTGTACCTGATTGTTGTTCCAACCATTAAAACTACCTACCAACCAAACTTGATATGTGGGTGTAGGTACAACCACATTAAAAGTAACGTTGGCAGCGTTCAACATGCCAACTACGCTCATAAAAGCGAATAGTGAAGTAAAAATTCTTTTCATAACATTTTAATTTTAGAGATTTGTAATAAGTGATATTTATTTTATATTAAAATTACTTGGGGTCAAAGATACATTATCAATCCACAAGTCATCAAAAAGAGTATGATAATTGATAGATAATTGAGTGCAAACGTTTGAAATCAAGTGAATTTAACACAATCGAGGGCTTCGATGCCACCCGATTGTGTCATATTGTCAATAATTAGGATTTTGTTTTAAATTAGGATTTGCATTTAAATCGGATGCAGGGATAGCAAATAAGTTGTATTTTTCATCAAAATTTTGCCCGGCTTCTACGCCGCCTTTCCAAGGCCAGTTATACGTAGTAGTCCCGCCATACATTCCAAATCTTATTAAATCGGAACGGCGATGTCCTTCAAAATTAAATTCGCGCGCGCGTTCGTCTATAATTGTATTCAAATCAATAGAAGTCAGCACTTTGGCATGTGATCTGTTTCGCAAGGTAGTTATGGCTTGCAAAGCAGTAAGCCCACCAATTTCGGTTGCACCACGCAATACGGCTTCAGCATAAGTAAGGTAAGCTTCTGCAACACGCATAAATGGAATGTCGGTGTCAGTAAACTGATTATCGCTTGTTGCATTCCCATCTGCACGTACGTTAGTCCATTTAGACGAAGAATAGCCCTCAACAAATCTACCGAGGTTGGAAATTTCGAGCGTTCTGCCTTTTGCAAAAAACAAAGCTCTGTCGTCTTTACAGTATTTAAACGCTGGCGATGTTTTACCGGTAGTCAAATCGGTTTCGTCAGTTACAAGACCGGCTATTCCACTTGGAAAGAATTTTTTAATTAGCGATGAACGAGCTCTGTTACCTGACCACGCTTCTTTAGTTCCTACCGGATTCATGTCGGCTTTGTAGGTTGAAGCTATTAAAAATAAGGAAGCGCCCCAACTTTTGGTTTGTTTGCCATCGCACGCAATAGGGAAAATTATTTCCTGAGGAGCTGTATTTACACTCGAATTATCAAGCGCACCTGCATTATCTCCCATAAACAATTGTTTGTAACTTGGATTCAATGTATAACCTGAGTCAATTACTCTCTTTGCATATTGAGCAGCTTCGTTCCAGTAAGTATCGCCTACTACAGCTGGTGCTGTTGCAGTTGTTGGTGTGGATGTGTAAACCAGACCATTGATATATAAACGCGACATTAGTAACCAATTGGCAACTTTATCCACACGATAATAAGGAGCTGCTTTTGGTTCGTACATATCAGGCTCGCAAGCTTTAAGCTCTGATTCAACCCATTTAAAAAGTTCTTTACGAAGGATTTGTTTTGGAGGTTCAGTTGCTACCACATCGGTGAAAGGAACGTTACCAAACATATCCAACAAATAATAGTAATTCAATGCACGCATAAAACGTGCTTCAGCTCTTTGTTTTACCGTTTTGTCATCAGTCATTCCTTTTGTTTCAGTCAAAAAATGATTGCACAAGGTAATATTGAAGTAAAACCGTCCGTACAAACCTTTTGTAAAGTCATTAGAGTCATTCCATTTATTCTGATTCAGATCTGGAATGCCTGTGTCGCCCCATGAGCATGCTGCTTCATCGGATGTAATTTCATTCAAATTCCAGATTAAGCGAGCAAATGCCGAAAATCCTTCATCTATACCAGCTACGTCGCCATCACCAGCAGGTCCTTCTTGACCAGTCAATGTCAACGAAGAATATATTTTTGTAAATACTAAATCCTGATCAAATTTTTGAGAGACACTGGGATCAATCGGTTCCAAATCCAAATCGTTCACACATGAACTTATCGAAAATGTGAGTGATAGTAGTGTTAGTACTATTGCATTTTTAAAAATATTATATTTCATAAGATTATTTTTTTTTGGATTACAATTAAAATTTTAAACTAACACCTAACATGGTAATAATCGGACGTGGATATAATTCCTTATCAATTCCATCAAAAACCTCGGGATCCAAGCCTTTGTATTTCGTAAACACAAATGGATTTTGAACATTGACATAGATTCGACCGTTTTTAATTGTTTTCCACAAATCTTTAAAACTATAACCTACCGAGATATTATCAACCCTGATAAACGACGCATCTTGTATATAATAATCAGAAAATTGAACAATTGAAGAAGTGGCTGCTGTAAAGTTAGTTTCGAAAGCCGATGCAGGTTTATTAATAAAATATCCATTTCCTGAAGTTGAATGAATTCCTAATTCGCTCAGATTATAACTACGGGCAGCTACATCATTGTACACGTAATTTCCAAAACTACCGCGCATCGAAAATGCAAAGTCAAAATCTTTGTAACTGATTTTAGAGTTTAATCCTGCTATCAAATCTGGATTTGGACTTTTGAAGTAATACATATCATCACTATTTATTGTCGGTTTGCCATTGGCATCAACACTTCCATCTAAGTTCTCAAATTCACCTTCAATTGGTTTACCACTACCATCATACACTTGTTTGTAAACATAGAACGAATTGGCAGGATGACCCACAGCATGCGCTTGAATGTTTGCTCCAACACCGGTCGAAATTCCGCCTGTTGGTACACGGTAACCAACACCTGTTCCTCCGGTTAATTTGGTGATTACATTCGCATTGTGCGTAGCATTAAGCCCAACTTCCCAGCGAAAATCCTTTTTTTCAATAATTCTGGCATTTAAAGTTAACTCTATACCATTATTCTCCAAAGTACCTATATTGGTTATCACACGGTTACTGAAATTGGTTCCCATGGGTATGTCAACCACGTTTAATAAATCGGTGGTACGTCGGAAATAGTAATCAACTCCTCCGGTCAAACGTGATTTGAAAAATCCAAAGTCAAGTCCGGCATTGTAAGTAGTTGTTTCTTCCCATTTCAAATTGGCATTGTAAGCATTCGGTCTGTAACTTGGATAATATTCAATCACTCCATTTGCATTTTCGAACGGATAGTAAGCGCCGGTGATATTGTGTTTATAAACTGGAATATAGGGATAGTCTCCTTGATTAATATTTTGTTGACCAGTAACACCATAACCTAATCGGAGTTTTAAATCAGAGATGATATCGATATTTTTGATAAATTCTTCTTCAGATGCTTTCCAGGCAAAAGCAAACGAAGGGAACGTTCCCCAACGATTTTGTGGTGCAAACCTTGAACTTCCATCCAAGCGTACCGTAGCCGTCAACAAATATTTACTTGCTAAGGCATAATTAGCACGACCAAAGAATGACACTAATTTACTTTCTGATTTCCATGTTTTACTTTTTGCATCGTAAAAACTATCCGCATCAGTGATAGTTTTATCTCCATTTGAATCAAATCGTGCTAATCCTTGATAAAAATTACTTCCTTCTTTGTAAAAATGCTGCCATTCGTATCCTCCCATGATATCAAAACTATGTATATCAAATTCTTTAGCATATTGCATCCAGTAGTTCAACGAGTTATTGTATTTCTTAATTGTTTCGCTTCCTGTACGACCCCAGTTATGATCACTTGCTGCTACTGTAGGAATGTTTAAATCTTGAGTTCCATTAGCCTGCTCAGATCCTAAGTTCAAATGTGCTTTTAACTCTGGTAAAAAGTGAAATTTGTAATCAAATTCTGCATTCCCAATAAAATCGGTTGCATGAGAAACATCTGATTTTTGCATCAAGGTTGCTACGGGATTTCGAACTGCCAGCGTATTGAACCAAATTTCATCTCCATTCAAATAATAAACGTTGGGATAAACAACGGCATCAGCTGTTGGTTTTATAGCGTTGTAGTATTGGAAATATCCACCAAAACTCTTATATAGTTCTTCGTTACTGGTAATTGGTTGCGTTGGATCAAATGCAACTGATTGTCCTACAGCACCTGTATCGGCATAACGATTTCGAACATACATGCCTTTAAAATTCAGATTTACTTTTAAATAGTTATCAAAAAATGTTGGAGAAAGACTAATTGCACCAGTATATCGTTCGAAGTTCGAAGTTTTGATAATTCCATTTTGATTGGTATAACCTAAAGATGCACGATATGGAATGTTTTTGTAGCCACCAGTAATACTTATATTATGGTCGTGGCTCAGGGCTGCCTGATAAACCTGACTTTGCCAATCGGTATTTGCTGTGCCTAATTGATCTCTAACAGCCTGATTATCGGCGATATTTTTTGCAGTTAAATCAACTCCTGCTGCATTTTTTCCTTCAATAGGAAATGTTGAATTAACCAGTGCTCTGAATTCATCGCCTGTTAATACATCGTATTTTTTTCCAAGTACACTTACAGATGTATTACCTTCGTACGAAATACGTGGCTTTGAGTTTTTCTCCCCTTTTTTAGTGGTGATTATAATTACCCCATTGGATGCACGAGAACCATAAATAGCTGTTGCTGAGGCGTCTTTTAGTACCGTAAAGCTTTCAATATCATTTGGGTTGATTGTACTTAAAAAGTTGGCAACTCCTTTAACACCTTCATTATCCATTGCCAATCCGTCAATTACGATAAGTGGGTCGTTGCTGGCTGAAAGTGATGAGCCTCCTCGAATACGAATTGTTGCACCGCCTCCGGGGCTACCACCACCAGATGTAACGCTCACACCTGCAATTTTTCCTGTAATTAAATCCTGTGCATTGGTAGTTAATCCTTTATTTATCGCATCGGGTTTAATTGCAGTTACAGAACCGGTAGCATCATTTTTCTTAACAGTACCATAACCAATTACCATAACTTCACTGATAGCTATCGCATCTTCTTTGAGTTGAATAACAAGGTTGGTTTTGTTACCAACTGCCATTTCGATAGCTGTGTAACCAACGTATTTTACTACAAGGGTTGCGTTTGCTGCTACGGTTAAAGTGAATTGTCCATCGAAGTTGGTGATGGTTCCGTTGGTAGTTCCTTTTTCAAGAATGTTGGCGCCAATAATAGGATCGCCCGTTTGTGCATCTTTTACTACGCCTGCAATGTTCAGTTTTTGCGCATTAGCAATTAGTCCGAACGAAAGAAATAGAATACAGGTAAGTGATGCTTTCCAATTTAGCTTAAAGTTTGTTCGCTTCATGCATTATTAAATTTAAAGTTTGTTTGTTGAATTAAACCTATTGTTAAAGTTCTTGTTAATTAGCATAAAT
>Ga0172367_10003489_pt1 | contig 20342 bp, 15 predicted proteins | sample Lak10m_FD_114542 | JGI IMG/M metagenome (GOLD analysis project Ga0172367, IMG submission 114542) | Freshwater microbial communities from Kabuno Bay, South-Kivu, Congo - kab_022012_10m | ecosystem: Environmental > Aquatic > Freshwater > Lake | place: Democratic Republic of the Congo: South-Kivu...
GACCGATCCAACGTGGTTGGGACATCCAAGAGCTGCAACCCTTCAGCACACGAAATATGGCCCTTTGATCCCGCCGCGATCCGGCTGTTACGCGAACTCTCCAACAACGGCCCGAGCCATCCCGACTCCAACTCCGCACCCCCTTCAATTAGCAGGTCAGCCTTGTTCAACTTGGCGATAAAGCTCGGCTTCGCATCCACAAAATGGGGATCCTCCGTGGGCTTGGCGAGGCAGACAATCTCCGCTCGATCTCCCAACACCGCTGTCGCCAAGGCCGCAATGTCCGGCGTCGTGCAGGCGACGAAGAGTCGCCCATGCGCCGTCCAAGGCATGAGACCACAACTCAACACCGCGACGAGAACCAGGCTTCGAATTATCTTCATCCAAGTTGAGTTGTGAGAGTCTTGCCCTTGAGGATCAACCTAAAACTTGTGCGCCGCATGCGCCCCTAACAAAAACTCCAGCTGCAACCAAATGGAGTGGTCCGTGCCAACCTGCTCTCGTCGGTCGTGATTGTACTGAAGCCGAACCTTCGAAAACTCCGTCGGAAACCAACTCAGGTTTGGAGAAATCCGCCACCGGGTCGCACGATCCAGATCCGGACTCCAAGCCGCTTCGTCTCCACTCGAATAGTCTCCTCGCAACCCCGCAACCCAACCCCGCGTGAACCCGTACGACAGCTGCGAATAAAAGCCGTAGTCCACCAATCGTTCTTCCGGCAGAGACAGGTCGATCACGCCATCGGCGTCAAAATCCAAATCCGACGCCCCCGCCTGGTAGCGCCGCAAAAGAAACTCGGTCTGCCAAGCCACAAACGGGAAACCTCCTTCGTGTCGTGGGGATTTCCATTTCCAGGTCAGGTCCGTGCCATAGATCTCGGTGCGCGTATCCGTCCCCGAGCCGTTCGGTCCAAATGCAGCTGAGAGCCCCGAGAGCAAGGTCTGGTTGTCGGTCAGTTCGAATGACATCGCATATCGGGGGGCAAAGATCAGATCCGCAAACGATTGGATCGAGCCCTCCGACACCTCTCTTCCGAAGAGCCGTTCCCCCTCGTTCGAGTTCAAAAAGCTCGTCGCGGTTTCTCCTTGGCTGTTTTGCACCGCCAAGAAGAGCTCGGAATAAAACGGCGTAGGCACCAGCCACGAGAGCCGTGCGCCCGGGTTTCTCAAGCCATCAGGACCCAGCAGCCGACCCATCACCAAGGGCTGATCCACAAACGCCCAGGAGTGGGGATGCGTCGGGTTGTGTCGACCGAACTCCGTTAAGAATTGACCCGCCTTAAACTGCAAATTCCCAGGTAGCGAAATGGTTTCCAGAAACGCCTCCTCCAATTCCACGCCCGTCTCACCCGACGAATCCAGTTGGAATGCCACGTTCGCTTGGCCACGGAAGTACGGATCGACCATGCCTGTGAAAGTGGTCTCCAGTGCTTGCAACGTGAAACCCCGTTGCTTGGGGTCATGTCCTCCCAACTGCAAGGCGTCCAGGTCGTTCGCCGTTGACCCACCCGCCGCCAGCGTTCCAACGACCGAGAGATCGAGGTAGCTACGCCCAGGCCCACCCAACCTCAAAGGATCACCGGGCCGCCAACGTTTGTCGCTAGACGATTCCGCGCTCGAACTCGCACTCGAATTCGGATTCGTAGTCCCAGGGGGGATGGTCGCAGCTAGGGAAGGCTTGGCCGCCGAGGCCGAAGAAGCTTGCCCCGGGGACCCTTGAAGCGCGTCGATCTGTTTCCGAAGCGCATCAATCTGGGCTTGGTGTTCGCGCCGTGCCCGTTCGAATGTCTGCTGCAACTCCACAACCTTGCGCCGCAGACCCTCCGCATCAAGTGTCTCCTGCGCGTGTCCCAACAGGGTCGAGCCGAGTCCAAGGGTGATCACCAACGTTCGAGCCAATCCAAATCGGAGTCGCGCGGGTTTCATAAATTCTAGGGCGGATTGTGAAAAGACCCCGCTCGTCGTCGAGCGGGGTCTCAATCGTAAGAACTCAAGCAGGCCGCAGGGCTTTGAGGCCGGGCCCGCATTCTGGCCGTATCCTCAAATGATGCCGGCTAACTCTTGCAGCACGCGCCAATTCTCCAATCGATCCTGCTTCGCCGACAGCAACATGTCCGTCGGGTTCCCTGCCTTGTCGAAGTGCTTGGAGAACCGACCCTCGCTGCGGGCGAACATAACGAAATCGAACAACTCGCCCGTCTTTGGATCCTTGTACCAGTCCTCTTTCGGAGAAGGATTGCCCTGCAAACTGAGGCGCTCGCTGATCTTGTTACCCTTGCGAGGATCATAGATCATCACCGGGAAGGTGCGAGTATCCACCGCGAGCTTCGACTGGTTCATGGCCATGTTATCGCCCACGCCGTGCTCTGGTTGGCACGTGGTGTAGACGGAGATCACAGCGGGCCCGTCAAACTCGTTCGCCGCCATGATGGACTTGTAGAAGTGGTTCGAAAGCGCACAGCTGGTCTGAGCCACAAAGGTGTTCGGATGCATCATCGCAATCTGAGCGATCTCCTTGCGACGCTCCGTCTTGCCTTGGACCACAGTCCCGTGAACCGAGAATTTGGTGTTCTGACCCTTGAACGTAGCGGTCGAGGATTGGCCACCGGTGTTCGAATAGACCTGTGTGTCCAAGATCAACACCTTGATGTCCATGCCCGATGCCAACATGCGGCTGAGCGCCTGGAAGCCGATGTCCAACATGGCGCCATCCCCACCGATCACCCAAAGACGCTTCTTCTTCCAGCCCATTTGATCCCAGCGCGCCCGCACACCCATCGCATCCGCCGGACCGTTCTCAAACAACGAGTTTGTCCACGGAACCAAGTAAGGATTGTAGGGATACGTCGAGGCGTAAACCGTCGAGCATCCGGTTGAGTTCACAATACCGATGTTGTCTTTCCCGTGCACGAATCCCGTGGCGGCTAGCATCATTCGGATCGCCGTTCCTTCGCCACATCCCATGCAGGATCCCGCCCCGCCCACGTAGAGGAGCGAACGGTCCGTCAACATCATGTCGCTCAAAAGTTTCTCGTTGATGAATGACTTCGGCGTCTCCGGCAGCTTGCGGTAGAAGTTGAAGGTCTTCTGGTATTCTTTGAGGCTGGGCTCGTCCTTCTTCAACATCGTCAGCGCCCCGTGGTTGCCGCAGGCGTCCACACACTCCGCACAACCTTTGCACTTCGTCGGATCAATGAAGATTCCGAAATAACCCGGCTCGCCACCTTTCTTCTCATAGGTGCTCCAGAATTTCGTGGTCTTCGCGAATTGCTTGGCCATCAGGTCGCGTTCGACAGGATCCGCGATCTGTGCCAGCTCCGCATCGAGCTGAGCCTTCGGAACCACCTTGCCCAAAATCGCTGTGTCCGGACACTCCGTCACGCAGTCCATACACCCGACACAGTTGGTGCTGTTCAGGAGCGGAATCTCAGGGGCGATGTAAGAGAAGTCGCGCAACACACCCGACCCCGCCGTGATCAACGACCGCGCGCTGCACAAATCCGCCGGAAGCTCGTGCTCCGCGCTGCCGTCGTTGTAGGCACCAACCACGCGGTTGTTGAAGTCCTCAACATCCAGTACGTCGGAAGTGATCGGACGAGTATTGATCCGTTCGGCCGAAGCCGCTGTGGGTTCACTCATAAGTAGTCTTGGGAACGTGGGTTCGTAGCTTAAAAATTGTGCTTTGCGTGTGTTTAAAGGGCTTAGGTCGCCAGCACGGCATCCCCTTTAGCGGGCGCTGCAGCCGCCATAAAATTGGCCGGAATCTCCTGAACCTCGGTCAACCCCAGCTTCACGCACTTGAGGTTTTCCTCGACGACTTTCTCGCCGCGTTTGCCAAAGTATTTGCGGATATATTTCTCTACGCTGGCCAAAATGTCCGTCTGACTCATTCCCGAACGAGCCGCAAACGGCGTCACCTTGATGAAAATGCCCACCAAAACAACACCCTGCATACGCTGCTGCAAGTCAGGATCCGTTGCGATCTCGCGAGCGATCTTTACCGTGTCGAGGTAGAATACACGCAGGCGCTTGTTACGAATGATCTTCTGACCATACGCCGGAATCGCATTCCACACCTCCTGAGGCGAGAGCTTGTCGCTTTGAATAAAGACGCTGCCTCCTTGCGCGATGCCGTCCAATGGATTGCCCAGGTTAAACGCATTGACGTCGTTCAACGGGATGAACTCCACGTAATTCAACTCGCTGTGCGTGCGGATATGAGCATTGGCCACCGTGAGGTAATAGGTCGTTGGCAACCCCTTCTTCTCAGACCCATACTTGGGATAGGCCTGAACATGGAGGTTGAATAGCTCACCGACAAATGACGCGATGAGTTTGTTCGTGGTCACCGACCCGAACCCGCCCACCGAATGCCCGCGCATCGAAAACGCACCTTCAGGCCTCAGGTCAGGATCTTCCCCGTCCAGCAACGCCAAAGCATGCTTCACACCTACAACGCTGAATTCCTTGGGCTGCTCCGAGAGCATGTTCTTCACGATGGCAATGAAATGCCCCCCGCGAATGTCTCGCGACCCCAAACCAGCCGCACACGCCAGTAGCTTCGGAATGCGCGAGATCTGCGGATACTTGAACTCCCCATGCGAACCAAAACTCAACCCCGTAAGCGCATCGGCGAACGCTGCCTTGATCGCTTGAATCAGCGGGTTCGATTGCGCCAACGGGTTGTCCATACGCTCCACCACCGTCGCCGCCTTGACATTCTTAAGCGCATCCACGATCTGCGTCGCTGGGAATGGGGCAAAACACGTCACGTGCACCACGCCCACCTTCAGACTCAGCTTCTCCCGCATGTAATCCGCCGCAGCCTGCGCCGTTTCCATCATGCCGCCCATTCCCACCACCGCATACTCCGCATCCTCCATCTTATATTGGTCCACCAAGTGATAGCGTCGACCCGTATTCTCGTAAAAGACATCCATCGCCTCTTGGACCGCCGCTGGAACCTTGTCGTAGTAGAACCGCTGGGCGATCTTACCCTTCATGTAAGAGTCCTGGTTCTGAACAACACCAGACATGATCGGAAACCGGGTATCGAACATGCAACGAAGCTTCTCGTTTGGATCGCCCATGTAATCCTTCATGAACTGCAGCTCAGGAACACGAACGTTCTCGATCGTGTGCGTCGTGAGAAACCCATCCTGAACGTTCATGAACGGGGTCTCGCTCGCCTCCGCCGCCCGCCGGGTGATCAATGCCAAATCGCCAGCCTCTTGAGCGTTTCGGCCAAACAAAATCCCCCATCCGCAGTCCGCCACGCTCATCACGTCGTCGTGTCCCGCATGGACATTCAACGAATGACTGGTCAATGCCCGCGCGCCAATATGGAAAACCACCGGCAGCCGCTTGCCCGAGATGGTGTAGAGCACCTCCTTCATCAAGACCAACCCTTGACCCGACGTGAAATTCGTCACACGCCCACCTGCCAACGCATAGCCCTCGCAGGTGCTCGCCGCCGAATGCTCCGACTCCGGCTGCACAAACACCAAAGTATCCCCCCACAGGTTCTTCTTCCCGTTGGAATACTCGGTCTGATACCCCGTGCCCATCGTCGTCGATGACGTGATGGGATAGGCGCACGCGCCGTGGGTAATGTTGGTTTCAACCCAGACAACGCAACCCGCTCCATCGGAGGTGGTGGCAATTCCAGGGTAAGCGAACTTCTTATCCTCGTGGCTCATAATAAAAATCAAAAATGACGCCCTCCGGCCCGGAGGGTCTTCTCCGCCGTTGCCGACATGACGTCATTTGGTCGTCTGTCACACCCGGGCGCGACTGAAAACTCTTACCCACCCAGGCTACAAAAGCGTCGCGACCTTACAAGAGCATTTCGCGTCGGTCAATCGTTCCAAAAATGCAATCTTTGCATTCATCCAACAATGCATGTGGGCTGCCTTTGCACGGACCGGCTAGCCCCGTCGGCACGCATCCACAAAGTCCTTAAAGAACCCGACATACTCCGAAAACCGCGAATACAACCGCTCCGGGTGAAACTGCACCGAAAGGAAATACGGCAAAAGCCCCGCGTCTTCCGGGGTCAGCTCAATCGATTCAATGATCCCATCCGGGCTTCGTCCACTAACCCGAAACGGCTTGGCCAGCTTGTCGATGGCCTGGTGATGCGAGCTGTTCACACCGATCGTCTCCTTGCCGAAGATGCGTCGCATCAACGATTCCTCCACCAGCTGCGCCTCGTGCACGATCTGGTTCTTCATGTCCAATCGACTGTGGTTCAACGTCCCGGGACATTGCGATGGAATATCCACGAACAGCGTGCCGCCCAAGGCCACGTTCATCAGCTGGTGCCCGCGACAAATCGCCATCAAGGGCCGTTTTTGGGCGAGCGTCTCCTCAATGAGCAACAGCTCCATCAAATCGCGCTGCGGCTCGGCGGGAATCACGGTCTTTCGTAAATCCTCAGGCACCTCCTTCAAATACAGCTCGGGATTGATGTCCTCGCCTCCGGTGATCAAAACCCCATCGCAGCGACTCACGGCTTCGCGCACCATATCCCGGTTCGGAATGCAGGGCAAAATCCAGGGAATCCCGCCCACGGTCAAAAGTGCCCCGGGATACTGATCCGAAATGTTCGTGGAGCAATCGGCGAATTCCGTGCCCTTTTGTTGGACACACGGGGTGATGAGGATGACGGGAAACTTGCTGCGCGAGCTCATGGGGCGCTGGGTTCTGATGGGGTAATCGCTTCAGGATAACGCTCAAGCATCGCTTGGCGCACATGGTTTTCCTCCTCGGGCCGCAACTGACGACGGGCAATCCGCCGCTGGACCGCGTCTAACAACTCCAACCAATCCGCCAACGGCGGGTTCGGCAGGGCCTGCCACTGGTCGTACCGACGCTCCCGCTCAAAGAAGAGCCAACGCTTCCCCACGTGCTGGGCATACACCTCCCGGCGCTCGCCTTCCTCGTTCTTCCTTTTCCAACTGATTTCGGCCTTGTTCGCCATGAAAACTTAAAATACTGGGCTCCCTCTACAACGGCCGATCCACACTCGCCACTGCCATCGCTGCGATCCCCTCTTCTCGCCCTAAAAAACCCAATCGCTCGTTCGTCGTGGCCTTGACTCCAACCCGCATCACGCTGATGCCCAAAGCCTCCGCAATGTGCGCCTTCATCTCCTCCACGTGCGGCGCGATCTTCGGTCGCTCGGCAATCAGTGTCGCATCCACATTGATGATTCGACCCTCATGAAAGCCCGCCTGCCGCGCCGCCTCCTGCAAAAACATCCGGCTCGAAGCCCCTCTCCATCGTGGATCCGTGTTCGGAAAGAAATGCCCGATATCGCCTAACCCCAACGCACCCAATACCGCGTCACAGATCGCGTGCATCAACACATCCGCGTCCGAGTGCCCCGCCAATCCCTTCTCGTGCGGGATTTCTACCCCTCCCAAGATAAGCTTCCGACCCGCCACAAGCGGGTGAACATCATAGCCAATGCCGACATGAACCATGGCCCGACCATAGAGCGGCTCAACTCCTTTGGCGAGCGCCATTATCAACGGGCTCGAGCCCCCAACTCCCTGGGACCGCCGGCATCCCTGCCGGCTCCGGAAGCCCCAAGTCAACTAGCCCCAACCCCAGGACCGCGGCGTTCACGCCGCTTCACCGTCCTCCTACCCACCGCGTCCACCTTCTCGAAACGCCCTCGAACTCCCCACGCCGAAGCGGCATCAATGCCACGCGCCTCCCGCCCTGGTTCGCGTCCCCCGACGCGGCGTCCCTGCCTGTAGGCCGTGTGCCCTCACCCGGCACCCAGCCCTCACGACCACCCCGCAAACCTCACGACCACCAACAAGGCCTCCTTGATCCTATCGTTCCCCGCCCAACCTTCCCAAGGCCTCACTCGCCTCGTGTCGGACATACTCGCTCGGATCCTTCAATGCCACCTTCAACGCCACGATCACCCGTGGATCCCTAGACCCAATCCGTCCCAACGCCAAAGCCGCATCCGAACGAAGGAGCGCACTCGAAGCCGAAAGGGCCTCAATCAGTTGCGGAATGGCCATCGGGCTGGTCGGGTCGACATGGAACAACATCAACGCCGCCTGACGTCGAACCCGCGGATCCGGATCTTTCAACGCCTGCCGCAACGCCTGAGTCGCCACCTTCGATGATGGCCCAAGGCTGCCCATGAGGTTCACAAGGGTGAGTCGATCGCGCGTGAACGGTGAATCCAACGCAGCAACTAAATAGCGTGCATCCCGCGCTCCTTTCGGCCCCGAAACACTCAGGTGCAATCCCCACTGGCAGTGCTGCCGACGAAGCCCCGCCGTCTCCGGGATCGGCATCACCCCGCGTAACACCCCCGGTGCCAGCTCGTAACATCTCACATACACCCGCTTCCAAACGCCGTCCGACTCCTTCGCCAAATGGAGCAACAACGGGACCGCCTGCGGCCCCATCTCGCGAAAGGCCCGACGAATGCTGGCCTCATCCGCACGCGGATCCGACATCTGCCGCAACCAATACCGCATCGGCTTGCCCTCATACATGGGCTCCGCAAGCCGTTCCTCCCCCCTGAAACACACCACCGCAACCACGGCGAAGACCAAACCCAACAGGGCTAGCCTCAGGTTATAGTGACGGGGCACATTCACCGATCCCAAATCTGTCTAGGCTCTCACCCTCTGTAAACCCAGAAACCGCTCGAATTTCCTTCCATCACCGACACCCCTGCCGGCCTTTGCCTTGAGGGCCTCAAAGTCCCACAGCTTCGTATGGAGTTCCGCCTTCAGGCGGTCCGCAAGCCCTAACGCCACCCCGCACGTCGACACCCCAGATTGGGGTAGGGACAAGGGATTGAACCTTGCCCCTCCCTCCGAACCGGACCGCGGCGTTCACGCCGCTTCACCGTCCTCCAACCCACCGCGTCCACCTTCTCGAGACACCCTCGAACTCCGCACGCCGAAGCGGCATAAATGCCGCGCGCCTCCCGCCCCGGAACCGCCAGCACCCCTGCCGCCATCCAACCTCAAATCATCCTGCCCAACCCCGCCTTCATCACGGCCTTCCCGGCCTTCATCCCAAATCAAAGGTCACATCCGAATAACTCGCTAGATTGTCCTCAAGAACGACCGAGCTCCCCAGCGAAGCGGATCGGTCACAAAACAAAAAAGACCTGAAACAACAGTAACAACAGAATCCAAATCACCATGAAAACCTCACTCACACTCGCACTCCTCGCCCTCGGCGCCCTCCAAATCGACACTGCCGCCTGGGCTCAAGGCCGCCCTCAAGGTCGCCCTCAGGGCCGTCCGCAAGCCAAAGCCAACACCCCGGCACCCGCTGCAAGCGTCGACGCCGCCCCAGACGAAGCGGTCCTCCAGGCCTTGCTCGAAACCTACGACGCCAACAAGAACGGGCGCCTCGACCGAGCCGAACGCGAGCTCATCCATGCCGACATCGAATCGGGTAAACTCGATCTCCCCGAAGGAGCCAAGCTTGGCCGCGGCCCGGGTCACCACCCCTTGCCTCCTGAGTTGCTCGAACAATATGATACCGACAAGGACGGCAAACTGAGCGACGCCGAGAAAGCAGTGCTCGATGCCGATATCCAATCCGGCAAGATCACTCCTCCCGTCCATCAGCCCCCGGCCGAGATCCTCGCCAAATATGACGTGAATAAGGACGGCAAAATCGACGAAACCGAACACGCTGCCATCGAAGCCGATATCAAATCCGGCGCTCTGGTCCCTCCCGCCCGCCCGCTCCCGAAGGCGATCGTTGATCTCTACGACACGAACAAGGACGGGAAGCTCGACGAAACTGAACACGCCGCACTCAAGGCCGATGTCGAAGCCGGCAAGATCCAGTTGCCAGCGGGTCGCCCCGGCCGCCGCGGTGGCCGCAACTAAACGCGCTTCACAGCCGCAGCCCTAGACTGTCCACAAAGACCGGAGCCCAAGGTGGGCTCCGGTCTCTTTTGCTCGCTCCTCCGTTCAACTCCTGCGAGGTGTCCGAGCTTGTTCCCAATACCCACCTCTGTCTCAATAGATGCCCAATACGTGAAACCCAATCGAACCTGGCTCAGATGGATCGGCCTGGCGCTCCTGGCGCTGTTGCTCTGGTCGTTGGTGGTCGTGGGGTTCTCCGCCCAACTGGTCGGCGCAACCACCATGACTTGGTCCCAGGCCCTCCGCTTCACCTCGCGCGACTGGATCCCTTGGCTCGGCCTCTCACCCCTGATCTTCGGATTGGTACTGGCCATCCCGTTTGAGCGTCGCACGTTGCGACTCATCGTCCCCGCCTACCTGCTCGCCGGTATCGTGAGCATCACCCTCGCCGGACTCACCTCCGAATGGCTCGCCAACACCGCTTGGTTTGATGTGGGTGCGGTGGAAATGGAGGGGCAACGGCCCAACTTACCCGATCGCGGCCCCCCCCGGTTCCGCGAGGGTCCCCCGCCCGAAGGCCGCGAGCCAGGGGGACCTCGTGGTTCACGGATGGGACCTCCTCCCTTCGCTCGTGGACGCCGAGGACTCCTCCCCCCAGTCTGGTTGCGCGCACGGTTCCACTTTCCCGTTTTCGTCATGGTGCTCAGCATCGCCAACGCATGGGTCCTCTATCGTCTCTCCCAAGAACGGGGATGCCGCACGCTCGAGCTCAGCGCCCATCTCGCCCAAGCCAAACTCCAAGCCCTACGCCTCCAACTCCAGCCCCACTTCCTCTTCAACGCTCTCAACGCGATCTCCACGCTCGTCCACAAGGATCCGCACCGCGCCGATGACATGATCGCCAATCTCAGCGACCTCCTACGCGCCGCGCTCGAAACCCAAGAACAAGAGATTCCCGTGCGCCGCGAACTGCAGCTTCTCGATCTCTACCTCGACATCGAACGAATGCGCCTCGGCAGCCGGCTCTCCATCGAAAACCATATCCAACCCGACACCTTGGATCTGCTTGTGCCCACCATGATCCTCCAACCCATCGCCGAAAATGCCATCCGCCACGGCATCGAACCTCGCCTCGCCCCAGGCCTGCTCGTACTCGAATCACTCCGCCTCAAAGATCGACTGGTCCTCACTGTTCGCGATAACGGCATCGGCATTCCCTCCGAAACCCAAACTCAGACCCCGCGTCGCGAAGGCATTGGCCTCGCCAACACGCGCGCCCGGCTCCAAGAACTCTACGGTTCCCGCGCCGCGATCACCGTCCAGTCCTCCCCAGAGACTGGCACCTCCGTTCATATCGAAATCCCACTCCCCTCCCACGCCCACGTCGCATGACTACCCCTTCCCAAAACATTCGCGCAGTGATCGTGGATGACGAACCCCTCGCGCGCGATCGCATTCGCTCACTGCTCGATAAAGAGCCCGACATCGAGGTCGTCGCCGAATACGCCAGCGGCGTCGAAGCCCTGCCCGCGCTCAAACAGAACCGCCCCGACCTGCTGTTTCTCGATATCCAAATGCCCGAGATGACCGGCTTCGAGATGTTGGAAAAACTCGAAGAACCCCCGCCCATCACCATCTTCGTCACCGCTTTCGATCAACACGCGATCAAAGCGTTCGAAGTCCATGCGCTTGACTACTTACTCAAACCGTTCAAGCAGGCTCGCTTCCGCGAAACACTCGATCGCGCACGTTCAATGCTCGGCGCGAAGCATAATGAGGACCTCTCCCAACGGGTTCTCGAAATGTTGTCCGGTCGCAAAAGCGGCCAATCCTACCTCTCGCGAATCTCGGTCAAACTCGACGAGCGTCTCGTCTTCCTCAAAGTGGAAGGTGTGGATTGGATCGAAGCTGCCGGCAATTACCTCGTCGTCCACGTCGGCAAAGAGTCGCATCTCATCCGCGAAACCCTCACCTCCATGGAGGCCAAACTCGACCCCGCCCAGTTCCTAAGGATCAGCCGATCCGCTCTGGTCAACCTCGCCCGCGTCAAGGAACTGCAACCCCTCTTCAACGGCGAGCACGCCGTCGTCCTCGAAAACGGCAAACACCTCACCATGACGCGCGGGCTGCGAGAAGTTGAGGACCGCCTCAAGTTCTCCTGAGTCCCCCCGAACTTAAAGATCCAACGGCCCCACAAGCTTCTCGCCGTCCATCGCGTAAATGCCCACCAAAAACCCGTTCTCACGGATCTCTCCCACCTTCAGCTGCCCATGCAGGGTCACCGGTTGGTCCATCACCGGCTTAACACCCTTCGTTCCCATCTTCACACTCACCCACTCCGTGATCTTCGGCACCGCCCCATAGCAACACATCGACTGGTCTTTCATCAGCAAGAGCTCAGTCACCAACCCGCCCTCCACTTTCAACGGAAGCATAAAACCCTTCAGCGCCACCTTCGATTTGTCCAATGCCCGAATCGCCTCAGGGATCTGGCTGACGGTATTGGTCTTCACCGTTTCCGGCTTGCCCAAAGTCTCATCCGGCATCTCATACACAAACGACGCCAGCTTCTCGAAGCCTAATTGCATCGGCTCTCCGTCCACCGACGGGGTCGGCACCGAAATTGGGGTCTTCGCCGATGCCGCAGCCAACGCCCCGTCTGCGGCCTTGGCCTGCGTCACACCCGCCGCTGCATTCGTAGCCCCCGCGCCCGCGCTCGCCTCAGGCTTCGACCCAATCGCGGTGCCACGCACCTCCGCAACAGGTTGTGTCGGTGCTTGCGCCGAATCCCCACTCGGCTTACAGGCCGCCATTCCCAACCCAATCCCAACCATTCCCAACGCGAGTATCTGATGTGATTTCATAAACACAGAATCCCAAAATCCACGGCACTAATTGACTGTTACGCTCACCCGCCGAAACATGCAACGCTGTCGTACAGCCTGCCTGCCCGCACGCCCTAGCCAGGTAGGGACGTCCCGCGAAAGCGGGACGCTCGGAAGCCAGAAGTCTCACCGTCCTACCGACGCAAGATCAATCGATGGTCCGCACGCTTCGTCTGGTTGTAAGCCAACGGCGGCAGATCCGTCAGCGTCGGCGACGTCGTCTCGTTCAATATCGATCTCGCCATCGCCTGTAATGCCGTCCAGCGCGTCCACTCCATCGTAGGCGCATGCGCGATCTGCCTCAACAAACTGCGCCACTCGATCATCGCACGATCAATGTCGCCCGCCCCCAATAGCTCGGTGGTCCATCGATGTTTGTTCGCCGGATTCTTGTGCAACGCCGCCACCACCTGCTCCGCCCCAGACCCGTAACCCGGCGGAACTCCATTCTCCAAATACCCCGGGATCCGTTGAAGCCCATACATTTTCTGACACGCAATCACCAGCTTCCCAGCCCACCGATTCTCATCACCCGCAAATCGAAATCCCGCGTCCAAGTTCGCTAGGTCATAAATCATCTCCTCCAGCGGATACCCCTCGTCCTCCAAACTCGCCGCAATCGCCAACCCGTCCGCATGCGAAAAGAATCCCACCACCCGCCCACGCCGTGTCGGCACACCGGACGCATCAATCAATCCCAACCGACGCCACAGCATCGCCACACCGGTTGATGTCGGCAGCTTTAAACACTCCGTCGACCAGGCACAGCCGACACACTCAGGAACCGGGACCTCCCGCATGGGAGCCTGCACCAACGCCACGCCATGAACATCAACCCGAGCCTTGACCCGCGATCGCTCCAACCCGATGAGGGCTTGAAGCTGCTCTCCTTTCTGCTGCACTCGAATCACCTCCGACCCCTCCTTCTTCAACCCTGCAGTGAGTGCAGGCACCACCGCCGTCTTCCATTCATCCGCAGTCACCGTCCGACCGTTCCAGTTCAACAGACGTCGCACCGCCTTCGCCATCACGATCCGGCCATCGTTCAACACATCGGCCACCGGCATCATCCGGGCGTGGACCTTCGCCACGCCCTCACGAACTTCTCCGGTCTCACGCACCGGACCTAATCCCAGTTCCTCCAAGGCGCGCGGATCCGACCACAAAGGGCGAAACACCACGTCGCGTGCGTCGACGACCTGCTGCACCCCTCCCGCCGCGACGCCCGCGTCGTCCGTGGCCACCGTCGCTTGTCCAGGTCCCACCGCAGGAGCGCTTTCATGGCTTGCCAGCGGGGCCTTCCCACGAGGGCCTCGGGCCACCCAGGCACGTGCCACCTCCACTTCCTCCACCGATGGCGCGTCCTGCCATTCACCCGCGCTGTTAACGATCTGTTTTAATCGGTGCCTCACCCGTCGTGCACGTTCGGAATCAGTCTTCAAGCCACAGGGTGCCTGCGGATGTTTCATCGCTTCCTCAACCCCAAGAAAAATCGGCTTCGTCGTGAACAATCGCGTCTGCACCCGAACCGCGCTTTCAAACGGATCCTGCCCCGCCGCCGCCGCCGCATGCATCAACCCCAGCAGCGCGCTCCAGTCCACAAGCCCGTTACGCGCCAGCTGACACGCGTAGCCTTCGTGTTGCCTGATTCCTCCTCCGGTCGTCAGTACATAGCCCGTTTCATCGATGCCCCGACGCCCGGCGCGTCCAAACATCTGCAGGATCTCATCGGGCCGGAGCGGTTGCTCGATGCCCTCACGCCGATACGACTCACCCGCCAACGCCACACTGCGCAACGAGAAGTTGATTCCTGCCGCCAATCCCATCGTCGCCACCACAACTCGCAGCTGCCCCGCCTTCGCGAGCGGCTCGATAATGCCCGCCCGCACCGCGTAACTGAGTCCGCTGTGATGAAAAGCCACCCGGCTACGCAGCATGCGCGCGAGGTCCTCCGGTAACAGTTGCTTCTGCGCGTCCGTCAGCTCCAAAGGGTTCGGATTCGGCAGCTGCCGCGCGATCTCGGATGCGATCGACTCCGCACCCTGTCGACGCGGCGCAAACAGCAGCACCGGGCCCAGGTTCTCGGCGAGTGCACGAGCTACAAAACGCGGCCAATGCCCGCGAATCTCCGAGGGGAGATGGTGGTTCAAATGATCCACCATGACCTCCTCAAGGGGCACCGGACGGATCTCGTGTCGCACCAACACCGCGTCGCGCCCGAGACGTCGAAACCATTTCACCACCTCCTGCGGATTGGAAACGCTGCCGCTCAGCAACAGCAACTGCGTTCCCCGAGGGGCCAGCGCCATGGCCAACTCGTAGTTCAACCCCCGGTCCGCATCCCCCAGCATTTGATACTCGTCCACCACCAACAGCGCCGGACCATCTCCGCGAATGAGTCGGCTTTTCTGCGTCTCCAACGTCGCCACCACCACCGGTGCATCCAGGTTCTCCGAAAGATCCCCCGTCGCGATGCCCACGTTCCATCCCTTCGAACGCCACTCCGCCAGCTTGTCGTTTGCCAGCGCCCGCGTAGGCACCGTGTAAATGGCCTGCCCATGGTTCTTCCCTTGGTTCGACCACAGCTCGAAAATCAACGTCTTCCCAGCCCCCGTCGGCGCATGCACCACCACGTCACGCCCCGCTCGCAACGCCGACACCGCCTCCTGCTGCCACAGGTCCGGCACCGTCAGCTGGTTGACCGCCACATCCAGTTTGTCAGCGAAGTTAAACACAACCCCCTAACTCTAATAAGCCGCTCAACCAATGGGAAGAAGTCGATTGCCAACCTAGCCGCCAAACTGCTCGACGTGCACACCTGCCCATGGGCCGTACTCTGCGCCTCGCTGTAGGCCGTGTGCCCTCACACGGCGTTGGCCCACTCCCTCCGATCCACGGACCCAGTGCGCGAGGTTCCAGCCTCGGGGCAATCGACCCGTTATTGTCAGCCCAGAAGACTCACGTCCAATCCCAGGCTTGCTTCAGCGCCCCGTCGAGAGGTTATATCCTTACATGCCCCCGGTGAAGCTCACAGACGTCGCACATACCATCGCCTCCCTGCTCGCTGTGCTCACCATGGTCGCTTCATCCCTTCCCCTCCATGGGCTCGAGGTCACACCTCCCTCTCCTCCTCCGGGTTCATCGACGCCAATCCCTCAGGCCTCGGCCTCTCAAAGTCTTCCCAACGCGTCCCGGCATTGGGCGTTCCGACCGCTTTCAAATCCGCTCCCACCCTCGACCCAACCGCATGCCCAGCCGTCCAGATCCCCTATCGATAATTTCATCCTCAGCCGTCTTGAACCCCTCCGGCTCAGCCTCGAACCCGAAGCCCCCTCAAGAACCTTGGTCCGCCGACTCTACCTCGATCTCATCGGCCTCCCTCCAACTCCACAACAATCCACTGCGTTCATCCAATCCCACACGCGCAATCCTCAACTCGCAGTCGCCTCTCTGATCGACGAACTGCTCGCCAGTCCTCACTACGGCGAGCGCTGGGCTCGACACTGGTTGGATGTCGCTCGCTACGCCGATAGCGACGGTCAAGAAGGCGATGCCGATCGACCCACCGCTCATCACTTTCGCGATTTCGTGATTCGCGCGTTCAACCAGGACATCCCCTTCGACGCCTTTCTTCGCTGGCAGCTTTCGGGCGATGAACTCGAACCTAACAACCCCGAAGCGATCGCCGCTACCGGGTTTATCGTCGCCGGACCCCACGCTGAGCTCCCGGCCAATCTCATGGAAGAGGAACGAACTCGGACCCGGTTCAACGAGCTCGATGACATGCTCTCCACCACCGGGTCCGCCATGCTCGGCCTCACCCTCGCCTGCGTTCGATGCCACGATCACAAATACGACCCAATCCCCCGACAGGATTACTATCGCATGCTCAAAGCGTTCAACGGCGGCGATCGCGCTCTCGTCCCCCTCGCTCCTCTCGATACCGCACGCCGCTACCGCCATGCGATGCCCCAATGGAAGGCCGAGTTCGACACCGCCAAGAAGGCCCGCGAATCTCTTCCAAAGGACGCCAACCCCGCCACCAAAGCGCAACACGACGAAGCGCTCAAGCTGCTCCAGGCTCGCAAACCTCAACCCCTTCCCGAGGCGCTCGCGTTCGCCGACTTCGGCCCCACCCCACGCGAAACCCACCTCCTGGCTCGCGGGGATTTCCGAGCTCAGGTCGCCCCCGTCGAACTCGGCTTCCTCTCCGCTCTCACTCAAACCAAGTCCCCCGCCGATTTCTGGCGCGATGCCGTGTCCAATTCACGACGCCCCGACTCCACCCAACAACGCCGCGCCCTGGCCGAGTGGCTCACCGACACCAGCGACGGCGCGGGCGCCCTCGCGGCACGCGTCATCGTGAACCGCCTGTGGCAACATCACTTCGGTGAAGGTCTCGTTCGAACGGTCAACGACTTCGGCACCCGCTGCGATCCTCCTTCTCACCCCGAACTGCTCGAATGGCTCGCCGCCCGATTGGTTCACGAGGGTTGGCGACTAAAACCCATCCAACGCTTGATCCTCAACAGCCGTGTCTACCTCCAGTCCAGCGCCTTCGATCCTTCCAAATCGAAGATCGATCCCGATAACCGACTGCTCGCCCGACAGCGCCCCCGTCGTCTCGAATCGGAGATCTTGCGCGACTCCATGCTCGCGGTCAGTGGCGCTCTCAACCTTCACATGCACGGCCCCGCCTTCAAAGCACCCATCGCACCCGAGGCAATCCAAGCCAGGAATCTGAAATCCGCCTACCCAAAGGATCTCCTGGACGCCCCAGCCAATCGTCGTCGTAGCGTTTACATGTTCCATAAACGTGTCGTGCAGCAGCCTCTCATGCAGGCCTTCGATGGTCCCGATGCTCAGACCAGCTGCGGCCGACGTGAAACCACCACCGTCGCCCCTCAAGCGCTCGCGCTGCTCAACGATCCCTTCGTCCGGCTTCGCGCCGACGATTTCGCCCGCCGCCTCCTCGATGAAGGCGGTTCCGACCTCTCACATCAGATTCTCCTCGCCTGGCACCTCGCCCTCGGACGAGATCCTAAACCTGACGAATCCAGCCAAGCCGCCGCCTTCATCCAAGCCCAAGTCGCACGACGTTCCACGCGCGATTCCTCAGCAACCGCCGCCGTAACCCGCCATCAAGCCCTGGCCGATCTCTGCCAGAGTTTGTTCGCACTCAACGAATTCATCTATGTGGACTAACCCCAACGTTGGCCCTCACTGCGGTCGACGCGCCCCCATCGCAAATCGTCGGGAGTTCCTGCTCAAAGCCGGCCTCGGCTGCGGCACGCTCGCTCTGGCTAACCTGCTCGATCGCGAACAACTGCTCGCCTCCACCCCTTCAAACCCCGGCCACCAAGGCGAATCGCCCGCTTCACCCATGGCCCCAAGGAATCCTCACTTCCCCGCACGCGCCAAAGCCGTCATCTGGTTGTTCATGGAGGGTGCACCCAGCTCGGTCGATCTCTTCGATCCCAAACCCGAACTCACAAAGCGCCACGGTCAAAAGATCAGCATCGACGTCTTCAACGGCAATCCAGGGCCGTTGATGAAATCCCCCTTCGCCTTCCAACAGCACGGCCAGTCCGGGGCGTGGGTCTGCGAGAAGTATCCCCACGTCGCCCAACACGTCGACGACTTCGCCTTCATCAAGTCTCTCTACAGCGAATCCAACGACCACGTTCCTGCGCTCTACCAAATCAACACCGGCATCGCTCGACCCGGATACCCTAGCGCCGGTGCCTGGGTCACCTACGGTCTCGGCAGCGAAAGCCAAAACCTCCCAGGCTACGTCGTGCTCGGTAATAGCCAGGGAGTCAAAGGCGGACCGCTCAACTGGAGCGCCGGGTTTCTGCCCACCAGCTACCAAGGCACTTTGTTTCGCCCCTCTGGTGCCCCTATCCTCAACCTCAATCGCCCCCCGCAAGTCTCCCGCGAAGATCAACGTGCTCAACTCGATTTTCTCAAATCCCTCAACGCCGACCACCGCGTCGGCCGCGAGGGTGAACCCGATTTGCTCGCACGGATCCAGAGTTTCGAGCTCGCCTACCGCATGCAGATGGAAGCCGCCGACCTCTCCAACTTCTCCACCGAGTCCCCCGAGACGCTCGAGCTCTATGGTCTCAATCAAGACGTCAGTCGCAACATCGGTACCAAATGCCTCATGGCACGCCGCTTGATCGAACGAGGGGTTCGCTTCGTCCAGGTCTACAGCGACGGCGAGTGGGACGCACACTCCGATCTCAAGGGTAATCACTCCCATCACTGCGCCTCCACCGACCGCCCCATCCATGGATTGCTCACCGACCTCAAACGCCGCGGACTGTGGGATAGCACGCTCATCATCTGGGGAGGCGAGTTCGGCCGAATGCCTGTCTCTCAAGGCAACGGTGGCCGCGATCACAACCCAAACGGCTTCATGGCGTGGCTGGCGGGAGCCGGGATCAAAGGAGGCACTAGCTACGGCCAAACCGACGAGGTCGGTTACAAGTCCGTGGTCGACCGCGTCAGCGTCCACGACTTACACGCCACCCTGCTCCATCTCATGGGTATGGACCATAAACGACTCACCTACGCACACAACGGTCGGGATTTCCGCCTCACCGACGTCGCCGGAGAACTCGTCCGACCCATCCTCGCCTGAGCCTCCAAAACAGGACGATGGACCCGCCGAGTCGCGGACTCAGGAGACAATGCCTTCGCGACGTCGGCGTGGGTAGGGACAGCCCGCTGGGCTGTCCCCGTCCCGCGAAAGCGGGACGGTTCAGGGCTATGCGTCTCAATACACGAAAGCCCCTGGGAAAACCGCAGGTCTCCTAGCCTCCCGAGCGTCCGGCTGGCGCCGGACGCTGACGTCGCAGCCAACGTGCCCAAAAGTAAAACGAGGTCGACCACCGCAGCGGTCGACCTCTTGATGAAAGTGGTGTGGCGTTGACCGCCCTACCAACGAACCATAACAACCACGACTATTTCTCAGCCTTCTCGATCTTCGAAGCCACGAGGATGTGCTTATCGCCATCCTTCTTGACTACGCCCTTGGCGACAACCTTGGCCGGTCCGCCGCACAGGTTCTTGTGGAAAGCCTTCGAAACGTCGTTCTGTTCGAGGATGTAAAGCGTGGATTTGCCGTCCTTACCTTTCACAGAAACCACGTTCTGGCACGAGTCACTCTTCTTCAGTTCGCACTTGAGGCAGCAACCGTCGCCCTTCAGTTCCTGTTCTTTTTCTTTGTCAGCAGCACGAGCGGTGGTGGACAGAGAGACAGAGACGACGCAAGCAAGCAAGGCAATGAGGTTTTTCATGACGTTTTTGAATTGGTGTTTTGATGGACTAAAGGGACTGTAGCACTCACCAGCGGATCTGGGCAAGAAGGAAGACGTGCTAGCCCAAACGCCCTCGTCAACCAACCCTCGGACCGCGGCGCTCACGCCGCTTCATCGTCCTCCAACCCAACGTGTCCACCTTCTCGAAACGCCCTCGAACCTCCCACACTCAAACGGCATGAATGCCGCACTCGATCGCCTCACCTCCGCGCCCTCTCCCTACTCCCCGCCTCCGCGTTAAAACTCCCCGCCAACCCTCACCAC
>Ga0172367_10003490_pt1 | contig 20341 bp, 20 predicted proteins | sample Lak10m_FD_114542 | JGI IMG/M metagenome (GOLD analysis project Ga0172367, IMG submission 114542) | Freshwater microbial communities from Kabuno Bay, South-Kivu, Congo - kab_022012_10m | ecosystem: Environmental > Aquatic > Freshwater > Lake | place: Democratic Republic of the Congo: South-Kivu...
AACAGCTCATCGACCAATTCGTCGGGAATGGTCACGTCTCTTCTACGTCGGGGCATAAAGCGGTCTCCTTAGTCTATGGGTTGGATTCTAGACCGCTTACACAAAATTCTGATCACTCTCGTTAATCTCCCTATGGCTACTGAATTGCTGGGCAGCAACTCTATCTTATTTCCCTGTACAGTTTCCGGGGTACATCATAGAGCTTCCCTTTTCCTTCAAGAGATTACAACTCATTTAACAGTCATTACAATTGGTTAGAGCTTTACTCATGTAGCTCATGGAAGAGATCTCCTGTAGTCATCCCATAGGGTTGACAATACATTTATACTGCTAGATGGGAGCCCGGCATAACTGATAATGTCATGGGCAGTTTGTTAAGAATGAACTGAGTAAGGTGATTACCCTGGCCATCCTTGGAATCCTTGAGACTGGTGAACTAGCCTCTCCCAGCCGTCTCGGGGATTTTTCTTGCCCTGGCTCTAGGGTGGCCAGGACCTGGGGCTCAGCTATGTTACCTGGCGGGGGGGCAAGAGGTCAGAGGTGGTGGAGTTTCTCGCGCCGGAAACCCTGACGGCGGCTTCGGTCTGGGCTGACTGCTGGGCCGCCGTGGCCACCGCCAGACTATAGACACTGGCTTCAGCCTGACCGTAGAAGGGCGACCCCAGGATCACCTGGTCCAAGGCCAGGGCGGTATCCTGGGCAAATAGCCCTCGCCGGGACCCGATGGCGATGGGCTGGGCCCCGGCCAGGCCCAATAGCTGGCCCTGGTCCCCCTCTAGAATGATCTGGCCTTGCTCCCCCATCACCTCTAGCCGCCGTTGTTCTACCCCTATCCCTTCCCCCTTGCCGTAGACCACCTCCGCCTGCAGGCCATTACCAAAACTGAGCTGAGCCACACACAGGCAGGATCGGTAGTACTCCAGGCCATCCTCACCGGTATAGCGATCGCCGTAGATGTTGCGACAGTAAACCCGATCAACCGGGCCAAAGCTATCCACCAGCCGATGCAGGCGGGATAGGGCCCCCACCAGGGGGAAGCCAAATAGCTCAGGGCAGTAGGTCCAGTGGCTGGGGGCGGGAGATTTGGGACTCAGGGTGGCATAGCGGGCGTAGCGGGGTCGGCCAAGCATCGGCAAATACTGCCCCAGGGCCTGGTGAGCTCCGGTGAATAACTCGATATGGCCGACATGGAGGTGGAGCCCCTTGGTTTTCGCCAGATGTAGTATCTGGGTGGCCGGCCCTAACGCCAGGGCCAGGGGATACTCTGCTATCACCGACTGGTGGGCGGCCAGGGCGGCGGTGATCACCTCAGCGTGGTGGGCATTGGCATGGCAAACCACCACCCCATCGATCTGGGGATCACCGATCAGATCGGTCCAGTGCCCCCGGACGGCGGCACCGTAGCGACGGGCAAAGGCCTCAGTTCTGTCGGGCTGGCGACCGGTCACCGCCACCAGTCGCGATCGGCCATCGGCCAGCAGGGCCTGGGCCCGCAAATCAGCGGCAAAGCCGGTACCGACCAGGCCCAGGGTCAGGGACCGACCGACGGTGGTAGGGGCAGCAGCACTGGGGGCCATGGGGGTCTCGCCGAGGGGGACCAAAGCTATAAATAAATTATAGTGATCCGCCAGTCCCCAGGATTGGATGATTTAGGCTAGAAGTAGGTGGGGTGGGAGGCTAGGAACCCAAGCACCCGTGCCCACTGCCCGATAGATACCTGGGTCAGTATGGCCCTTCCCTAACCCTGGGGTAGGAGGTGGAGAGCATGATCACGACGCAACCCTCACTCCCTTTGCCCGTCGCCGCGGCGGTTCAAGGTTCTGACCTGGAGGTGGGTTCTTATGCCTACAGCATCATTACCCAGCAGTACCGCCACATGGTAGACCAGGAGGGGGGGGTACGGGAGGACCGCGATCCGGAGTATCTCCATCAAATGCGCGTGGGGTCCCGGCGGCTACGCACTGCCCTGCAGGTGTTTGACCAGGTGGTTAAGCTGCCCAAGGCCGCCAGGATTCAGGCCATTGGGGAAATCAGTCAAACCCTGGGGCGTCTGCGGGATCTGGATGTCCAGATCGCCGACCTTGAGCAGGACTACGGCCAGCGCATGGTCCATAAAGCTCAGCTAAAGGCGCTGCAAAAACTCCTCAGCCTGCTTAGAAAGCAACGCCGACAGGTGTTTGGCGAGGTTGAGGCCATGCTCAGCCAGCCCCTTTACACCCGTCTCCAGCAGGCCTACGAGGACTGGCTGCGATCGCCCCAGTTCCGCCCCATGGCCCAGCTGCCCCTCAGCCTGGTGTTGCCCGATCTGCTCAATCCCCTGATTGCCAAACTGCTCCTCCATCCCGGTTGGTTAGTCACCGGGGACACGGTCAGCCCTGCTAATCGCCAGACCCTCCACGATCTCCGTAAGGTATTTAAATCCGTGCGATACCAGGCGGAATTCTTCAGCAACTTCTATGGGCCTGACTTTCGGGCCTGGGTTAAGGAGTTGAAAACCTGGCAGGATAACCTGGGCAAGGTTCAGGATACCTACGTTCTGACCGGTTTACTGACGAATCAATCCGATGCCGCCACTACCCTTTCCCAACTCCATGCGGTGATGGCGGAGAAGCGTCAAGGCGCCCTCAGCGACTGGGAGGAGACCCGCCTTCGCTATTTAAGTCCCGGTTTCCGACAGACTCTGTACCAGCAGGTGCTGCATCCCCAGCTTGACCAGATCCCCCCTCCAGCAGAGCCGGAGGCTTGCCTTAGCCCGGCAGGTTATCCAGATCCCCCTGAGCCATAAATTCCCCCCGCGCTCCTAGCGGTGGGGTAGGAATCACCGATCAAAAGGCCCTGGTGGCGGGCTGGTTAAATCCTCCCGTAACAAATATTTAATATTAGCTAAAAACATTTGCGGATAGTTACTATCTGAGGGACGGTGATCCCCAGGGGGATCAGCTAGTCCTACAATAGATCTACCTTTTCCGATGGCCCCCTATTTAGCTGGAGTGATCCCATGAAGTTTGAGGATATCCATCAGTTTTTCGAGGATCCACCGCCCATCTATCTCAACAAAGAGCTAGCCGTTTGCTACGTGCTCACGGCTGTACTGCAACAAGACTCCTACGGCACCGAGCTGATCCATCGCCTCAGTCAGCAGTACAATCACTACCGTCTTTCTGACACCGTCCTCTACGGCGCTCTCAAGTTTCTGGAAGACGAAAAAATGGTTGACGGCTACTGGAAGAAGGTGGAAGGGCGGGGCCGGCCCCGACGGATGTACCGCCTTAACCCAGACTGGCGCTTCCAGGCTGAAAATCTCTCAGAGCTGTGGAAGGCCTACATGGGCAATGCAGTCCAGGTGAATTATCCTGAACCTGCTCCCCTCTCCCTCTCCTATCGGTAGCACCCTAGAGGTAACCGGCACTGCACTGACCTCTAGGTTAGGAATGCAGCCCCAGGGTGGCCAGGGGAAGGGTGGCGACTGTCAACCAAACCACCAAACTTAGCCCTGGGGTGAGCGGGGGGCTAGGGGGGTTCGGATTGATTAAGGCCCTGACCCGTAGCTCTAACCGTTGGGGAGAGGACCCAGGGTTAAAGCTGACCCAGGCCTCTGGGGCTGGCTCCTGGCAGGCCAGGCTGATCTGGCGCGATAGCTTCACCAGCAACTCCGCCAGCAGTAGGGGGTCGCTGTGGCGGGCCGCCGCCTGGTCAGCCCGAATTTCCCGCAACAGCAGCAGATCCTCCCAGAGGCTTTGGGTGTGGGGCAGCCAGAGACTAAAGCGGCGCACCATCCCCAGGATCAAAAACCCCAGGGGATCATGGTGATCCGCATGGGCCTGTTCGTGGGCCAGGGTGGCCCGTTGTTCTGAGGGGGTGAGCTGATCTAGCCAACCGCGGCTAACTATCAGGGATGATCGGCCCAGCCCCACCTGGGCCACCACGGGTAGAGGGGTCTCTAAACACCGGGCCTGACCCCCGTCCGGGAGTTCGATCAGGTCATACTGTCGCCAGCGCCATTGACTGTATAGGGCCCGAACCACCGCCTCCGCCGCCACCGTCACCCCCCAGGCCAAAATCGCCAGCCCCAGCCAACACCCCAGGGGGCTCACCCCTCGGCCCATCATGGTGCCATGGTGCCCCATGACTAGCACGGTGACGGCGGCCACCAGCAACATTAAGGGCGGTAGGCAAAAGACCCCCAGGGTCACCACCCAGCGGCGTGGCCAGGGGTCGTAGGGCAGGGCCTGGACTAAGCCCTGGCTGCACCACCGCCCGATCAGGGCCAGGCTCAGGGTGAGTAGGAGTAGTCCACTGTGCATTTAGTCCTCCTGGCTGGTCTGGGGAGGGGTCTGGGTCTGGCGCAGATGGCGCAGGCGAGCCGCAATCTCCTCCAGTTGTTCGAGATCCGCCCGATCCAAGCTGTCGGCGAAGGACGCCACCAGATCGGGCTGGCCCAGGGCCAAAAACTGCTTGAGCTGGTCATGGGCCGCCAACACCCTGGCCTCATCCTGGGAAACCCTAGGCTGCCACCGGTATACCGATCGCGCCCTACCCTCCTCCCCTTGTCCTGAGATTGCCGCTGCAGCCAGCCCTTTTTCACCAGCCGCTGCAGTACCGTGGTCACCGATGCCTGACTAAGGTCGCGATCCGGGTCCGCCAGGATCTGATCGTGAATTTCCCTCACCGTAGCACCGCCCTGAGCCCAGATAATTTCTAGAATCTCACGTTCTAAGGGCCCTAGGGAAAGCTGGTGGGGGCGATGGCGGGGCAGGGGAGCCATGGTGATGGGGTGATAGGGTATCCCCAGTGTAAGGGATGGGGCTAATTTCGCCAGCTTCCATGATTACAGGTCGTAATATTTGACCGGTGGTCATTTGCCTCCCCAGCGGTCTGCCGGGATAATACCGAACGACTTCCCCATCAATCGATCATCTATGGTGGCAACAAACATCCCGTGGTCCGCCTGGCTGCTTAGGGTAGGGCTGGTGCTGCTGGTCCTGCTGGGCTGGCCCACCCTGGCCAAGGCCCATGATCTTGAGACCGATCTGGGCGATCGCTGTCTACTGGCGGTGCAGCAGCAAGGCTATGACCAGGCCATTACCCTCTGTAGTCAAGCCTTGGAGATCGCCGACCAGAACCCAGATTACTGGCTTAGCCGTGGCCTGGCCCGTTACCATGGGGGGGACTTCAGCCAGGCCCTGGTGGACGACACCCAGGCCCTTAGTCTGGCTCCAGAAAACTTTCGAGCCTACTATAACCGTGGGTTAGTATACGTGGCCCTGCACGACTTTGGTGCCGCCATTGCCGACTTTGATCAGGCCCTGGTCTGGGCCGCCACCCCCGAGGCCCTGGTGGAGATCTACGATGATCGGGGCCTGGCCAAGCTGATGGCGGCCCAACCGGAGCAAGCCCTGGCGGACTTTGACCAAGCCCTGGCCCTGGCTGAGGGGGATGTGCGCACCCTCTTCAACCACAGTTGCGCCTGCCACCAATTGGGCCGCACCGAGGCGGCCCTGGTGGACCTGAACCACCTCCTCCGCATTGATCCTGGCCATGCCCGCACCTATCTAAAGCGGGGCCTGCTGCGGCGTTCCCTGGGGGACTATGCCGGTGGCCTGGCGGATCTGCAACAGGCCGCCCACTGTGCCCAACTCCAGGGACAGACCCCCTTACACCATTACATCCTGACCCTGCTCAACGCATGGCAAAGCCCGGCCCTGGCCACGGGCTGAGGCTCGGCTCAACCCTGGGGACGATCCCCCCTGCGCCCTAGTCCATTTCCCCTAATCGTGTCATTAAGCAAGGAGTCTCCTGACTATGGTTTATACATCCCGTCTCAAAATGCTAGGTCTGGGCCTCCTGGTGCTGGGGCTGACTCTAGGCACTGCCCAGGGGGTGAACCCTAGCCCAGGGCACCAGGCCCAGCCAGCCACCGGTCATGGCCAGCAGCAGCCCCATGGAGATGCCCACCACGATAACCTTGAAATTCCCCCTGGCCAGGCGGTCCCCACCCTTAACCTGGTGGTCCACACCGACGCTCTGCGGGGCTGGAATCTGGAGATTCAAACCACCGACTTTCGGTTTGCACCGGAGCAGGTCAACCAGGCCAATCAGCCCAATGTGGGCCATGGCCATCTCTCCATTAACGGTGAAAAAAGCGGGCGGATCTACGGTCCCTGGGTGCACCTTGTTGATCTGCCGCCGGGGCGTCACCAGATCACCGTGAGTTTGAATACCAACCGTCATCAGACCCTGACCCACCAGGGCCAACCGATTGCCGCTACGGTGGAGATTGTCGTTCCCTAAACCGGTCCGCGATCAAATCCGTAGCGGCGGGAGGAGTTTTGGCTACAATGGGACCTACTCAATTCTGTTTGTAGCCGGTAATCCCTAGCTATGGCCCTGCCCTCCGACTCCCAACCCATTACCGCTGAGGTGTCAGCTACGACGGTGCGGGGAGGTTGGTCAGCCCCTTGGACGTTAACCCTACGCCGCTTACTGGCCTGGAGCCTGGAGGTGAGTTTACTCACCTCCAGCACCGCCCTACCCTGGACCGCCGGAGCCTGGGTTCGCCACCAGGTCCAGGATCATCTTGTGCCCCTGAATCCGGTGTCTAGCCTGGTGCAAGAGGTAACGGCGGCCCCCCTGGGGCGATCGCGCCAGTCCCTGGTCACCCAGGTCCCCCCCTTGACCAACCTGCTCTGGTTTACTGCCCTGGCCCTACCCCTGGGCCTGGAGTTGTACCACCTCCATGGCCTTGCCACCAGGGGTAAAACCTTGCCCAAGGCCTGGCTAGGGCTTCAGGTGGTGGCCCCCCACCAACCCCAGCTCGGCTATGCCGCCGCCCTGCTGCGGGAGGGGGTGGGGCGCCTGGGCCTACCCCTGGGTTTAGCTTACCTGGTCTGGCTGAGCAGTGGCGCCTTCCCTAGCCTGGTGGCCCTGGCGGGGCTGAGCCTGACCGCCAGTCTGGCCGGGGGGCTGACTGCCCTCCTCGATCCCCAGGGACGAGCTATCCATGACCGCCTGGCCCGTACCCGGGTGCAGCCCCTGGAGGAGGGCCAACTTTTGCTGGCCCACCAGCGCCCTAGGTTCTCCCGACCGCTGCTGTTCCAGCGGTATCGATTGGGCCGGCTCCTCCGGCCCATGCAGGTGTATGCCGAGCAGGGTGGCCTGCGGTCCACGGTGTTTAGCCCCACCGGTACTCGCCGTTTTTCTGCGATCGCCGCCCTGGGGGCGATCGGGTTGCTCAGTTTGATGGGGTTGGGGGGCTTGATGGTAGGCTGGCGACGCCAGGCGGAGGTCGGCCGCCGCGATCAACTATTCCTCGCCCTGGTGGAAAACATCAGTTTGCACGCCACCAGCTTTGCCGATCAGCAGGCCGCCGCCCTGGCCCTGGCCAGTAGTGAAGATCCCCGCGCTATCACTTTTCTCGTGGATTTACTGGCCCAAACCCAAAGCCCCGAGCTGCTGGGCACCCTGCAACAGGCCCTGACCACCGCCGGGCCCAGGGCGATTCCCCCCCTGCAGCGCCTGAACCGCAGCCTCACCAGCGACCTCACCCGCCACGGAGATGGCAGCAACCTGGCCCGAGCCCGTCTGCAAGCCGTTCAGCGCACCCTGATGAAGATCCTGGTGATCCACAGTGGCAGCCTGCAGGGGCTGGACCTGGGGGGCACCAACCTGGCCCAGGATTTAGAGGGCCCAGAGCCCTTTACCCTGGTGCTTGACCAGGCTCACCTGGCCGGTTTGCGCTGGCGTGATGCCCGCCTGAATGGGGCCCAGCTCGGGGGGGCGATTTTCTTTGACCCGGGCAGAGATGGCCATGCCCACACCTTTGATGACGGGGTCACCGACTTTAGCGGTTCGGACCTGACCGCTGCTAACCTGGCCGCCGCCCAGATCAGCTATGCCCTTTTTCGGGGTGGTAGTTTGTTGAAGGCCGACCTCAGCCGCGCCCAGGCAGACCATGCCGACTTCTCCGGTGTGAATGCCAGCAGTGCCCGCTGGATCGCCAGCCAGGCCAGGCAAAGTCGTTTTGACCGGGCCAGCTTGGTAGGGGCGGATTTCACCCAGGCCCAGTTACCCCAGGCTAGCTTGGTTGAAACCCGGTTGCGTCGGGCGGTATTCGCAGAGGCCAATCTGGAGGCCGCTAACCTGAAGGACAGTGACCTGACCGGGGCGGATCTGACCGCCACCCACCTACGGGGGGCTAACTTGAGCCAGGCTAATCTCAGCCAGACTCGCCTGGTGAATACCGATCTACGCCAGGCTAACCTGCAGGGGGTCAACCTGCAGGGGGCCAATCTACAGGGAGCCCGTCTGGGGGGAGCCAATCTCAACGGAGCCGACCTGGCGGGAGCGCGTTTCTTCCTGAGGGAGCAGCGCCAGCCCGGTAGCTTTATTACCACTATCCTGGCCCAGGAGCCCGGTGACGACCTGGCGGGGGTAGACCTTTCTAAGGTGCTTAACTTAGATCCGGACCAGCTGCCCTACCTCTGTCAGCAGGGGGCGCTGCATCCAGACTGCACCAAATCGTCAGGCTAGGGAGTGGGACTCAGCTGTCAGGTGGTCAACAGCCGGTAGCCGCACTAAGCCAACTGGAAAGCCGCTCCTAGCCCTACCGCGATTTCCGCCAGGGAGAGTTTGCCGTCGTGGTCAGAATCGAGGGCATCAAAGACCGCATCGGTGCCCAGCCATTCCTCCCGGGTAATGAACCCATCCCCGTCCAGGTCGTAGGCCTTAAACAGATCGTCCCGGGCGTGGGAAACCATGATTTCCCCTTGGGTGAGCTGGGTGAGGCGGTTAGCCAGGAAATCCTCCAGGGTTTCTAGAGCTTTGCTAAAGCCCTTAATGCCCTCCTCGAGTTTCTCTGAGGCCATGCGATCGCGATCGTGCATCGACCGGAAGGTGGCTTCGTCCATGGTGATCGGATCAATGGCCATAGCCGCCGCTTGATGGGGGTCCAGACGGCGGGGCAGATCCCCTGGGGTGGCGTCCAACTGGGCCAGCAACTGGGGCGAAATGGTGAGTAGATCACAGCCGGCCAGTTCGGTGATCTCCCCGATGTTGCGGAAGCTTGCCCCCATCACCTCGGTGGAGTAGCCAAACTTTTTATAATAATTGTAGATCTGGGTGACGGAAACTACCCCAGGATCCTCCTGGGGTGGGTAGTCTTCCCGGCCGGTATCCTTCTTGTACCAATCTAGAATGCGGCCAACGAAGGGGGAAATTAGGGTTACCCCGGCTTCGGCACAGGCGATCGCTTGGTGCAGCCCGAACAGCAGGGTAAGGTTACAATGAATTCCCTCGTTCTCCAGCACCGCTGCGGCCTGAATCCCCTCCCAGGTGGAGGCGATCTTAATCAGCACTCGCTCAGGGGAAATACCCAGCTGCTGGTACTGGTGAATTAGCTGGCGAGCGGTGGCGATGGTGGCCTCGGTGTTGTAAGAGAGGCGGGCATCCACCTCGGTGGAGACCCGACCTGGGACAATCTGCAGGATTTTATGGCCAAAGGCTACCGCCAGTCGATTAAAGGCCAGGTTGGCGATCTCCTTTTGGCTGGCGGTGGGGCCGGCATCCACCTTTGCCTGGAGCAGGGTTTCGTCTACAATTTCGTGGTATTGAGGCATCTGGGCCGCCGCCGTAATCAACGAAGGGTTGGTGGTGGCATCCCGGGGGGTAAATTTCTCAATTGCCTGCAGGTCGCCGGTATCGGCAACCACCACCGTCATCTGCCGCAGTTGCGTTAAGAGACTGGCCATAGATTTCTCCTGAAAGCTAGGGGAGTTTAAAGGGGTAGCTCTATTTTAATCAGCGGCGGGGCGGGGCATATTAACCTGGAATTAAGTCATGACCCGGGGCTGGAGTGCCCTGGGGGGCCGGTGCGGCTTTTTTCCCTCAGGCTTTTTTAAGTTTTGCAGCCTGGGCGAGACCGAACCGGATGAATCGGATCCTATATCTTGCAATTAGCCCTGATGCAGGTAGCCTAGATTGCAAAATTGCTAGCTTTGAGGTGTGATAGGTAACAAAATTTCATGGTTTGTTGGTCAGCTCTTAACCTGGAGAGGGGAACTTCTTAATTTTCACCGGGCACTATGGATGATAAATCATTCGTTCCAGGTATACCTGTGGCTGTGATCACTTCTGTCTCTAGCTCCGTCGACCGGCATGGGTACCCCCATCAAACCTTTATCGAGTTATTAGAGCAACTGTACCGGGACCGGGCTCTGCTGCCCTACGCCACGGGACAGACCATTGCGCTGCAGAGTGACGAGGTGTTAATCGTCTGCCGCGGCATTGTTCAACTGTTTACCATTCAACCCGATGGCGGTGAAACCCTGTTGGGGCTGGCGGGTCCCTCCATGCCCCTGGGCCTACCCCTGACCGTGGTCCATCCCTACTGGGCCACCGCCCTGACCGATGTGGATGTGCTGGCCCTACCTATGGTGGAAGTTGAGGCCTCACCGGTGCTGATGGCGGGTATTTACCGTCACCTCACCCTGCGGCTGCAGCAAACTGAGGCCTGGTTAGCCCTGGCGGGTAAGCGGTTGGTGACGGATCGGCTGCAACAGTTTTTAGTGATGCTGGCCCAGGACTTTGGCCAGGTAGAGCCCCAGGGGGTGCGCATTCCCCTACGGCTGACCCACTACCAGCTGGCCACCGCCATTGGCACCACCCGGGTGACCATTACTCGCCTACTGAAGGACCTGAGGGATCAGGGATGGTTGCGACTTGACCAGCGCTATCTGGTGCTACAGGTTGACCCCGGCGCCCTACCCCGTCAATAGGCCCGCCAGCATCGGTAGACCCTCCAAGTTACCTGACAGGGTATCGGCGGCCCGCTCCGGGTGGGGCATGAGCCCCAGTACATTACCCTGGGGGTTGCAGATGCCGGCGATATGGTTGAGGGAACCGTTGGGGTTAGCCCCGGGTTCCAGCTCACCGGCTGGACTGCAGTAGCGCAGCACCACCTGGCCCTGGTCTTCTAAGTTCGTCAGGGTTTGGGCATCGGCGTAGTAGCAGCCCTCCCCATGGGCAATCGGCAGGGTAATCACCTGCCCGGGCTGGTAGCCCTGGGTCCAGGGCAGGTCGGCCCGCTCCACCCTGAGGCTGACCCGATCGCAGATAAATTGCATACCTCGATTACGCACCAGGGCCCCCGGCAGTAGCCCGGCCTCGGTCAAAATCTGAAAGCCGTTACAGATGCCAATCACCGGCTTGCCCTGCCGGGCATGGGCCAGGGTGGCCTGTACCGCTGGGGAAAATCGGGCGATCGCCCCACAGCGCAGGTAGTCACCGTGGCTAAAGCCCCCCGGTACCACCACCACATCCAGGTCGCTGAGGTCGCTATCCTCGTGCCAGACCATGCGGGTGGGTTGACCCAACAGGTCGCGGGTGACGTAGGCCACGTCGCGATCGCAGTTGGCACCGGGAAACACAATTACACCAAATTTCATCACAGCTCCAGAGAAGGGGGCTCGCCATTGTGGCTACAGGGTGCTAGCCATGGTGATCTCAGCCTGACTGGGGGCAGTATAGCGCTCTCCGGTAAGACTAAAGGGGCGGACTTCGGTAATCTTAACCGGTACCTGCAGCCCCTTCAGGGTGGCCAGGTGCCCTGGGAAAAAGGTGAGGCGGTTGCCGCGGGTACGACCCATCACCTGGGTGGGGTCCTTGGGGTTGGTGGCCTCCACTAAAATGCTTTCAATCCGGCCCTGGTAGCGTTGGCAGCGATCGCTGGCCCGGCTGGCCACCAGGTGATTGAGGCGTTGCAGGCGATCGGCCTTGACCTGCTCGGGCACCTGATCGGGCCAGCGGGCGGCGGGGGTGCCGGGCCGGGGGGAATAGGCGGCGGTGTTGAGCTGATCAAAGCCGAGGCTGTCCACCAGGTCCAGGGTCCGTTGGAACTGGGCCTCGGTTTCCCCGGGGAATCCGACAATGGCATCGGCGCTAATCGCAGCATCGGGCATGTACTGACGCAGGGTGTCAATGATGCGGCAGTACCGTTCCCGGGTGTAACCCCGGGCCATGGCCTTGAGGATATCGTTATCGCCGGATTGGAAGGGAATGTGAAAGTGTTCACAGACCTTGGGCAACTCGGCACAGGCCCGGATCAGCCGCTCGGTGAAATAGCGGGGATGGCTGGTGGCAAAGCGCAGCCGCTCAATCCCCGGTACATCATGGATGTGGTAAAGCAGGTCGGTGAAGGTGTGCTGGTGTCGGCCATCCCGGGTGCTGCCGGGCAGGTCTCGACCGTAGGCATCGATGTTCTGCCCCAGCAGGGTCACCTCCCTGAAGCCCTGGCGACCCAGCTCCTCAATTTCGGCGCGGATGGCGGCGGGCGATCTAGACTGCTCCACCCCCCGCACCCCCGGCACCACACAGTAGGTACAGCGCTCATTGCAGCCGTAGATAACATTCACCCAGGCGGTTACCTCACTATCCCGCCGGGGTTTGGTGATGTCCTCCATGATGTCAATCGCCTCGGTGGCCACCACCTGGTTACCGGCAAACACCTGTTCCAGGAGATCCTGGAGCCGGTTGGCATGCTGGGGGCCCATCACCAGGTCCAGCTCCGGCACCCGTCGCAGCAGGGCCTCACCCTCCTGCTGGGCCACACAGCCCGCCACCACCAGGGTGAGGTCGGGGCGTTCCTGCTTACGCTTGGCCTGGCGCCCCAGGTAGGAGTAGACCTTTTGTTCGGCGTTGTCGCGGATGGTACAGGTGTTGTAGAGCACCACATCCGCCTGGTAGGGGTCATCGGTCCAGATCAGGCCCATGGTGTCTAAAACCCCCGCCATCCGCTCAGAGTCGGCCTTATTCATCTGGCAGCCGAAGGTGGTGATGTGGTATTGGCGAGGTGGGCTGGTCATAGAGGGGCCGAAAAAGGGGGGAAGGGAGAGCAATATATATCATAAATGGATTTAATTCTATCCTACAGAGTCCCTGGGTCAGGTGGGAGGTGACCGGTGGCCAGCACCCAGGAGAATCCGTCGGATTTCTGTTAATCCATACCCGGTTATTTCCATGCAAATAAGCTGACAGGCTTTTGCCCGCCAGCTTATTATTCCTAGGCTAAGGTCTCAGGCTAGTGGCCCTAACCTAGGCTGGGTAAACCTGCAGTAGGCGAGCGGCCATGTAGCCGTAACCCAACACTTCCTGGGAACAGGGATGTTGGTAAGCGCTAACATTAGCGATCGCCGCGATCGCGTAGAGCCCCTGGGTGAGTTCCAAACTAGCCGGGGTACCCGTCCAGGTGATGGTGTAGTCAAAATCATCCTTGACAGTGACGACGTACTCAGAGACATCGGTTTCCTTAGCGCGGCCACCTACGCCCTCGAAGGCGAATTGAATTTCCACCTTCATCCCTAGACACAGCAATGAGCGAGTTAGGGGGGTGCTATTAAAATGGACATCAACGCTAACACTAAAGGTTTCGTCGCTGGCCACAATATAGGGGGAATTGCTCGGGGCAATGACACTGGGGGGTACCGCTGGCGCCGTAGAGGCTTCAATCCGAAGATTGCAAAGCTCAAAGAAAACCGGTCCCAAAATGTGGGTCGAGCGGGTTTCAGTGTCAGTAAACAGCGGAGGTTGGGCAGCTGATAGGATAGTCATGGTTTTTCCTCATGGGGTTTTAGGTCAACCGGTTCACGTCTCCGAGGGGCAACAACTGGGTTGTCAGGCGGTAGAATGTGATTTCCGTTGACTCCTATAGAGTGCCTTGTCCCTAGGGGAAAGGTATATTACCCGTGGGGGTGAAATTGAAGGATGGGTGAAAGGCTGTCATGGGTTAGGGCCACGACAGTAGCAGTAGGGGTGAGGACCTAAACCACCATGACCAGGGCCGATCAACTAATGCAGGAGTGGCTGGGGCGATTACGGCAGGATCAGCCCGGCCAACCGGAGGGGGTATACCGGAGTTTGGTGGGCTGGCTGCTGGGGGTGCCACCGGATCGCTTTGAGGCGTTAGCTCCAGAGCAGTTGGCCCTGGCCCGCCAGGGTATGGAGTACCGCTACCGATTATTTTTAGAACGCTACTGGCAGGTTAGCCCAGAGCAGGGCTACCAACGGCTGGTGAAGCGGTTAAGCGGGGTATTCCTGATTCGCCAAAAGGTCAATACCTGGGTAACCCTGAGCCGCGATCGCAGCCGCACGGTGGTGGAGGTGGTGCAGGAGGTGGTGCAGGAGATGATCCAGAGCGATCGCCACCTGGCCCAGGAACTCAAGTCTATTGAGGCCTGTACAGACAATCTCCGCCTGCGTAGTGTCCTCCTGCTAGCCAGCTTAGAGGAGTATTGCCTGCGGACGGTGCGGAACCAGCCCTTGATTCTCTACCGATTTCTGAACCACCTGGGGCGGAGTCAGCGGGCAGGCATGACCCAGGTGCCCACCGGGGAGTTGGTGCAGATTCTGTCGGAGGACGTCACCACGACGAACGGCGAGGAGGCCCTCAGCCGGCTGGATGGGGAGGCCTGGCATCGCTACCACCAGGAGCAAAGCCAGTTAGACCAGCGCAGTCAACGGGCCCAGGTAAAAAGCGCCCTGGTGGCCCACCTGCAACGCCACCTGGGGGAGGGGGCGGTACATTGGCTGGAGCTACATCTGCAGGGGTTAACCCCGGAGGACATTGCCCAGCGGTTGGACCTGCCGGTTAAAAAGGTCTACCGCCTCAGGGAACAGGTCACCTACCATGCCCTAAAAATCTTTGCCCTGAAGGAACAACCCAGCCTGGTGCTGGAGTGGCTCAAAACCTCCCTACGGGATCATGACTTTGGTCTGACTCCAGGCCAGTGGCAGCAGTTCTGGCAAGGGCTGAGTGGAGATCAGCGGCGAATTGTAGAGGCCGGTCGTCAGGGCCAGTCTCTGCAGGAGATCGCCCAGGGGTTAGGCCTGAAATCGAAACAGGTCAAGGCCCAGTGGGTTGATCTCTATCTGCGGGCTCAGGATCTGCGCCGCTGACCTCACCAGCCCCGGGTAAGGGGGTTGCCGTAGGTTTTTGAGAAGTACCATCCTATGATGGTAGGTGAATAGGGGGGAACCGGTAACCATGGCTGTGGCTCCAAGGATAGAAGCCTGATCCCTCTCCTCCCCTTCCTGCTCCTGACCCTACTAGCAACGCCGATGACCCTCCCCGATCGCCCCGCTTCCGTCCCATTTCCCCTGCCGATGGGCACGTCAGCCCGTCCTGACAAGCCGGAGGAAGCCTGCGGCATTTTTGGCGTCTATGCCCCTGGCGAAGAGGTGTCACGGCTGGCCTACTTTGGGCTATTTGCCCTCCAGCACCGGGGTCAGGAATCCGCTGGCATCGCTACCTTTGATCAGGGACAGAGCCACTGTTACAAGCATATGGGGCTGGTTTCCCAGGTGTTTGATGATCAAATTTTGCAGTCCCTACCGGGTCAGATGGCGGTGGGTCACAACCGCTACTCCACCACTGGATCCAGTCATGTCTGCAATGCCCAGCCGGCAATCGTCCCCACCCGACTGGGTAAGCTGGCCCTGGCCCACAACGGCAACCTGGTGAACGCCTCTGACCTACGGGAAGAGCTGCTGCAGCGTCACCACGACCTGAACACCACCACCGATTCCGAGATGATCGCCTTCGCCCTGGCGGAGGCGGTGAATGACGGAGATGACTGGATAGCGGCGGCCCACCAGGCCTTTAACCGCTGTCAGGGGGCCTTTAGCCTGGTGATTGGCACTCCGGAGGGGCTGATGGCTACCCGGGATCACCAGGGTATTCGCCCCCTGGTGCTGGGGGTCTTGGGGCCGCTACCCGAGCGGTTGGGCGGGCCGGCCGCCTACGTGCTGGCCTCAGAAACCTGTGCCCTGGATATCATTGGCGCCACCTACCTGCGGGACATTCAACCAGGGGAGTTGCTCTGGATTACGGCCCAGGGACTGACCAGCCACCAGTGGGCCGCCCCCACCCCCCGCAAGTTGTGTATCTTTGAGATGATTTATTTCTCCCGCCCCGATAGCATTGTTAACCAGGAAAGTCTCTACAGCTATCGCCGTCGTCTCGGTCACCAATTGGCCCGCGAGGCCCCGGCTACCGTGGATCTGATTATGGCAGTACCCGATTCAGGGGTGCCGGCGGCCATTGGCTTTTCCCAGGAATCGGGCATTCCCTACGCCGAAGGTCTGATTAAAAACCGCTACGTCGGGCGCACCTTTATCCAACCCACCCAATCCATGCGAGAGATGGGGATTCGCATTAAGCTAAATCCCCTTAAGGATGTGCTGGCGGGTAAGCGAATCCTGATCGTGGATGATTCCATCGTGCGGGGCACCACCAGTCGCAAAATTGTGCAGACCCTGCGGGATGCCGGTGCCACTGAGGTTCACATGCGTATTTCTTCGCCACCGGTCACCCACCCCTGCTTCTACGGTATTGACACCGACAGCCAGGATCAACTGATCGCCGCCACCAAATCCAGCACAGAAATCGCCCGGCAAATCAATGTGGATTCCCTCGGCTACCTGAGCTGGGAGGGGATGCTCAAAGCCACCGAGCAGGACCCCAATAGCTTTTGCTCCGCCTGCTTTACCGGTCATTACCCGGTGGATATCCCTGAACTCTTCAAACGTTCCAAGCTTAAGTTTGAGCATAAGGAACCCGTGGCACCTTAGACCACACCAGCGTAAAATACAAACATTACCCCCTCCCAATGCTGTACCCACGCTTAAGAAGAATAGGACAAATCATGATGGCACGCTTTAGACCCCTACTGGGAATTTTGCTGGCGGTGGTCGCCACCTGCTTAGTCGCCTGTGGTGGCCCGACCGCTAAGGTGCCTACTACCTATACCGCCGATATCCTTCAGCAGGTGGAGCTTTATCGCCCTGGGGTGCAGGGCCTACGCGATCGCTTCCCCGAACTGCAAGGCTACATCCAAAACCAAGACTGGGTTAACGTCCAAAGCTTCATCCACGGCCCGATGGGGGAGCTACGGGCCCGCATGAACCGCCTGGCGGCCAGCCTGCTAATTAAGGATAGGCCCGCCGCCCAGGCCCTGGCCAAGGAACTCTATAGTCACCTGGAACGGTTAGATGAAGCCGCCGCTAATGGTCAACAGGTGCTGGCTGGTCAGGAATACCGCAACGCCCTGGATGACTTTGATAGTTTTCTGGGGCTCTTGCCCGAGGCCTAGGTCAGGGCCTTGCCTGGGGTTACCATTGTTGGAGCTGGGGTGGTGGGTGCGACCATTGCCTACGAGGTGAGCCGCCAACCTGGGTTCGCCGTCACCCTGGTGGATCGGGCTCAGCCCGCTGGGGGATCGACAGGGGCGGCCCTGGGGGTGGCGATGGCGGTGATCAGCCAGCGGGCCAAGGGGCGTAACTGGCGACTGCGCAGCCAGAGTCTACAGCGTTACCACACCCTTCTACCGGAGCTAGAGGCCCTCACTGGCCAAACCCTGCAACGCAATACCCAGGGTATCCTCACCCTTTGTCGAGAATCGGAGAGTCTGGATCGCTGGCGCTCCCTCCAGGACATTCGCCGCCGCCAGGGCTATGATCTGCAACTCTGGTCTGCCCCAGAAGTGGCGGAACATTGCCCCCACCTGGCCCTGGATGGAGTGGTGGGGGCGATTTATTCTCCCCAGGACCTGCAGCTTAACCCCAGTCAGTTCACCCAGGCCCTGGTGGCAGGGGCTCAACAACAGGGCGCTACCCTGATCCTGGGGGAGGCGGTGTTGGGCTTTAGCTGGGAAGCAGACTTCACCCGCCGGCATTGCACCCGGGTGCATACCCCCCAGCGCAGCTGGACAACTGATGTGGTGGTGCTAGCGGCGGGGTTGGGCTGTTTGGGGCTGACCACGGCCCTTGAATCCCCCCTGGCGATCGCACCGGTACTGGGTCAGGCCGTCAGGCTCCATCTAAGCCACCCCCTGGGCCAGCCCCACTTTCAGCCGGTGGTGAACTGTGACGATGTCCACCTGGTGCCCCTGGGCCAGGGTGACTATTGGGTGGGGGCGACGGTGGAGGTGGATGGGGAGGACCTGGCAGCTCCCCCCGACCCTGGCCAGCTTGACCAGGTGATCGCCGCCGCCGTGGCCTACTGTCCTGGGTTAGGGGCAGCCCGGGTCAGCGATCGCTGGTTTGGCTATCGCCCCCGCCCGCAAAACCAGGCAGCCCCGGTAATTCAACCCCTAGCTGGCTACGACAACGTCTGGCTGGCCACGGGCCACTATCGCAATGGGGTTTTACTGGCCCCCGCCACCGCCCAGGTGATCTGCGATCACCTCAAAACCCTGGGTCCATAGGATCGGCCGCCAGCAAGGTGAAGTTCTCCACCAGTTCCACCGCCTGTTCCGGGGTCACATCCTGACACCCCTGCAGGGCTGGGAACAACTGCCCAATCAGCACCGCCCCGATTAATCGATAGGCCCCAGAGGGCCCCTGCAGCCAATCACTATAGAGGGCTCCGCCGGGAAACTGCCCTTGCAGGGCGGGTTCTGTAAACTGACCATGGTGCAGTCCGTAGGTCTGTCCCTTAAACAGGGGCGGCTTTATCAACCGCTTCTCCGCGGTCGCTGGCGGATCGCCCATGCCCTCCCGGGAAAATTCCACGGCAAAACATTGCCCCTGTCCCTTAGTGCCGGCATGCTGGTAGACAATCATATAGCCCAGGGCGCCCTCTCCCTGGGTGATCCGTAGTTCAACCACTTTAAACCCAGGGGGGATCACCCCCGGCACCACCACCTCAACCCCCAGGCTATTCAACTGGCTGACCTGGGTGGGGGAAATCCGGCCCAGGAAGGCGCCCTCAGGGGGCGGGGGGGGAGTGGGCTTGGGCTCCGCCGGCAGGGAGTCCAGCGGAGCGCTTTCTGGGGGGGGAGGGCCTGAGTCGACGGTGGGGGGACGGGAGGGTTGACAACTCACCACCAGGCTGGCCACCAGGGGGACAACCACCCCTGGCCGTAGTCTAAAGCGGTTAGGGAGGTTAGCCATGGCTGGGGGGGAGAGATGGGGAACCCGTGGAAAGCATGGAGCGGTCTGAAAGCCCTGGGTTACCCCTGACCGGGCGGGTTAGGGGCCCGTTCGGCGGCCAGAATTTCATCCAAAATAGCCTGGGCGCCCTGGTGACGCAACCGTTGGCCCAGGCTAGTCCCCAGGGTTTCCGCCTGGTCAGGAGGGCCCTGGATACTGTCCTTAATCAGGCGTTGGCCATCCAGGCTGGCCACCAGGCCCGTCAGGGTCAGGGTATTTCCCTCTAGACCGGTGTTAACCCCGATCGGCACCTGGCAGCCCCCCTCCAATTCGCGCAACATGGCCCGTTCCGCCAAACAACGGGCAGTGGTGGCCGGATGGGACAATCCCTGAAGCAGGGTGAGAATCTCCTGATCGCCCTGGCGACATTCAATCCCCAGGGCCCCCTGGCCAACAGCATGGAGGGAAATGGCTGGGGAGAGGGTTTCGTGGATGCGATCGCCCATCTCCATGCGCAGTAAACCGGCCACCGCCAGAATAATGCCGTCGTAGCCCTCCTCCTCTAGCTTCCGCAGGCGGGTATTGAGGTTACCACGGATGTCTTTAAAGCTCAGGTGGGGGTAGTGGTGGCGCAGCTGGGCCAATCGCCGCAGGGAGGAGGTGCCAATCACGGAGCCCTCCGGTAGGGTAGCCAGGGTCCTGTCCTGGTGGCGGGGATGGATGACCAGGGCATCCGCCGGATCCTCCCGTTCCGTAATGCACCCTAACATCAACCCCTGGGGCAGCCGGGTCGGTAGGTCCTTTAGGGAGTGCACGGCAAAGTCACTATCCCCCTGCAGCATGGAGTCTTCTAACTCCTGGGTAAACAGCCCCTTGTCTCCAATCTTCGATAAGGACACATCCAGCACCTTGTCGCCATGGGTTTCCATGGTCACCACCTCAAAGCCCAGGTCGGGGAAATGCCGCTGTAGTTGGTCTTGCACCCAGTGGGTTTGGATTAGGGCCAACTGACTTTTACGGGAGACAATCCGAATGGTACGCCGGGGAGAGATAACAACGGGGGAGGCGGTGGTTGGCATAATCTCTAAACAGGGGGCTGAGGGAGGCTCAAGGGAACAGGCTGGGTGGTCCAGCTATGGGATGGCGTGTCTAGCCCTGGCGGCGGTGATAGCCCCAGGGGTTACAGGATCTTTAGATTACCGTAAGCTGGTACTCCTGCAGTAGACAGGAGCTAGATGTTACGGGGTTGTCATATAGCCTGGCCTGGCGGCAGCTAGCTAGTACCCTGAGGGGTCAGGGGTCAGGGGTTTGGCCCAGGCCCTTCTGGGGCTATGATCGAAGGATAACCAGGAGGACGACCAGTTGACCGGTGATGACTTTTCAACCCAAACCAGAGGGCATCGCCAGGGGCAGGGGGTAG
>Ga0172367_10003491_pt1 | contig 20338 bp, 13 predicted proteins | sample Lak10m_FD_114542 | JGI IMG/M metagenome (GOLD analysis project Ga0172367, IMG submission 114542) | Freshwater microbial communities from Kabuno Bay, South-Kivu, Congo - kab_022012_10m | ecosystem: Environmental > Aquatic > Freshwater > Lake | place: Democratic Republic of the Congo: South-Kivu...
CACCCGCGACGGCGCTATGTCCTGCCTGATAGGAGTCGCCGCTCGGAAGTCTATCGACGAACATCGCCCGGTACGGATCGAAGAGCTCATTGATATCGTACCGCATCCGCGACGCGGCAGTTAGCAATTAAATGTCTGCCGCCGTGGGCGGCAGACATTTAATTAAAAGACGTTTCGGACGCGCTCGTTCCGCGTAGAACCATGCGCACCACCGGGTCGTGAAACCTGCTTAATCAAACTGTAAGGAACTGGCCACGGTTCTGAAAAAAGGTAAAAACCGCTCAAAGTGTGCGGCCAAAGGCGCTTCTTGGATATCCGTTACGGATCCGCCCAAGATAAATTGCTTGCCTTCAAAAAACGTCATAAACATGACATGTTTAGCCAGCACTACTTGATCCAACACCTCGACGTGGTTCGTGAAGATGACCTGTACTGCCGGCTTCCCGCCTAGGGTTATTTTTTTCACACCGCCCAACACCGCACCTGGAGGCAGTAGGATGCGTATCCCCTCTTCGCTGAGAAAAGGAGCTAAATCCTCCTCCGATAATTCGGTGAATACTTCATTCGCAAAGATTGTAAATCCAATGGCTTCGCGACCCCTGCCATTTTCACTTACAAACATATCCACTACATTGGGTAGCCTTTCCTCATTTTGTTGCCAGGTAATGGGTAGTCTTGCACTAAACGCCAACCCATGGGTCCGCAGATTATCCTCGGCACGGTACCTCGTCGAAAAGCCCGCGTCTATTTCCTCAGAAGGAGCAGCAGGAAAACGATAAACCAAGAGCGTTTCAAGAACCGGGCTTTCAATGTACTTCCCGACCGCTTTTTCAGCCAACTGCGCAATAAAATCGTTGGCAATTTGCCTATCCAGCGGAAGCCCATTGATCAAGGGTACTGCACTGTTCGTAAGAAGCGAATCAAAATCCTGCGGCGTCATTTGGGTAAAGGGTTCGAGCGCCCGTTTTATTCTACTCGCCGAGGAGCACCACGCTTCCATAAAATTCAGCAGGCTTTTTCGAGCCGGGCTTGCGAGGTCGGGATACGTTTGGGCAATTCGCTCCGTCATCAGTTCCACGCCGATTACATATCCGTAGGATTTACTCAATTCAACTGGTACCGGTTTGTTTTCCGCATAGGGCGGATCGCGGAGAATTAAATCTCCCAGCCCCTTGCAAGGCTCCGAAATCTGGCCTTGCAAGACGCTCAGCCGACTTATACCCAACAACAACAGGATTGCCACCGGGCGCAACGTACATTTACAAATACTCATACCTTGGATGCGATTCAGGTTAATGGAAAAATAAGATATTCTCCTGGCGGATACCACCAAAAAACGGACGCGCCTAATCCTCCGATACCCACCCCACAGCGAATCTGCAGGGTGGGCATACAGGCTATATCCACTGGTTTTGAGCCGTCCGAATGGAGGCGTAATAGAGCGAATGGGCTTTCTGCGCATCCACTTCGTACACCTCGTCCATCACCCGATCTAAATATACAATACCATGATCAAAAATCTTACCACCACTAGCCTGAATTAAACGCTGTTCATTTTGTTCGTCGTTCTTGGAAACTTCCGCATTGGTAATTTCCACATATCTGGAAAGAATCGACATGATTTTTCCTGCCTTAAAGTTATTGGGATTCAAAATATCCTTCAGCAATTTAGGCCTGGAAAAAATGGTACCTGTTTCAGCAATTTTAGATTTAAACATCGTACTTTTCAATATTCGCTGAGTAGGGCTATGGTCTCTTACGCCACCATCAAATAATAGTGCTTTGGAGTTAGTGCTGCTCTTCCCCTCAAAGTCCTTGAGTACACCGTCAAACGCATAGCCCGTTGTGAAGATGGGCAATGAGGCCGAGGCATTGACCAGTTCCAGGAAATTGGAATAGGTTTGTTCTTTTAAATTGAAGTAAAAATTCTTCCCGGTATAAAAATCAACGGTACCTACAATACAAATTGGAAAATCTTCATCGCTGACATATTCGTGAAAAAGTTCTTCAGTTATTAATGCCCCAAGTGTTTTTTTCAAATTCGCCTGGCTGCCGAAAGAAGATTTACCACATACTAATCGAAGTATGGCATTAAATATCCGTAGCTTACCCTTTTGATTGGTTGGTGGTATGTCAAAAATTTGCTTCATCGTTGGGTTTAAGACCATCTTACGGATTTTTGCGCGTAATTCCGGTTTTTTCATAGCCATGGCAAGCGGAACAGCAAGAATGGCCCCTGCAGAAATACCAGAAATAATATCAGGTCGATACCCTTTTGAAAAAATAATGGTCTCTGCCGCTCCATAAAGGCCCGCTATTTTGGTTCCACCACCCGAAATACCCAGATGTTTCAAACCTTTCGCCGATTTGCATTTTAATTTTTTAAGGCAACTAATACTTGGAGTGAAAAAATACTCGCCGCCTTTCATAGTGACGAACTTACTAGTTGCATTCGAAAAATCAATCACATGAGCTGGATTGGGATTCCCCCATTGGTCAGGTTCTTCCTTTGGGGTTGTATTGGGGCCTTGTCCAATCACACCATCTTGCCCGTGCAATTTTCCACCGACCCTTCCCTGGTTAGCCCATACGGATTGAATATGCTCAAACTGGCCATTTATATCGCTTTGGTAACACATAAACAAAAGACCAACACCATTTTCTGGCTGATCGTTTTCCAAATCGTTCTCGTTCCGGCCAATATCGTTATAGGGAATACCCCGGCGCGTTATACGCACTTTTTTAGCAAAATCCCCCACATCATTTCTAGGGTTTGTAATTCTGATATGCGAATGAAAAGGGCACTTCGAACCAGCCTTATCGTCCCTAAAATCGAAATCGTTCTCCAATGCAGATGCATTTTTAATACCTTTACTATTGCTGTGATTCACTGTTTCTGTCCCATCCTCAAACCGCCCGACGAGCATAGAACCAGGTAATTCGGAATCAGTAAATCCATTAAAATCCAGTACGGCAGGTAGCTTTTTCTCCTCTGCTTTGAATAGCTTCACATTTTGTTCCAATTTTCGAAAAACCAGAAAACTCCCATAACTATTGCTATCCCTGCCACCCGAATCTGCCACTAATAGGCGATCAAGGGTAGAGGAATCATCCCACTGTTTTCGGATTCCCTGCGCACTTATTTCATCTTTCAGATATAGTGGCTGACTAATACCATCTGCATACCCAAAATGCTCAATTCCTATTTCACCATTTTTTAAAACCTTCCCGCGCTGAATTTTAAGTACCGTAGCAATATCTGCCAACTGGTTAGCAATTTTATTTACTTCCTTTCTCGCATTCGACTCTTTTGCATCGGCTACAATTATTAAGCAGTCGATATTTGAGGTGAATTCGGATTCCCAATCTTCGACATTATCTGCCAGTAGCTGTTGCCTGCTTTTTAAGCCTTCTCTAAATGCCGAATCACCCGGCATAAATTTTTCTATATTCAGTTTTTCATATCCATATTTGGATAGCGAAAGCGTAAAAACTGTACCGCCATCCAGATTATTTTCCCTATGCAATTTTGAGCTATTCAGCTGACGGAAAGCACTGGTAATCTTTTTCTTTGCAAATGATTGAATCCATTTACATACCGCTTTGGTGTCATCAAATTGAATAAATAAATGAAATGCAAAATCCCTGCCATGGTGTTTGATAATATTGGCCTGCAAGTCTCTGAGCATGGGGGTAAATGTCTCATCCATGGAGACATTGGTAGCATTAAGATTAATCATGGTCTTAGTATTAATTTTGAAATATTTTTTCAGTCAAAAACGGCTCCTCGAACAGCCAATATTTTGTAAATAGTCAATACCTAATTAAGCCATGCCAACTCGATTTAAGCATTACCTACGACTTTGCTCGTGAACCTACGACGATACAATCCCAGACCGCCACGACTTTGTCGTGCAGTGGTATGACAGGCCAACGACATCTCTTGCGTTGGCTCGTACAGAATAAATACCGATGCGCTGCTTGCTTCCTTCTTCTGCCCGCCCAAAAAAGAAACAAAAAAGACAGCCCTGCAATCAGACAGGGTCAAAAAATACCTTTCACGGGAAAAAATACCTGATAGAATAATGCTATAACCCTATACATCCACCGTGGCATCCGCAGCAAACAGGCTGCTGCGGAGCACACCGTTGGATAAAGGGATGTAATTTTCTCATTACATCATGGCTCAGACAGATGTTGTTTTTTCTAACATGGATGCAGCCTGTAGCTGCTGCATAAAGGTCGGAAAATCGAACTCCATCCAGTGGCTTACGATTTTGCCTTCCTCCAGTTCATAAATTATTATTCCATCAGCAGTGAGCTTACTCCCGGTTGGCGCAAAACCCATCAACTCCCCTAGATGCAATCCGTGGAAGGTGAAGCGCACCACCACCTTGTTGCCCTCCGCAATAATATCGTGGGGCTCCAGTACATACCCAGGGCAACCTACCTGAAATACCTCTACATGCTTACGTAAATCTAAATCCCGGTCTGAAATAAAACGCGCATACTTCTCATCCGTAATGGGGGCCTTAGCAAACTCGTCTAGGTATGCCAGAATAATTTCCTTGTTTTTTAAATGCTCCATGTGTGAAGGTTTAATGGTTGACAAATGTAATACACCTACCCTGCCAGGTATTGTAAAAAACGGACATTCTCATGATTCCTATCAGCAACACCTTCCCTTATCGGGCTGGGCAGTATATTATAGCGTGGCATTAGAGCATCCGACGATTCGCAATGATCGAAAGGATCGGGCTTCTCTATTTGCTCCGGATAATCTTTTTCACTCGCTGTATGCCTATACGTATCGCGCGGCTATTCTTTGAATGCCTGTATCACCGGTTGTGCTGATCCGTCCAATCCGGAATGCTCATTAGCGTGGGGGTAACACCGGAAAAAACTTTGTATTCGCGAATCAGGTGTGCCTGGTCGTAGTACCCATAGGCTCCGATAAACCTTCGCCAATCAAATTTTTCGCCGGCATTGCAGAAGTGGGTGTACCCAAAGCGCTTCACCCGGGCATAAAACTTGGGACTCACTCCTACCCGTTCCTTGAATAGCCTGCGCAAGTGGCGAGGCGTGATACAAAAATGGGATGCCAGCTCATCCATCGACACAAAACCGCGCCGCGAAAGGATTTCGCTGGTAATCAAATCAGAAATATTTCGACTTTCAGCCAACCGGGGCCGGAACAACTTTAAAAAATAACGGTTTGCAATTTGAACCTTCCGTTCAGGAGTAGGCACGACGGCCAACTCGTCGAGTAAGCCGTCGAAGGTTCGTCCTGCCACCAAATCGAGGTCTAAACGCCGGTCTGTCCATTCGCCCAAATCGGGCAAGGCGATAATATCCCGAAAGGCTTGCGTGCGGAAAATCACCCCCAAGGAGGCCACCGTCCCAGAAAGCCCCAGGGTGTATGGCTCAGTCGAAAATCCCGACAGAAACTGGCGAGGCAGCAGGTCTGCCGAATGGTACTTGTTTGTAAGCCGATACAAATCACCGTAATTGAATACCATCGCACAACAAGGATTGGCTGTTGCTGGTAGTGGTACGGCCGCCTCCCCCGATACCCGGCATTCGAGCACGTAAAACCAATTGATAAAGGGCTGTAACTCCGGTATAGGCAAAAATTTTTTGTAGTACATGACTCGCTGGTGTTCGTTTTGCATTAAAGAAAGCCCCTTCAATTAGCTACGCCGGAGCCGTCGGTTAGCGTTCCTAATCTCGGCATGCCAGAGGTCATAGGTATAGCAGCTTTGCCAGCCCTTGAAATCGTAGTGCCACCATTCCCAGGGATACACATCAAAGCCAACGGCTTCCATCGTCTCCCGGAGCAGGGTGCGATGGGCTATGGAAGCGGCGTCGGTGTCCATATAGTCGTGAAAGGCTCGAGGGGTAGTTTCGTCGTATTCCGAAGGCATGGACAGCTCCTTGCCCGTTTTCAGGTCGTATAATGACAAATCCACCGCCATTCCGCGATTGTGTCGGGACCCTTTTCGTGGATCTGCTACAAAGGTGGTATCTTTAATGGTTTCATAAAAAACGACCGTAATCTCGTATGGCCGGTACCCATCGTGAAACAACAGCCCAAGCCCGCTCGCTTTCAGGCGTTTCGCGGCTTCCCGGAGCGCCAAAGCAGCCGGTTTGCGCATAAAAATATCGGGCGCCGGATACAAGGGCCTGCCGATTAAGTTGTTGGATCCCGCATAGCGGATATCAAACTTCGCATGCGGAATAAACCCGCGCAAATCCACCAGGGCATTATCGGGATTAGCCCGTACGATGGTTTCGTAAAGGGCTACCTGGTTGACCACGGGAAGTCCATACGCACTTTTGGGAAGGTCTGATTCCGAAATCTGTGCGTACACGAATAGAGGAGCAGCTATAAACCAAAGTGTGTAGAAAAAAAACACTATCCGGCTATTTCCCATATTTTTAAATTTAAGTTTTGAATTACCTCCTCCAATATATCGAAAAATATTTTTTATTGCACGAAGTACGGAAAGAATGGGGTCCAAGAACACCAAGAAAGCCACTAATCTATCAAGCGCTTTCAGGGCTTTAAAGCCTTGCCGAATCACACGGCACTTATACATCCGATTACTCCAATTTCACCAACTGCACCGTTCCCAGATATTCCCCTTCCAGAAATGCATGCAGAAGGTAAAAACCCGCTGGGTAGGCGGTTAAGTCTATTTCTGTTTCTCCTGCAACGGCAATGGTAGCGTGGATTTTACCTAACACGTCCATAATTTGAACTTGAAAGGTGCCCGTTTGCCTGGGTATTAGGTGCACATAATCCGAAGTGGGGTTTGGAAAAAGGGTAAAGGGAAGCACATCGATGGTGGCCACGGAGGTCAGTCCTGGTTTGGCAATTTGTACCTGGTCAAATGATAGGGTGAAGTTCGGGAGCGCCTTGTACTCCGAAACAAACTCAAATCGATCAATGGCCGTCCAGTCGAATTTTCCGGCGGGCGGAAACCAGGCATTATCCCAGGCACCGGATTCCACAAAATCCGACAACGGAATGGAAACCCAATGCCATTGATTATCTCCTGGAACCATCTTTTCATCGAGCCGCACAGTCACCCGCCAAGGGTGGTCGGATGGATCAACCGTTTTAGTATCCAGCAAACGAACATCAAACTGGACGCCAGGCTGGTTGCATCGAACAAAAAACTGAACGGCATAGCCCAATTTTTTCAGTACCGATAAGTCTTTATTCGGTACAAAATCAAATCCGATAATATCGTACCTGCCAGGGTTTCTCCACTGTATTACCTGGTTGCCCTGGGCGGGAAAATCCCGACTATAAAAGTCGAGTATGCCCGTTCCATAACTGGATTCGTGGATTCCTGCTGCCACGTAATCCATAAAAATGGGAAAGCCCATACTGTCCGGCTTCTGCTCAAACGGCGATTGCGCAGGCGTTTCCAAACCCATTGCCTGCAGTAGGGGAATATTCAAATCGTGGTCAAACAAGTCCTGGCCATCGGGCGTAAACAAACCAAAGCCTCCATGGTAATCCCAGGAAGTCCATGGAACCTGCTTTTCATTTAGGTATGCAATTACTTGCTGATACCAGTTGTTGCGCTCGGCTGGGGCGGCATTCGGCATATACACTCCTAGCTCTCCGCAATAGACAGGTACGTTTCGTTGCTCCCGAAACCGCAACGCAATGTCGAGGTATTCCTTAATTTTAGCTAGGTTGCCTTCCAGTGGATATTGATTCCAGGCACCTTCTACCCAGGTTCCTTTCAGTGCGGGTGGTAGGGCGGGCATGGTCGTCGCTTGGTAGGGAAACGGCACGCCCGCCAGTGGCTCCAGGCTTGGGCCGGTCCAACTGGCTCCCTGGTGGGTAAACAGGAATGGGTCGTAAAAATGAAAGGTGTACAAGAGGTTGCTGTCGGCATAAACAGGCAATCCATCGAGATGGTGGTAGCTGTTCCAATTTGCCGGCCCCACGATAATCGTGTGTACGCTATCTATGGCGCGAATGGCCTGGATGACCGCCCCCTGCACACGCCCCCATTCGGCGTCTGAAATATCGTGGGGCTCGTTAAGGATTTCGTAGTACACCCGGCTGCTACGGGATTTATAGCGCCGAGCCATTTGTACCCATAATGCAGATAGCGTTGATTCACTCCTGGAATGGACCGTAATATCCGACTCAAAGCTGTGATTATCCAGAATAAGGTGAAGCTCCAGGGATTCCGACCAGTTTATCACCTGGTCCAGTAAGTCTAAAAACAAGGGATCCAAGGTTAAATCGCTCGTACTTACAGCCATGCCCTGGAGGTTAATGGGCAATCGAATTACATCACAGCCCAGGCTTTTTATTTGCTCAAAGTCCTTTTTGCTGTATTTCGAAAATTGGATCGCCCGCGCACTGGAAGCCTGGAACCAATTGCTGAGATTTACTCCCCGGCTAAATGGTGCTTGTCCATTCAATTTATCTGCCATCAAGAAGAATGAAAGTAAACTAATCCAAAGAAAGCGCATGGTAATAGAACTTGGCTGCCAAAAAAATATCAGGGTGTTCGGGCTAATCGGAAACCGAGATTCCCACTTTTATATCCAGGTGTACCATCGTAGCGATTGGTAACCCGGCAATAGCGCCCAAACCCAAGCCAGGATCCTCCCCGCCGAACGCGGGATAAGCCCACGGGCGGGCCTTCCGGATTGAATTGGGGCTCCACCGGGTATTTCCCAAACCAATCACTGCACCACTCCCATACATTCCCACTCATATCGTAGAGACCATACTCATTCGGCTTTTTCTCTCCTACTGGATGCGTTCTTTTATCGGCATTTCCTTGATACCAACCCACTTCATCCACCGTATCACTACCGGCATACCGATAACCCGAACTGATCGACCCTCCCCGAGCAGCATATTCCCATTCCGACTCTGTAGGCAGCCGATAGGATATACCCTTGAGAACATTCAGCTTAGCTAAAAAATCCTGGACTTCGTCCCAGCTCACATTTTCTACCGGGCAATTTTCACAGCCAAGGAAAATACTCGGATTGGTTCCCATGACCGCCTGCCACTGCTTCTGCGTAACTTGATATTTAGATATGTAAAAATCAGATACGGTTACCGTGTGTACGGGTATCTCATCATCATAACAATGCTGCTGCTCCTTCGTACACCCCATACTAAAAGTTCCACCAGCTACAAATACCAGATCAACTTCAGAAAAGGCCGACAAAGGATTCGAACCAACTTCGCCAGCGGCAGGAAAATCTTCGGTACTGCCAGGCAAATGGTTACTGGGTAGGGACATAGGGAACTATTTTTTCAAATATAAAAAACCCAATCATTTTTTCAACATACAAGTGCTTTTCGTTTTGCGCTGCTGCTATGCCACCCGACATTTTTATTGCCCCGATATTTCTAACTGCTAATCCCAAAGGATGAAATTATTAGTAACAGACTTCTCCAAATTTCACTGCCGTTCACTATTTTGCCGCAAAAACAGCGAAGCCCATAAAAAAGCGCCGGTTGCTCTACCGCATGGTGCCCTTAGTTCCCATTGCAAAACCGTTCAAAATCCTACTGAATTGAACAGCCTGATTTTATACATGACCTATACCGGGATGTTTTTATCCCTCCTGGTACTTCTATACGATGGATTCCGGGGCGTCAACCGATATCTGTCCGGGTTTTTATTTTTCTCCTCCTTCTACCTGTTTACCCAGCTGATTATCACGTACTCCCACCATGTCGATTTAGTGGGAGTCGTGGGGTTTGGATTCCCCAACCTATATTATTTGATCGGCCCCTTCGGGTATTTCTATGTACGGGGTATGTTGTTGGATCGGGCATCCTTAAAAAATGGGGACTGGTTACACTTCTTACCTGCTTTTCTCATTATATCCGGTTCTTTTCCATTCCTGTTTGGCAGCAGTTGGGAGCTCAAAAAGGAAGTAGCTCGAATTGTTATCAGCGACAAATGGACAGAGCTGGCAGCCTACCGAACCAATCGGATATTACCTGTTCTGGTGAACGAAGTATTCAAGGGCATCCATGGGTTCTTCTATGTCATCCTGACCTGGCGAACATTATTAGGCCATGTGCGCAGACTGAAAAAGAATCCGGATACTACCCCCCAATGGCCCCTTATTCGCAACTGGCTGTTCATTTTTTCTGCGGTGTACTCCCTACTGGTGTCCATGCGTCTGCTCTATTCGGTGATTCTAACCCGTACACCCTTCAAACAGGAATTCTTATTTCACATCAAGGACTATTTACTGCTCGGCGCGATGGGCTATATCCTCCTCAATATCGCCCTTATTACCTATCCAGGCATCTTGTATGGTTTGTTTATTCCCTTTCCCCTTCGCCGCCCGCACTCCGCGCTACCTACCCATCCTGCGCCCGGCGATACTGCCTTGCTAGATGACCCTAAAAAAGCCTCCCCGTCCTATAACCAGAACTTTTCGGAAACCTATCTACTGGAAATCCAGGCGGCATTACAGGAATGGGTCTCGGAGGATAAGTACCTGGAACCCGATTGCACTATGCGAAGCCTCGCGGAAGAGCTACAAATACCGGTTCATCACCTGGTTTACTATTTCAAATATGTCTGCCAGGATAAATTTATCGAATGGCGAAATAACCTTAGGGTTCAATACGCCAAACAACTCATTGAAAAGGGACAGGCACAATCTGTTACCCTTGAGGCGATTGGCATCGCCAGCGGATTTACTACCCGCACGACCTTTTACAGAGTCTTTAAGCAGGTGTGTGGACAAACTCCCGCTGAATACGCAGATCAGTTCCTGTAACTCCCCTATCCAGCTGATATGCCCGCGCGATCATGGCTAAAGAGAACCCGGTGGCCACTACACCCCGCCTGTATCCAATAGATCTAGCCAGGTCATAACCCTTTCAGCTCCGATAGGGGTTTTGACAAAATGGATACCTAAATATGCCCTACTTGTATATTTTTGCAGGCACAAAAGCCAACTAAAAAAACCTAGCCAATGCGCATCATCGGAAACCTGGACTTCCCGGGTATCAAAGCCACCATTTTCAAGATGGAAGACCGCCTGTCGATAAAGTTCGAAACAGGGCTGTATGAACAAACGTTCAAATTCAGATCTGGGGAGGGTATTGAATCCGTCGAAGAGGTACGTACGCTCCTTTCGCCTGCATTCCTCCACGGCATCCAACAAGGATTTAACCAAATGCACCAGATACGGGTACTAGCGGTTGAAAATGCGCGGTCGTCCGGAGAAAACCTCCCCCTTTTTGAAGAGATTATTTAGGCTCTCCGCTGTTCGCCTCACTAATAATCGCGTCGTACCCCCTTCTTGACTTTCCACCCAAGTAGTCGTAACTGAAAGCGGCCTGCCCAGCCTAGGGAAGGCAAGCAGCTTGGAAACATCCCGCTACAAGGAATCGGATACCACAATACCTTGGTTGCGAATATGAAGTACCCGAACGCTCCCTTTGCCAAACACAGCATCGAGCAGGGCGACATACCCAGGCACCCACCGAACCGGGAGGAATGCCTGTATCGTGCCAGCAAATCCACCTCCATGTACCCTACAAGCGCCCTCCCCTACCTGTTGGATGAAGCGCTCACTCAACGCAAGCGCCAGGGAGATGCCCTGGTCCTGCACGTTCTGCGGGGTAAAGCTATTTTGGAGCCAACGGGCAGATGAGTTGCCAGACTCCTGTACGAGCCGCAGGAAGGCTAAAAAATCACCCGATTCCAAGGCTACAATCTGCTGATTTACCCGTTCGTTCTCTTCCAGAAAATGAATAGCCCGCAAAATAGCGCGGTCGCCTACCATCGGCCGCAGTTCGGCGAGATGCTGCATCAAGGTGTTCCATGACACCTTGCGCAAATAGGGCTGCTGTAAGGCCGCTGCCACTGCTTTCATCTCTGCGGGTACCGCCGCATAATCCGGGGTCAAATCGGCATGATTCCCCCCCGTATCCACCACCAGCAAGCGATAATCCTGTTTCGAAAAATCAAAACAAACCCGTCGGATGCTGGCTTGGGCCGGATTTTCAAAATCGATGGAAATAATGCCCCCAACGGCACAAGCCGTCTGATCCATCAGCCCACAGGGTTTGCCGAAGTAAACATTCTCGGCGTACTGGCCAATTACAGCCAGCTCCTCCGGCGCAATGGAGCTATCGTTGAAGAAATAATTAAAAATAGCCGCAATTAATACTTCCACCGAAGCCGAAGAACTCAATCCCGAACCCCGCAACACCTCGGTGTCCACCACCGCATTGAACCCTCCAATCCCAAAACCAAGCTCCTTAAAACGCGCAGCAATGCCCCGGATCAGCGCAGCGGTGGTGCCCCGCTCTTCCTCCAGCACCCGCAAATCGCCCAACCCGATGAATAGTGGGGAATAGCCCTCCGAGTAAAACACTACCTGCTCGTCGCCACTCCGCTGCACACAAGCAAGGGTATCCAAGTGAATACTAGCCGCCAACACCTGCCCCTGATTGTGGTCGGTGTGATTCCCTCCTATCTCGGTACGACCCGGTACGCTGATGAATACCAGCGCCTCCTCCGAAGCTGGAAAATGGACGCTAAACTTCGACCGCAGCCCAATATAGCGCTGCTCCTGCCGATGCTGATCTTCCAGTGGATATAACTCAATCTGTTTTTTCATAAGAAAAGAAAAAATATAGGCCAATTACATCCGGCCAGCCTGGTTCGTGGCCGATTCCCAATGTGTTGGAGCCACAGGTTTTGTGTAAAAATAAAACAATTAACCTGTTCTTTCTCAAAATGACAACCCCCTCTGCCCGTGATTCACCGCGAAGGGCACCAACAGACAGAGGGGGCTGTAGAAATCAGCGGCTACCGCTGCTTTCCTTCATATTACCAGAACAACATGTAAAGCACGACCGTAATCGCCACTACAGCCAACCCCAGTTTTTTCGCCAACGGACTTTGCGTCATATCCATATCCCCCCGTACCGGAAGCTCTTTAGGCTCCGCCAAAGGCTTCACCACCGTAATCAACCCCATCACTACGACAATGATTCCGAAAGTAACCGCCATGCGGTTGAGGAAGGCCAGGCTGGGGAATGCATACGCCAGCACGCCGTACAAAATGGGGCTAAGTACCAACGCCGCCACACCGGAAGCAGCCGGACCTCTTTTCACAATGATGCCGAAAAGAAAGGCCGCCAAAATACCTGGAGAAATGTAACCCTGAAATTCCTGGATATAGTTGAAAAGTCCCTTAAATCTGGGATCGCCCAGCAACGGAGCAATCAAACAGCCAATCACCACCAACACCACGGTGATGATACGCCCCATATTCACCAGGCCCTTCTGGGATACATCCGGCTTAATATGACGCTTGTATAAATCCATCGTGAAGACGGTGGACGCCGAGTTGAGCATAGAAGCTAACGAGCTAATCACCGCACCCGCCAGCGAGGCAAAGATAAACCCACGTAGTCCGGCAGGAATCAGGTTTTTGATGAGCAACGGATACGCAGCATCCGGCGTTTTCATCTGGTCGGCATACAACTGATAGGCCATGATACCAGGGAAAATAATAACAAAGGGAAGAATCAGCTTCATAAATGCCGCGAAGATGATACCCATCTGGCCCTGGTGCAAGGATTGGGCCGCCAGGGTACGCTGCGTGATATATTGGTTGAGTCCCCAGTAGTATAAGTTTGGAATCCAGAGGCCGATTACCAGCGCTGTCCAGGGAAGAACCGGATCATCCGCCGGTAAAATCATGTGGAGGCGATCCGCATTGTAGGTAGCAAAGTTGTCCCAGCCACCCACAGCCTGAAATCCGAGAACCATAGTAATAATCCCCCCGATGATAATAGCGGTGCCCTGAAACAAATCAGCCCATGCCACCGCTTTGAGACCACCCCAGGCCGTATATAAGGCAGCAATACCCCCAATCCACCAAACGGCGGTTACCAGATTCATATCGAAAAGGGTCTCCATCGTCAGCGCACCACCATAGATGACAGCAGCTAAGGTTACCCCTACATAAATGATAATCATGTAAATAGCCATCAGCAGGCGGGCCGTCGAATTATACCGGTATTCGAGAAACTCCGGTATCGTATAAATCCCGCTGCGCAAAAACCGCGGCAAAAAAACAAAAGCCACAATGACCAAGGTGACTGCTGCCATCCATTCATAACTAGCCACCGCCAGACCTACCGAGCCAGCTCCCTGACCCGCCTGACCGACAATCTGTTCCGTAGAAATATTCGCTGCAATCAGGGAGATGCCAATCATCGGCCACAATAAACCTCGCCCCGCAAGGAAAAAATCCTCGCCGGAGGCCTCATGCCGGCTCTTGTACATACTCACCCCAATCACGATGACAAAAAACAGGATAAACAACCCGATGTCAAATAATCCCAAATTCATGAGCAAGGTGTTTTAATGTTTGTAATACGTATTCTTGATTTCCGGCAATCGGATTACCCCGTCCGGCCAATTTTTCCTAAAGATTGAAAATTAATTTGTATTGAACAGCCTATTGGGCATTTTTTGTGTGGCAATACCGCCGGATACCCAAAAATGAAAAAGCCTTGCTGCCGAACAAATCCGGCAGCAAGGCTCTTTCACCAGCTATTTTCTTTGCTTAATGAGGCGTAATAAACACCGGACCACTTGGTCGAGCGGATCCCCCCCCGCCTAAGCTCTTCAGCGCATACGTAAACCCGAGGGTGAAATATCGTCCAAGCGACAAGGTGCGCTCATTGAGCACATAATTCAACTCATTGACATAATTCAGACCTTGGTTTTTGTTGAGCAGGTCAAAGGCAGAGAACTTTATTTGCCCTTTATCTCCTTTCAGCAAAAATACATTGATGTAGGCGTTCCAGATGGGTATCGAGGTATTGAAATCATCAGAGATACCGGTATAAACCGCGTAGTTCATGCTGGTTCCAATATTTACTTTTTTCTTGAACAAGGGTTTCATCAGGTTCGCTGAATAGGTATGGTTAATGAAGTCCCGGTTCTGCTCCGTAGCGACATCGTAGGTCGAGTGCGTAAACCGCAGGCGGCCGGTCATCGACCAATCGATAAACTCCTTGCGGTAGTTTTCCAGGCGCAGGCCAGTGGACGGAACGCTGGTGGAGGTCCAGTTGGACACTCCGTTAATAAAGGTGATGCCCCTATTCCAGTTATAACCCAAATCGAGGTTGATGTTCATCTTCACCGGACGAATACGGGTACCAAAGGAGAACATACTGTTCACCCGATAATCATCTTCTACGTTCACCGGGCGGGTAGTTGTGACGAAGTTGTCATCGATAGTCTGCGCGTTGCGAATCCGATCCTTTCCGTAGGTAAAGCTCAGAAAGCCAAAGATATTGGTGAACGAAAACTGGTTGAAGGAACCGACCCGCAGGTTAGCGGAATGGCTGTATTCAGGTTTCAGGTCGGGGTTACCCTCGTAGATACTGATCGGGTTGGAGTTATCGACAATAGGCTGCAATTGCTGGATGGACGGTGCATTGATGTTGGTGCGATAGTCCAGATTCAGGAATTTGGAAGTACCAAACTGCCAGCGCGCCCGGAAGTTGGGCAAAAGTGCCTGGAATTCGCGCCGAATCTGGGTTTCGCTAAGCAGCAAGGTGCCATCGAGTACGCTGAATTGATAGTTGGTACCAATCGATGCGTTGAACTTTTCCTTAGCCAGGCGCCAGTTGACGCCCCCCTGGTTGTATTTGAAAGCCACCTCGTACTGGTTGGTCAGCCCCACATTGATTTGAGGTTCCAACAAATCGAAGTAATCGTACACCCGACGATCAAAATCATTGTTGTTGACCTGATAATCATAGGTGAACTCGAGGAAGTTACCCCGACCTGCCGGCTCTACATAGGACAAACGCGCCCCATAGTTCAGCCGGTTATTGTCCTGGAGGAAATTCTGGTTGATGGTATCGATCCTTGGAATACCCGTATAATAGCTATTGTAGGAATCATTGTGGCCGTCGGAATTGTCGTTGCCTGCTACTAAAGTCATATTGGCCGAAAAGTTTCTCCCCGATCTTCCAAAACGCTTGCGATACAGCAGGTTGGTATTGGTGGAAAAGCTCTTGCCAGTGGAAATATTATCCCGAACACTTTGGTTGGTAAGGACATTCCCTGTTTGCAGATTTTTAGTGGTACTCTGAAGGGAATATTCTGAATCCGAATAGGAAGTTCTGGAAACGAGTCGCAGGTTCTGGCTCGAATCGATTTTGTGCTCCACCGTCAGGTTGAGGCGATGATTCCCTACATCGGTACTCTGATTGCTTTTCGCGTCTGTAAAGAAACTTTTGCTGTTATTGAGAAAACTCTCTTTGTAGCTGCTTTTATCGAATGACCGATCGCCCAGGGAATAGAAGTAGCTAGATTGTAAATCCGTTTTGTTGCCCAAGCTGCGGTTGAAGTTGAGGCCACCGGCGTACGTCGTTACAAATCCCGTGCTGGGACCGCCCGCAATAGGCGCTCCGCCGGAACCTCCCGAACCTCCCCGTACGACCACCATGCCGCCACCACCGCCACCACCGCCGGTGAAGCCAGAAAATTCTTCCATCGTAAACCCTTCCTGGTTGGTATTATTTGCCATTGCCAATATGGAAAACTGCTGATTCTTGCTGAATCTGTTGACAGTCAGACGACCCTCATAGCGCCCTGCTTCGGTTGGCAGGTCAGGAGCACTACCGCCCGCCAACGTGGTATTTCCAAAATAGCCCCTGCGGCGATCCTCCCGAAGGGAGATATTGATGGTCTTTTCACGGTTCCCATCATCCACCCCCGAAAATTCGGATTGGTCGGATAGCTTGTCGAATATCTGTACCTTTTCAACGGCATCGGCCGGAAGGTTTCGGGTAGCCATTTTGGGGTCTTTTCCAAAAAATTCCTTCCCATCGACGAGGATTCGGGTCACACTTTCGCCCTGGGCTTTTACCGAACCATCTGATTCCACCTCTACACCGGGCAATTTTTTGAGGAGCTCTTCCACCGCGGCATTAGGCTGGGTTTTGAAGGCAACCGCGTTGTACTCGACGGTGTCTTTCTTGATGTTCAGCGGATTAGCTTCCCCCTGCACCACCACCTCTGAGAGCAGCTCGCTTTGTTCCTCCAATTTGATAGACCCCATGTCCATCTCCTCTTCCAGGCCGCTTACGGTGACCCGCTTCTGGTAGTTGCTAAAACCGAGGAAGGAGACCTGGAGAATATAATCTCCTTTTGAGGCTTTCTGTAAGGCAAACTCGCCCTTGTCGTTCGTCATACCAAAGGTATTCAACACGGAGTCTTTCGCCTGCAACAACATGACAGTTGCCATAGGCAACGGTTGATCCTTATCATCCAAAACAACCCCTTTGAATACGGCGGACTTGTTCTGAGCCAGTGCACCGGCTGCGAAGAGGAACAGAAAAAAAAGAGTAATACTAAATGATTTCATAAAAGATTGAGTTTCGGTATATCCAGTCGCAAAGATAGGACACCCGCACTCGTCTATCGGTTAAGCAGCGTAGATTTAAGGTTAATTAAGGTTAAACAGGGCGATTTATAGACGGACGACCTCTTTTGGAGGCCGTTCAACCCGTTGTTTCACCGGAATGATGAAACAACGGGTTAGCGATAAAAACAGGAGAAGGAACTACTTATCTCCTCGTAATTAACGTGTTGGGATAGACGACCACGCTTTCATTGCCATCTTTACCCACAGAGGCTACTCCAAAGAGGAAATTGTCGATGACGATCCCCTCGAGGGTATAATCACTGATAGATTTATCGATAAAACGGGCATGCTGCCACTGGGGTGCGGTTGTTTCACGCCAGTATATTTTATATCCTGCCAAATCCGGATCCGTTACAGGATCCCACTTTAGCCGGGTACTTGGCTGGACTATACCACCAATTTGAACATTCTGAGGAGCGGGTGGAGCCCACGCCAGTCCAGCCAACGCCACGGCATTCACCCCGGTCAGCTTTGCCGCATAGGGAAAGTTGACCCCTTCGATGACATCGCCGTAGGCTATGCCTTCTTCTACCCGCAGATCCTGGTGTTGGCGGTTGTAGTTTTCATGGGTTTCCATTATCCGTACGCCTGGAAATCCCTCATCGTTAAATGGCCGGTGGTGTCCTCCGCGGCCAAAGCGATCGAGGCGATATACCAGCATCGCATCCAGGTTGGTACAATACAAGTCGGTCATACGGTCAATATAGCGAGCTAGTTGTCGGGAAGGGCCGTCCACTTCTCCTCCATATACCCGGCGCCAGGCGTACTCCCGTTCGCCATCGCTCACAGGAGTAGGCTCGGAGAAGATGCGAAACGTGCGGTTATCAATTTCCCCGTTTATCCCCTCAATATTCCCAATCATATCATTATTGAGCACCCCGATGATTTCCCATCCGGCAGCTTTAGCGGCCTTGGCCATGTGCTGACCGCCCCAAAGGCCTTGTTCCTCGCCAGATAGTCCAGCATAAATGATACTTACGGGAAATTTGTACTTACTCAGCACACGGGCAGCTTCCATTACCCCCGCCATTCCGCTGCCGTTGTCGTTGGCTCCCGGCGATTCCTTCACGGCATCCGTGGGATCAGATACCCGAGAATCGATATCCCCGCACATAATGACATACCGGTTGGGGTAGCGGGTACCCCGCTGTACGGCGAGTACGTTTACAATCCAGGTGTCTTTAGGAATGCGGTTACTCGTCCCTTCTTTTACCATACTGGATTGAAACGACACCTCCAGGCAACCGGCACAGTCGCCGGAAATGCGGTCAAATTCCGATTTTATCCAGCGGCGGGCTGCGCCGATTCCACGCGTAGCCGATACGGTATCCGAAAGGGTATTGCGCGTTCCAAATCCAACCAGCTTCCGGATATCCGCCTCAATCCGAGTAGCCGACGGAGCGTTGGCTATCTGGTACAAGCGGGTGTCCACAGCAGGTGGTATCTGAGCAGCAAGCACCCAGGCCGAGCAGCAGAAAAGTGCGAAAAGGAATATCTTTTTCATCCCTGAAGGTATTTTGTTGATGCGGTCAAAAAAATTATCGACGCGAAAATGGATTTTTTCTTCAAAAAATAGTGGTTTCCTTCAAAAAATAGATTCCAGCTAGTTGGACGGACGCAGCACAAACGTCTGAAAAAGGACAGACTCAATTTTTTCCCGGCTGTAAAACAAGGGAAAATATCGGTCATTGGCCCAAAGCGGAAATAAGTTGCGATAGTGTGGATGGCGGATATCGCCGGATTGACCTGGTGCATTGATGGCCAATGCGGCATCCCAATTGCCGGTATCCACGATCAAGCGGAAGGTGGCGCCGTGGCCTTGATTGGGGCCGGCTCCGGTGTTGTTTACCGTACTTGAATTGCCCCCGCGCGGAAGCGGCCCTACGTCAAATAGCTTGCGTTGTTCTGCCCGCAATGCATTGCTCAGAGGATGCCGAATAAGCGCATATTTGACGCGGTGGTATTGCCAGCTCTGCATATCCTTCCCGAGGCTTTTTTCCAGTTCGGCTACCGCCGCTGAAAGTGCCTGGATCAATAGAGCGTCTCGCGCGGCAAGCGCATCTGCACCCAGGCGCCCGTCGGGCAAAACCAACAAATCCACCACCTGTTTCATTTGAAAGCTCAGCCAGGAGGAGGCTTGTTTTGGAATCAGCTGCTGCTCGAGTGCTTTGCGCAATTGGGCTTCCCAGGCATTGTAAATGGAAGCTGCCACCGATTCGGGCTCCAGACGACCATCCCATTTCAGGAGCTGTTTTCGGGCTTCCTCTACCATCAGATTAGGCTGGGGCAGCCCCTTCAGCAACGGCACCAGCTGACGGGCGGGAAGCGACAGATAGTCGGTTTGAAGCAAAGCCATATCCATGAGCGTAAATTTTTTCCCCGATTCAAGTACCTCAGCAATCCGGTCGCCCCGAAACGGGTCAGACCAGCTAAAGCCTAGTGCTTCCGGATACGGATAGCCCGGGGGCGTTACGTTTTCATTGGCGGTTGCCAGGTAACCGGCCGATGGGTTTTTGGAAGACGGCCTTTCTTGAATAGGTAAATAGCCATCCCATTCATATCGGCCATCGCCGGGCACCGGCACCATTCCGCTCCAGTTGCGCCGAATCGGTGTGATACCCACGGCCTGCCAGCCAATAGTACCCTTTGAATCGGCCCAGATCATATTTTCACCCGGAATGTGGCTGTACTGACATGCCTGTACAAAGGCTTCCCAACTCTGCGCCTGATTCATCCGCAAGCTGGCCAGGTAAGGTGCACCACCTGGCTCCAGCCACCCGCAGCGCAGCGCACAAGCTCGATTCAGGGTGCTATCCTGAAACGTGACCGGCCCGTGCCGGGTATA
>Ga0172367_10003492_pt1 | contig 20337 bp, 14 predicted proteins | sample Lak10m_FD_114542 | JGI IMG/M metagenome (GOLD analysis project Ga0172367, IMG submission 114542) | Freshwater microbial communities from Kabuno Bay, South-Kivu, Congo - kab_022012_10m | ecosystem: Environmental > Aquatic > Freshwater > Lake | place: Democratic Republic of the Congo: South-Kivu...
ACGCGCCCGATCCGATCCCATCGGACCAGCTCGGGGAAGCGGGCAACGTCGGTCCAGCCGATGCCGCGGTTCCAGTCGATGGAGAAGTAGATGAACAGCGCCTTGCCGATCACCGCGTCCATGTCGACGAACCCCCAGAAACGGGAATCGTACGACCGGTCGCGGTTGTCGCCCATCATGAAGAGCTTTCCGGCAGGCACCCGCACGGGCGGCATGTTGTCCCTGCCGCGGATCAATCCTTCGACGTCGTTTCCATCGGAGCTTTTGCCGTCCGCGTACCTCGTGTAATCCTCCGCGACAGGCGCGCCGTTTATGTATACCGTCTTCCGCCTGACTTCCACGAGGTCTCCGGGGGTGCCGACGACGCGCTTGATGAAATCCTTGCTCGGGTCCTCGGGGAAGACGAAGACGACGATATCGCCCCGTTTCGGCGTCTTGAATGCGAGGATCCGACCCTTCGTGTACGGCACGTGGTACCCGTAGACGAACTTGTTGACGAAGATGTGGTCCCCGACCAGGAGGGTGTTCTCCATCGAGCCCGACGGGATCTTGAACGCCTGCAGGAGGAGGGTGCGGACGACCAGAGCGATGACCAGCGCGACGGCGAACGCCTCGGCGTACTCCCGGACCTTCCCCTTCCCAGACCCCCCTGGCTGCATCCCGAGTTCCGACATCGGTTTCCCCTCTCCTCAGACCGTTCGATATATACGGCAACGTATCCCCAATGCACCGACGAGACTCACCTTCGGCTGCGTCGCCTCGGAGGGCTGGGCTCCGTTCGTGGCTCGCCGTGCGGTGAACCTGCACGGCTGCGCTTTACCTCACTTCGCCCACCCTCCTACGGCGACTTCGCAACGTTTCGTCGCGACCGGATTATTCCTTGACCTTGAGGATGGACAGGAACGCCTCCTGGGGGATCTCGACGGAGCCGACCTGCTTCATCCGCTTCTTCCCCTCCTTCTGCTTCTCGAGGAGCTTCCGCTTTCGCGTGATGTCGCCGCCGTAGCATTTGGCGATGACGTTCTTCCGTATCGCCTTGACCGACTCGCGGGCGATGACTTTTCCGCCGATCGCCGCCTGGATGGCGACCTCGAACATCTGGCGCGGGATCAGCTTCCGCAGGCGCTCCGTGACGTCCTTCCCCTTCGGGTAGGCGTTGTCGCGGTGCACGATGAGCGACAGGGCGTCCACCTTGTCCCCGTTCAGCAGGATGTCGAGCCGGACCAGGTTCGATTGCTGGAACCGGAGAAATTCGTAATCCATCGATGCGTAGCCGCGGGACGCGGTCTTGAGCTTGTCGTAGAAGTCGAGGACGATCTCGTTCAGCGGCAGTTCGTACTCGAGGATGACCCGGACGGCGGAGACGAACTTCATCTGCCGCTGCACGCCGCGCCGCTCTTCGCACAGCTTGAGGACGTTGCCGAGGTATTCCGCCGGAAGGTGGATCGTCGCGTGGATGATCGGCTCCTCGATGTGATCGAGTTCCACCGGCTCCGGAAGACGCGCGGGGCTGTCGACCTCGACGACCGTGCCGTCGATCTTTACCGCGTGGTACCCGACCGTGGGCGCCGTCGTGATCAGTTCGACGTCGTATTCGCGCTCCAGGCGCTCCTGTACGATCTCCATGTGGAGCAGGCCCAGGAACCCGCACCGGAAGCCGAACCCCAGCGCCACCGAGCTCTCCGGCTCCGCCGTGAACGAGGAGTCGTTCAGCCTGAGCTTGTCGATCGCCGTCCGCAGCTGCGGGTACTGGTCGGAGGCGAGCGGGTATACGCCGGCGAACACCATCGGACGGACTACCTTGAACCCCGGGAGCGGCCGTGGCGTGGGATGGCGCGTGTCGGTGATCGTATCGCCCACCTTCGTCTCGGTAAGGTCCTTGATGTTGGCGATCACGAATCCCACCTCGCCGGTTCCCAGCGCCTCCAGCTCGGTCGGGTGCGGAGAGAAGACGCCCACCTTCTGCACCTCGAACGAATTGCCCGTCGCCATGAAGGTGACCCGCTGACCTGCCCGGATCGAGCCGTCCCGCACCCGCGCGAGAACGACCACGCCGGCGTAGTTGTCGAACCAGGAATCGATGATCAGCGCCTTGGTCGGCGCCTCCGGATCGCCCTCGGGAGGGGGAATGGCCTTGATCGCCTTCTCGAGAAGCTCCGGAACGCCGGTCCCCTTCTTCGCGCTGACCGATAGGATGCCGGCGGTGTCGAGCCCGATGACGTCCTCGATCTCCCGCCGGACCCGCTCGGTCTCGGCGTTCGGAAGATCGATCTTGTTCAGGACCGGGATGACCTCCAGGTTCAGGTCGAGGGCCATGTAGACGTTCGCGAGCGTCTGGGCCTCGACGCCCTGCGACGCGTCGACGACGAGGATCGCCCCCTCGCAGGCGCTGAGGCTGCGAGACACCTCGTAGGAGAAGTCGACGTGGCCGGGGGTGTCGATGAGGTTCAGGATGTAATCCTTCCCGTCCTCCGCGCGGTGGCGCATCCGCACGGTCTGCGCCTTTATCGTGATCCCGCGCTCCCGCTCCAGATCCATCTTGTCCAGGAACTGGTCAACCTTCTCCCTGCTCGAAAGCGTGCCGGTGATCTCCAGGAGCCGGTCGGCCAGGGTGGACTTCCCGTGGTCGATGTGGGCGATTATCGAGAAATTTCGGATGTTCTCTATGCGCATGTCTACCTTGTTCCGGAGGATTTCACCTTGTCTCGGAAGTACGCCAGCGTGAGGGCGAGCCCTTTGTCCAACGATACGTCAGGATACCATCCCAGCTCGTTGAAGGCCATCCCGTTTTCTATCACCGACCGCCTCTGCTCCCCCGGCATCGCCGGCCCGTGGATCTCCTCCTGGCGGCTGCCGGAGAGGTCCCGAAGCGTCCCGAAGAGGGTGTTCACGTCGGTCTCGATCCCGGTGCCGATGTTGACGGATAGACCGTCGCCTCGTGTGAGCGCCGCGAGATTGGCGCGCACGACGTCGCCCACGTACACGTAGTCGCGGGTCTGCAACCCGTCCCCGTTGACGAGGGCGGTCTGCCCTTTGAGGAGCCGCTCGCAGAAGATGGCGACCACGCCCGCCTCCCCGTGCGGGTCCTGCCGCGGCCCGTAGACGTTCGAGTACCGCAGCGCCGTGTACTCCAGCCCGTACTGGACGCGGTAGTACTGCAGGTAGAGTTCCACGGAGACCTTGGCCACGCCATACGGGGAAACCGGCCGCAGCGGGTGCTTTTCGTCCGCGGGGAAGTAGTCCTGTTCGCCGTAACCGGCGCCTCCGGAGGAGGAGAAGATCACCTTGCGGACCCCGTGCTTCCGAGCCGCCTCGAGAAGGACGAGCGTGCCGACGATGTTCTCCTTCGCGTCGAAAGCCGGATCGGCGACGGATTTGCGCACGTTGATCTGCGCGGCGTGGTGGCACAGGACCTCCGGCCGGAACGTCCGGACCGCCTCGACGGCGGTTTCCGATCCCACATCTCCGAAGACGAACCGCGCTCCCTCGGGGACGTTCTCCTTTTTCCCCGAGGAAAGGTTGTCCAGGACGAGCACCTCGTGACCGGCGTCGACGTACGCCTGCGCGACATGGGAGGCGATGAATCCGGCGCCCCCCGTGACCATGATCCTCATCCTTCCTCCTCCCGGCCTCGCGGCAGCCCGCCCCGGCCGTTTCAGTTGCCCACCGAACCGATCCCCTTGAGCCCGAACGACAGTCTGACGCTGGTGTCGTCCGGCTGCGTTTTCCGGTCGACGGTGAATCCGACGCTCCAGCAGTCGCTTCTGGGGAACACGGACATCCCCACGGCCCCCTCGGAAAGGTAGCCGTTCCTGACGGAGTAGTTCGCCTGCGCCTGAAGGCGGAGCCAACGCATCAGGCGCCACGCGACCGTTCCACGAACGTCCTCCGCGAGGTCCCGGGAAACCCTGTATTCGGCGAGAACACGATGGTCCTCGTCCCTGACGTATTCCCCGCTGACCGCGCCGACCGTGACAATGTTTTCCACCGGATCGAACAGCGCCTCGCCGTTCAACCGCCACCGCTCGACGGGTACGAACCCGATCCTGGCGTAGACGTCCGAGGGGGCGTCGTTTTTCCTCGGGGGATGACTCGTCCCCGTGTCGATCTGGTCCCGCAACACCCGCACATACGGGGCAAGCGGATCGACGTACGGGCTTCCCGACGGCTCTTTCCCCTCCAGATCATAGGCCCACTCGATGTGGAACGACAGGAACTCCTTCGGCGTCCCTCCGTCCTTCAGGCCGAGTAGGCGCTGTGAAAGCGTGAACAGAAACTGGCTCTGTGGCGCCAGCAGCGACCATCGGTCGGTGACGGGCAGATCGTCCTGGCGGCTCTTCGGAACGTACCGATACCCGGCCGAGGCCCCCGCCGTGTGGACCAGTGCGCGTGCCGGAAAATCCCGCCTTGCGTTCGCCGAAAGCGTTGCCCCGCCTCCTGGGATGAAACGCCCGGCGTCGGACGAGTCGGCCGGAGACCGCTCGAAGCGGGTTCCCAGGGCATCCGCGAAAATGTACGGGACGAGGGTGATGGAACGATAGAGCGGAATCGCCCGCGAAATCTCCCCGAACCCCCTCGCGCGCACCTCGTCGAAGTCTTCGCCGCGCCGGAAAGCGGTCGCGGAGATCGCTCCGGAAAGATCGGCCCCCGCGATCGGGATGCCCACGGGCAGCAGAGTCATCGTGTACTCCGGAATACGCTGCGCGGTGTTGTCGGGACCGGGGATCTCCTGAAGATCCTCGTTCCACACGATCGAGACCGCGTGTTCCGAGTGCGCTCCGGCGGCGGACGCGAATCCCTCCGACCTGGCGTGGCGCTGCGACCGGAGCTCGTCGAGATCGAGCAGGTCGAGGTAATAACGGGGATCGGAGGCCATCTCCAGTTTCGCGTTCGCGGTGAACGGACCGGACCGGTAAATATTCTCCCCGTAATAGCGCGCGCGGTTCCGGTCGTCGAGCCTGTCCCTGAACATCGTCGCGCGGATCGCCCCCTCCGATTCCGGATTCAGGGCGAACCGGTACTCGACCTCCGGACGGTAGCCTCGCCTGCTCATCGAATCGAGCGTCAAGGTGGCGTCGCTCCAGCGGTTGATCACGTGGTAGTAAGGCGCCTGGAGCGTGTATCCCCTGGACCTGTTGGAGGAGAAGTTCGGAAGAAGGAGCCCGCTCTGACGCGTCATCTTGACGGGGAAGGCCGCCCATGGGAGCCACAGGACGGGAACGCCGTGGATGCGGAAAGATATGTCCTTTCCGACCGCGTACCGATCGAGGGTGACCCGCGCCCGGCGCACCTCGAACTTCCAGTCCGGCTCGGGGTCGCATGGGCAGGTGGTCAGCGTCCCCTTTTCTATCAGGAACGAACTCTTTCCGGTCTTCTCGATCTTCCGGCTGGCGATGAGATAGTTGCTGCTGCTGATCCGGATGGTCCCGTTGTAGAGGATTCCCGTCTCGGAATCGAGGTTGATCATGATCCGGTCGAACGCGAACTCCTCGTCCGCGTCCTTGTACCGCACCTTCCCCGACAGGTCCGCCTGGCCCGTCGCCGAATCGTACCGAATCCGGTCGGCGCGCATCGTACGGGTCCCCAACCCCAGCTCCACGTTCCCCTCCGCCAGGGCGATCCCGGTATCCTCCTCGTATGAGAGCGTGTCGGCGGTCATCCTGACCGGGACGTCGAGACGGATTCCCGATTTCGGAAGGGAGCCCAGGGCGCCGGGAAGCGGAAGCCGCACCTCGGCGGATACGTCCGCGGCGAGCGCCGCGACCAGGAAAAGACAGAGGAACGCGAGGCGTTTCACGCGACGAACCCGACGCGGTGCCGGTAGGCGTCGCCCGCCGCGGCGAGCGAACCGCACACGAGCACGACGCCGCCCTCCCCCGCCCACCGGCGCGCGATACGCCAGCCTTCCTGGAAGTCTCCTGCGAGGCGGCAGACGATACCCTGCTTCGCGCAGGCTTCCGCCAGCGCCGCCCTTCCCGCCCCCCGCGGGTGGGACAGCGGATACGTCACGATTCCTTCCAGGTGCCGCCCGAGATTCCTCAGGTATCCGGCGGCGTCCTTGTCGGAAAGCATGCTCCACAATGCGACCAGCCGCCTGCCCTCACCCCATGGCGGGATCTCCGATATCTCGCGCGCCAGAGCGGAAGCCGCCTCCGGGTTGTGACCCCCGTCGACCCACGCCCCGGCGTTCTTACGGAGCGGGAGCGGACACCACCGGCCTGGCCATCGCGAGACCGGGAGCGCCTTCGCCGCCGCCGAAGCGAAAGCGTCCGGCCCGATCCCCTCGCCGGACGCGAGAATCCAGGCGGCGGCCAGCGCCACGGCGGCGTTGTCGCGCTGGAACCCGCCGATCCTGCCGACCCGCAACCGGTCGAGTTCGAGCCCGGGGAGCGACAACGCGATCGTGCCGTCGCCGCGGTCCCTCCAGTCAAAAGTCCGACCGAGCTCCAGTATGCCGCACCCGATGCGCCTGGCGCGCCGAAGGACGACGGCGCGCGCGGTCGGCCTCAATCTTCCGGTGACGAGCGGGACCCCTTTGCGGAGGATCCCGGCCTTTTCGCAAGCGATCGATCCGAGGGTATTCCCCAGCCACTCCTCGTGGTCGTACCCTACGGTGGTTATGACCGACACCGCCGGGCGGCACGCGTTGGTCGCGTCCCATCGTCCGCCGAGACCCGCCTCCATGACCACGATCCTGACGCCCTTTCGCCCGAACCAGTCCGAAGCGGCCCAGGTCATCTTCTCGAACCATGTCAGCGGATCGCCGGCGGGAGAGAGGCGCCCGGCCGCGCGGAACCCGTCGCGAAGCGCGCGCGGGGAAATCGTTTCGCCGTCGACGCGGACACGCTCTTCCGGCGCGACAAGATGCGGGGAGGTGTACAACCCGAGAGGCCCGAGCGGCAAACGCCGCAACACGTCGTGCGCGAATGAGGCGGTGGACCCCTTCCCGTTGGTGCCCGCGACGTGGAGGGTGCGGAACGCCTTCTCGGGGTGCCCGGACCGGGAAAACGCCGACAAGATCCGTGACAGTCCGGGGCGGACGATTTCCGGGCCGGAAGGTCCGTTTACCCCGATCATCGATCCCCGGAACCCGACAGGTACCGCAGGATCGCATACAGGGTCGCCTTGAGCCGGCTGCGCTCCACGATCATGTCCACCATGCCGTGCTCCAGGAGGAACTCGGCGCGCTGAAACCCCTCGGGCAGTTTCTGCAGGATCGTCTGCTCGATCACACGCGGTCCCGCGAAACCGACGAGCGCTCCCGGCTCGGAGATGACGACGTCTCCCAGCATGGCGAAGCTCGCCGCCACCCCGCCGGTGGTGGGATCGGTCAAAACGCTGATGAAGGGGACGCCTGCGTCGGAGAGGCGCGCGAGCGCCGCGCTCGTCTTGGCCATCTGCATCAGCGATAGGGTTCCCTCCTGCATGCGAGCTCCACCGGAAGCGCTGAATATGACGAGTGGGAGGCGTGATTCGAGGGCGACCTCGGCCGCGACGGCGATCTTCTCCCCGACGACGCTTCCCATCGAGCCGCCCTGGAACTCGAAATCGAGGACCGCCAGGGATACGTCGATCCCCTGGATCTTCCCCTTTCCGGTTATGACCGCTTCCTTGCGACCCGTCTTCTTCTTCGCCTCCTTCAGGCGATCGACGTACTTCTTCGTGTCCGTGAAGTTCAGGACGTCCACCGACTCCATATCCTCGCCGAACTCGACGAAGGTCCCCTCGTCGATCACGGCGCGAATCCTCTCCCTGGCGGGAATGCGGAAGTGGTAGACGCACTTGGGGCAGACGTTCAGGTTCCGCTCCACCTCGGGCTTGTAGATGATCTCGAGACAGGCGTCACACTTGATCCACATCCCCTCGGGGATCTTTATCTTCCTGTCGCTTTCGTCCTTTTTCCGGAAGAGTCGAATCGCCATGGCCATGTCACCTCAGCGCCTTTTTGAGGGATCGTACGAACCGGGAAAGCTCCACGGGGCCCTGATGGCTCCGGCCGTTCCTTTCGACGATCTTGACGCAGGCGCTTCCGACGACCGCCGCGTCGGCGTCCCGGGTTGCCGCGGCCGCCATCGCAGGCGACGAGATGCCGAAACCGACGGCGACCGGAAGCCGCGCCGCCTTCGCCACCTTACGGGTCCACACCGCCATTTCCGGAGGGAGGGTTTTCCTGACCCCGGTGACGCCGGTAACCGAGATCAGGTACAGGAACCCGGAACCGGCGCGGTCGACCGCGCGGACCCTCGCCATACCGCTCGTCGGGGCGGCGAGCGGGATCCAGTCGAGCCCCGCCTTGCGGATGGACGGCAGCGCCTCTCCGCTCTCCTCGAGCGGCAGGTCGACCACCAGGAACCCGTCGACGCCGGCCGAGCGCGCATCATCGCACAACGAGGACCAGCCGTACCGGAAAAACGGGTTGCAATATCCGAAGAGCACGATCGGCGTTGCGTGCGTCTCCCTGAACCTTCGCACCAGTTCGAGCGCCCCCGCGACGTCCATGCCCGACGAAAGGGCCCGCCGCGACGCCGCCTCGATCGTGGGGCCGTCCGCCGTCGGGTCCGAAAAGGGGACGCCCACCTCGATGATGTCCGCACCCGCGTCCGCGGCCGCCTCGAGGTACCGGAGGGACGCCGCCGGAGAGGGATCGCCGGCGGTCAGGTAGACCACGAGCCCCTTCTCCCCGGACCCGCGAAGGCGCCGGAAAGCCGCGTCAATCGCCGTCATGGCCCGCCTCCCCCATCTCCATCAGTATCCCCATGTCCTTGTCGCCGCGCCCGGACAGGTTCACCAACACCGTCCCGGACGGCCGCATCGTTTTCGCCAGGCGGTACGCGAACGCGACGGCATGGGACGACTCCAGCGCCGGCTGGATCCCCTCGTACCTGGAGAGCAGCGAGAAACCCGACAGCGCCTGAGCGTCGGTGACGGAAACGTACTCGGCCCTGCCGGTCTTCTTCAGCCACGAATGCTCCGGGCCCACACCGGGGTAGTCCAACCCCGCCGAGATCGAGTGCGCTTCGAGGACCTGTCCTTTCGCGTCCTGCAGGAGGAACGACTTGCTCCCGTGGAGCACGCCGACCTCTCCGCGCGAAAGCGTCGCACCGTGCTTCCCCGAGGAGAGACCGAGCCCGCCGGCCTCCACCCCGTAGAGCCTCACGCCGGGGTACCGCAGGAAGGAGGTGAAGATCCCCATCGCGTTGCTCCCGCCGCCGACGCACGCCACGACCGCGGCCGGTAGCTTCCCTTCCGCATTCCTGAACTGGGGCAACGCTTCCCGTCCGATCACCGACTGGAAGTCCCGGACCATCTCCGGGTAAGGGTGCGGCCCCGCGGTGGAACCGATCAGGTAATAGGTGGTCCGCACGTTCGTGACCCAGTCTCGAAGCGCCTCGTTCATCGCGTCCTTCAGCGTCCTGCTCCCCGATGCCACCGGGTTGACGCGCGCTCCGAGCAGACGCATCCGGAAGACGTTGTGGGCCTGCCGACGAACGTCCTCCTCGCCCATGTAGATCTCGCACGGGATCCCCATCCTGGCGCAGACGGTGGCCGTCGCGACGCCGTGCTGTCCCGCGCCCGTTTCGGCTATGATCCGCCTCTTGCCCATCCTGAGGGCGAGGAGCCCCTGCCCGAGGGTGTTGTTGATCTTGTGCGACCCGGTATGGGCGAGGTCCTCCCGCTTGATGTAGATCCGGGCGCCTCCCGCCTTTTCGGTCAGCCGCTCCGCGAAGTAGAGCGGGGTCGGGCGGCCGGCGTAATTCTTCAGCAGGCCGTCGAGCTCGCGATGGAAGGACCGGTCCCGCCAGGCCGCGCGGTACGCCTTTTCCAGTTCGATCAGCGCGGACATGAGCGTCTCGGCGACGTACCTGCCGCCGAACGGGCCGAAGTGACCCATCGCATCCGGCATGTTTTTACCCTTGCGTATCGGCAATATGCAGCCCTTCTTTCGCGCGTTGGATGAACTTTTCAACCTTGTCCGGGTCTTTCACTCCCGGGGACGACTCGACGCCTGAAGCGACGTCCACGCCGAATGGGCGCGCCACAAGGATCGCGCGCTCGACGTTGTCGGGCGCGAGACCGCCGGCAAGCAGCCACGGCTTCCGCGCCCCTCCGGGACCCCGCCCGCACACGATCCCGGGGAACCGAACAGCCAGGTCCTCCCACGCCAATTTCCGCCCCGTCCCCCCGTACCCGCCCCTTCCTCCGGCGTCGAACAGGAACGCCTCGCATGGATACGCGAGAAGCGCCTGAAGATCCGGGGCGCGATCGGCGTGGACCACCTTCATCCGCCACAGCGGGATGCGCTCGGCGTCGCCTGAAGGTTCGTCCCCGTGAAGCTGCACCCGTCGTATCCCGAGCCGCCCGCACAGCGCAGATATCGCTCCCGGGGCCTCGTTCACGAAGACGCCGACGACCTGGGCCCTGCCCGCGACCGCCGCCACGATCTCCCTTGCGATTTCTTCCCTCGCGAAACGCGGCGACCCGGGGAAAAAGTTGATCCCGATGGCGTCCGCCCCGCAGGCGACGGCGTGTCCGGCGTCCTCCGGGCGGGTCACCCCGCAGATCTTGATGCGGAACACTCCGCCTCTACCGGCCCTCGACCTTCGGCAGCCGGTGAAGCGCCTCCGCTATCTTCTCCTCGGGGTAGTCGAAATCCTTGAGGCGCCCGTTCTGGTAGTCGTCGTATGCGGTCAGGTCGAAGAATCCGTGTCCGCTCAGGTTGAACAGGATCGTCCTGCTCTTCCCTTCCTCGTCAGCGCGCTTCGCCTCGAGGATCGCCGAGTGTATGGCGTGGGACGACTCGGGCGCCGGCAGGATCCCCTCCGTCCGCGCGAAGGTCATCGCGCTCTCGAAGACGGCGATCTGGCCGTACGCCTGCGCCTCTATCAGTCCCTCGTGCCGAAGCTGGCTCACCAGCGCGGAGTCCCCGTGATACCGCAGTCCCCCGGCGTGAATGCCGGCCGGCACGAAATCGTGGCCGAGCGTGTACATCTTGATCATCGGCGTCAGTTTCGCCGTGTCCCCGAAATCGTAGGCGTATATCCCCTTCGTCAGGGTCGGGCAGGAGGACGGCTCGACGGCGACGATCCGCGGATCGCTTTTCCCCGCGATCTTGTCCCTCAGGAAAGGGAAACCGATCCCCGCGAGGTTGCTGCCGCCGCCGCAGCACCCGATGACGACGTCGGGGTAATCACCGGCCAGCTTCATCTGCTCCTTCGCCTCTTGCCCGATGACGGTCTGGTGGAGACAGACATGGTTGAGGACGGACCCGAGGGCGTAGCTGGTGTCCTCGCGCGTCGCGGCGTCCTCGACCGCCTCGCTGATCGCGATGCCGAGCGATCCGGGGGAATCGGGATCGGCGGCGAGGATGGCGCGTCCCGAGTTGGTGTCCCGGCTTGGGGACGGAACGACCTTGGCGCCCCACGTTTCCATCAGCATTCGGCGATACGGCTTCTGGTTGTAGCTGACCTTCACCATGTAAACCTTCACCTCGAGGCCGAAGAACGACCCGGCGAGAGCCATGGCGGAACCCCACTGCCCGGCCCCCGTCTCCGTCGCGATCCTCTTCCGCCCCGACATCTTGTTGTAATACGCCTGGGGGATCGATGTGTTCGGCTTGTGGCTGCCGGCGGGGCTGACACCCTCGTACTTGTAGTAGATCTTCGACTTCGTTCCGATCGCCTCCTCGAGGCGAAGGGCGCGGAACATCGGGGTCGGACGCCAGAGGGTGTATATGTCCCGGACAGCCTCCGGGATCGGGATCTCACGTTGTGAAGACACTTCCTGCTCGATCAGGGGCATGGGGAAGAGCGGCGCGAGGTCGCCGGGACCGACCGGCTTGCCGGAGCCGGGATGCAGCACCGCCGCCGGCGGGTTCGGCATGTCGGCCATCACGTTGTACCAGGTCTTCGGTATCTCCGAGTCCTTGAGCAGGAATTTCACCTTCATCGCGTCGGCTCTCCTTTTTTCCGGATGATCACGGATTGTTGCTTCATTTTCCCACATACCGTCGGATCGTGTAAGCGGGGTCTTCACTCGCGGCCAGGGACTCGCCGATCAGGAAGAGACGCGCCCCGGCTTCGTGGAAACTACGAACCTGTTCCGGCGTCCCGATGCCGCTCTCCACGACCGGATACGCTCCGGACGGAAGAAGCGGGAGCAGCCGGGCGCTCGTGGAGAGATCGACTGCCAAGGTATCGAGGTTCCGGTTGTTGATCCCGATCAGGCGCGCCCCCGAGCTTGCGGCTATCGCGATCTCCGCCGCGTCGCGCGCTTCGACCAGCGGTTCGAGCCGGTGCTCGAACGCCTTCGCCGCCATCTCCCCCGTCTTATCCCCGAGGACCGAGACCATGAGGAGGACGAGATCGGCGCCGTGCGCCCGGGACTCCGCCAGCATGTATTCGTCCAGCACGAAATCCTTCCGCAGCAGCGCCGCCGCCGGAAACGCGGCGCGGACGTCGGAAAGGTCCTTCAGCGACCCCCCGAAGCTTCGGCCTTCCGTGAGCACGGAGACCGCCCACGCGCCCCCCGCGAGATAGGCGCCGGCCGTCGCTACGGCGTCGAGATCGCGTCGGATCCACCCCCGCGAAGGGGAGGCGCGCTTGATCTCGGCGATTATGCCCGGGCCCTCCGGGATCGTCCCGGGAAGATCCTTCGCTGGTCCTCTCGCCGAGGCGCGCAGCAGAAGCTCGTCCATCGAAACCAGCGCCTTCCGCAAGGAAAGATCTTCGCGGACGCCCGACAGGATGCGGTCGAGGTGGGTCAGCGGGCTTCCCTTTTCCCGAGGACGGCGAGGAACCCCCGAAGCCGCTCCATCGCCGCGCCGGAATCTATCGAGCGGGTCGCGGTCCGCACCCCATCCATCAAATCCTGCGCGGCCCCCCCGGCGACCGCGGCGAAGGCGGCGTTCACCAGCACTGCCTGGCGCGCCGGACCCGGATCGCCGGAAAGGACCCCGGAGAGGATCTTCGCGTTCACCGCCGCGTCTCCGCCTCGAATGGCCTCCAGGGAGACGTATTCGAATCCCAGTTGTCGCGGGTCGAAGAGGAACCGCTTCACCTTCCCCTCGCGCACCTCCCAGACGATCGTCGGCGCGGCCAGCGAGACCTCGTCCAGCCCGTCGGTACCGTGCACGACGAACGCGTGCAGGTGGCCCGATTCCGCCAGTACGCGGGCGTACGTGTCCCCGAGCTCCTCGCTGAACACGCCGACGACCTGACGACGCACTCCGGCGGGATTGCTGATCGGGCCGAGGATGTTGAAGATCGTCCGAATGGCGATCTCCCGCCGCGGACCGATGGCATATTTCATCGCGGCGTGGAACCTGGGGGCGAACATGAATGTGATCCCGGCTTCATCCAGGGCGCGCTGCACCGTCGACGTGTCCGCGTTGAGATCCATGCCGAGCGCTTCCAGCACGTCAGCGCTTCCCGACCGGCTGGTGACGGACCGGTTCCCGTGCTTGGCCACGGCGATCCCCGCCCCCGCGGCGACGAACGCCACGGTGGTGGAGATGTTGAACGTCCCGGCGCGGTCGCCTCCGGTACCGCAGGTGTCGAGGACCTCCTTCCCGGCGGGAGGGACGATGGTGACCGCCTTCTGCCGCATCACCTCGGCGGCCGCGGCGATCTCCGTGATCGTCTCCCCCTTCATCGCGAGGCAGGAGAGGAACGAGGCGATCTGGGCGGGCGTGGCTTCCCCTCCCATGATCATCCGCATCGCGTCGCGCATCCCGTCGGCCGACAGGTTCCTGCGCCCCGACACGGCGGCGATGGCCTCCCGGATGTTGCCGAACTCGCGCAGGACCGGCTGGGAGGGGTCGATGAGGGAAAGGAAATTCTCCATGAGCCGCATTCCCGACTGGGTCAGTATGGACTCCGGGTGGAACTGCACGCCGAAGACCGGCTTTTCGATGTGCCGCAACCCCATTACCTCGCCGTCCTCGGTCTCGGCGCAAACCTCCAGCTCTGGCGGAAGGGTCCCGCGATCGACGGCGAGTGAATGGTACCTCGTGGCGGTCATCGGGTTCTCGATCATCGAGAAGATTCCCTTGCCGTTGTGCCGTATTCGCGAGGTCTTGCCGTGCATGAGCGCCCGGGCGTGGACGATCCGCCCGCCGTACGCCTGTCCGATGCACTGGTGCCCGAGGCAGACCCCGAGGATCGGGATCCGGTCCTCGAACGCCCGGATCGCGTCGAGGGATATGCCGGCCTCGTCCGGCCCGCCAGGCCCCGGCGAGATCACCAGGCCGGCCGGGTTCAGGAGCGCCAGATCCTTCACCGTGATCGCGTCGTTCCGGAACACCTTCACCTCGGCCCCGAGTTCGCGGAAATATTGCACGAGGTTCCACGTGAACGAATCGTAGTTGTCGATGACGACGATCATGGCGCTTCCACCGTTTCAGGCGACACGCCGGCGGCGCTGAAAAGGATCTTCGCCTTGTTGAGGATCTCGTCCCATTCTCGCGCCGGGTCCGAATCCGCTACGATCCCCGCCCCCGCCTGGATCATCGCCTCTCCCCCGGACATCACGATGGTCCGGATGGCGATGCAGAAGTCCATGCTCCCCTGCAGGTCGAAATACCCCACCGCTCCGGCGTAGATCCCGCGGCGGAACGGCTCGAGCTCGGAGATGATCTGCATGGCCCGGACCTTCGGGGCGCCGGAGACGGTCCCTGCCGGAAAGGCCGCCTTGAGCACGTCGAACGCCGTGAGCCCTTCGCGAATCTTCCCGACCACGTTGGACACGATGTGCATGACGTGCGAGTACCTCTCGATCCCCATCAGCTCGTCGGCTTTCACGGACCCCCACGCGGCGACCCTTCCCACGTCGTTGCGGCCGAGGTCCACGAGCATCACGTGCTCCGCCAGCTCCTTCGGATCCGACAACAGCTCCGCCTCCAGCCGGCGGTCCTCCTCCGGAGTGGCGCCCCTCGGGCGTGTCCCCGCGATCGGCCGGAGCTGAATCTCGTCCCCCTCGAGACGGACGAGGATCTCCGGCGAGGAACCGACGACCGAAAGATCCCCCATCCTCAGCAGATACATGTACGGGGAGGGATTGAGGGCGCGAAGAACGCGGTAGACGTCGGCGGGTGTCCGTCTCGTGCGAACGGTCGCCCGGTTGGACAGAACCGCCTGGATGATGTCTCCGTTCCTTATGTGCTCCTTGGCCGCGCGCACGGCGTTCATGAAATCTTCCCGGGACATCTCGAACGCCGGGCTCCCGTCGCCGTCGTTCCCTTCCGGATTATCGGATTCCACAACAGGCATGCGCAGGATCGCCCGAACCTCCTCGATGGCCGCCAGCGCCCTGTCGTAGGCCGCCTCCGGGTCCTCACCAGCCCGGACCGAACCGTGGGCGACGATCAGGACCGTGTGCCGGACGTTGTCGAAGATGACGAGCCGGGACGGAAAGAGGAACATCGCGTCGGGGGCGCCGGTCAGCGGCCTGTCCCCCCCCACCTTTTCGAGGTGCCGGACGTAATCGTACCCGATGTAACCGACCGCCCCGCCCGAAAGCCTCGGGAGCCCGGGCGCCGGCCGGTACCTGATCTCCTTCAGTATCGCCGCGAGCGCGTCGAGCGGATCCCCGACGACGGGAACATTCCGGGTCTCCTCCCCCCTCCTGACCGATATGCCGCCCTCGTCGGCGCGAAACCGCATATGCGGGTCGAAACCGATGAAGGAGTACCTGGCCCACTTCTCGCCGCCCTCGACGCTCTCCAGCAGAAAGTGGTCGGTCGGAAAACAGGCCGAGATCTTCAGGTACGCGGAGACCGGGGTCTCCAGGTCGGCGCGAAACTCGCGGAAGACGGGGATCAACGCGCCTTCCTCAGCCTGCCCCAGAAACCGTTCCTTGTCGGGGACTATCACGGCGTCACCTCACCCCTTCAGCAGGATGACGTCTATCTTCATCCCTGCCCGTATCGCTTTCATCGCCTTCATCGCCTCCTCGCGGGATGCGAACGGCCCGACGCGCACGCGGTACACCTCCCCGTGCCTGCGGGTCGTCGCGTGGATCACCCTCGCCTTGTATCCGCCCCTTTCGAGGCGCTTCCTCAATGCGTCGGCCGGTTCGACGGTTTTCATGGCCCCCGCCTGCAGCATGAACTTCGCCGCCACGGAAGGGGCGGTCGCGGGTGACTTCACTTTTTTCTTCCCCATCGGCTCCGGGGAGGGATCCTTCCGGGAAAGCGAATCCGGGTAGGTGGCCTCGGACTCGGTCCTCTTCAGGTCGTCCCTGGCGGTCGGCGGCATCGCCGCGGGTGGAGCAACCGCCGGGATCTTCACGGCCTCCTCGGAAAACGCCGACATGTCCTTGCGGATCTCCGCGGACGTAGGGACCCGCGCGCCGTTCTCGCCCGCCGGTCCCGGGGGAGATATTTTACCCGCGACTTCCTTCCCGGCGCTCTTCTCGACGTATCTACCAAGCTGAAAACCGAGGAAAAAGGCGACCGCGATCACCACGAGTGTGCCGACGACGAAAAACGCGAAGGAGTGCCGGTCGGCGTCCCCTCGCCTGAAACCGAGCTTGTGGCGCAGCGTTCTCACATCCGTTCCGGCGCCGCCACGCCGATCAGAGAAAGCCCCGACGCGACCACCGTCTTGACGCCGAGGGCCAGCGCGAGCCGCGCCTGTGTGCGTTCGGGCGACTCCCCGAGGAACCGGTGCTGGTGATAGAACGCGTGGAAGAGATCCGCGACCTCGACGAGGTAAAAGGGAATCCTGTGGGGCTCGAGCGTCTTCGCGCACTCCGATACCACGTCGGGGAACCTGGCGACCGCTTTCATCAGCCGCACCTCCTCCGGGAAGGTGAGGATGGAAAGGGGCGGGTGCGCGCCGAGCGATTTCCCCTGGGCTTCCGCCTCGCGGAAAACGGAACAGATCCGGGCGTGCACGTACTGGATGTAATACACCGGATTGTTCCGGGACTGTGTCTTCGCAAGGGTAAGGTCGAAATCAAGGTGGGTGTGGAAGCTGCGGAGCAGGTAGAAAAACCGCGCGGCGTCGACCCCGACCTCGTCGAGGACTTCCCGCAGCGTCGTGAACTCCCCGGACCGCGTCGACATCTGCACGGCCTTCCCCTCCCGGACCAGGGTCACGAACTGTACGAGAAGAACCTCCAGGCGGTTTTCGTCTTCCCCGAGACCACGAAGCGCGGCGCGCAGCCGCGGAACGTACCCATGATGGTCGGCCCCCCATATGTCGATCAACCTGGAGAACCCCTCGCGCAGCTTGTTCCGGTGATACGCGACATCGGCCGCGAAGTAGGTCGTTCGCCCGTCCGCCCGGACCAGGACGCGGTCCTTCTCGTCCCCCATGTTTTTTCCACGGAACCAGATCGCCCCGTCCGCGTCGTAGAGCTGCCCGCGCTCCCGCAGATCGGCGATGGCGGCGGCGACGAGGCCCCGGTCGTGAAGGTCCCGTTCCGCGAACCATCGGTCGTACGTCACACGGAACGACGACAGGTCGTCGCGGATCCCGCGAAGGATGCGGTCTCCGGCCTCCTTCCTGAAGACGGGAAGCGCCTCCTCCTCCGTCGAGTCGGCGTACCGGTCCCCCGCCTCCGCACGGAAGTCCCGCGCGAGCTCGATCATGTACTCGCCGCGATACCCATCCTCTGGAAGCTCGGCGTCGCGGCCGCACAGGACACGGTACCTCGCGAGCATCGACCGGCCCAGGTTGTCCATCTGGTTGCCGACGTCGTTTATGTAATATTCGCGAACGACCTTGTGGCCGGCGAACTCGAGGATCCTGGCGAGCGCGTCCCCGACCGCCGCGCCGCGGCCGTGACCGACGTGGAGGGGCCCGGTCGGATTGGCCGAAACGAACTCGATGTGTACGGTCTTCCCTTCCCCGGCCTTCGATGCGCCGAACCCCGCCCCCTTCTCAAGCGCGACCGTCAGGACTTCCCGCCAGAACTCGTCGGACAGAACGATGTTTATGAACCCCGGCCCGGCGATCGAAAGAGACGCGAACCGGCCCTTCAGATCCTCGTCGCGAAGCGCCGACACGATCTCCTCGGCGACCGCCCGGGGTTTTCTCCCGAGGCGCCCGGCGAGCTGCATCGCCGCGTTGGTGGAGAAATCCCCGTGCGACTCCTGCCGGGGAATCTCGAGGGAAACCGAAATCTCAGCGTCCTCTCCCCATTCCGCGATCTTTTTCCGCACCGCGGAGAATACAAGGGATTCGACGATCCGACGTGCGTCCAAACGGCGCCTCGAAGTGAAAAGGATTGTAAAGACCGCAGTTTATCCCCCACGACGGGGGGTGTCAACGCGCCACAGGCTCTCGCCCGCAACCCAGCTCTGTGGCTTCATCCGGGATAGATCGTCACCCGGTCGCGGCCGCGCTGCTTGGAGAGATAAAGCGCTTCGTCGGCGTGCTTCAGGAGCTCCTCGACGCCATTACCGTGGTGGGGAGCGCACGCGACGCCGAAGGAGGCGGTGACGGTGATCTCCTTCCCTTCGTGTTCGAAGCGGATCTTCCGGATCATGCTGCGAAACCTTTCCGCGCCCTCGCGGGCCCTCTCGGTGTCGGCCATGTGGAGGTAGAGCACGAACTCCTCGCCTCCGTACCGCCCGGCAGTGTCGCCCTTGCGGACTCCCTTGCCGATCACCCTCGCGACGCCGCGAAGCACCTTGTCTCCGAACGGGTGTCCGTATGAATCGTTGATCCCCTTGAAGTGGTCTATGTCGAGCATCACCACGCCGCATGGGTGCCGGCCGTCGAGACGGGCGAGGTCCGTCGCCAGACGTTCCATGAACGCCTTCCGGTTCGCCAGCCCGGTCAACCCGTCCGTGGTCGCCTTTTTTTCGAGCGACTCGAGCCGTTCGACGTGGGAAAGGCCCAGCCGCATGACCAATGTGATCTCGCGCGCGATATCCGCGTGCCTTTTCCGGAACCGCTTCTCCTGCGGATGCGCGCAGACCAGGGCGCCATGGAACCCCACCTTCCCCCCGACGGGCACGACGAGGAACGACCGCTCGCCTTCCCTCTCCCACGATCCCGGAAGGACGACCTCGTTCCTTGGAGAACCGGCCGAGCCGTGAAAGATGCGCTGGGTATGGGTGCGGATCACCCACCCCACGTAGCTGTCCTCCAGGGACTCGTACGCATCCTGCCCCGGTCCGCCCCCCTCCGGCGACTGAGCCCATGCGATGCGTCCGCTCCCCGGGTCATCTCCGGATTCCACCAGCAGTACCCTGTCGGCGTCGACCTGCCGCAATACCTGCTCCGCGGTCTCCGCGTAAACCTTGTTACGCCTCTCCCGGACATCCTCGGCCGGCTCCCGGTCCTCCCCCGACCCCCCTTCCGCCATCTTCCGGACCATCTTGTGGTACCACTCATTTCGGCAATAGTACCGGTCTCCCTGGTGCAGCTCACGCATCCGCTCGATGTCGCGCCCAACGAAATGGCCGGCCAGTTCCATCGCCGGGAGAACGGAATCGCTCCACGGGCCCTCCTCTTCCCGTATTGCCAGGAAAACTCCTTCCACCACTCCCTCCCTGACGACCGGTACGGCGGCGACCCCGGCGGGAGCGCTCCCGGGTCCGTTTTCCCATGGAGCGTACCGACGCGCACCCGACCCGACCTCGAAAAACGGCTTCCTGAAGACGGTCGCCTCCCGAAGGGGGACGTACGTGTCGGGAAAGGATACCTCCCGGGCCGCCGGTGAGCCCCGGCTCAGCAGGAGCCCTTCGTACAAGATCGATCCCGGCGATCCTGAACGGGCGACGTAGGCGACGTGTGAAGCACCGGTCAATCCCTGAAGGCGATCGAGCGCCTGACGGATTCCGTCCCTCAGTTCATCTTCCCGCCGAAGCAAACTGGATTCCTCCGTCATCTCCCCTCTCGCGGGAACCCCTGCGTTTCCCGAACTCTCCCACGGAAGGACCAGCGCCCTGCTTCGGGCGATCGCCTCCTGAACGCCGTCCTTGTCCCGGTCGCCCTTCCGGCGCCCTCTCCGGAGGGCGATGCCCGCCGCACCGGCTGCCAGAGCCAGCACGGAGCCCTGGAAAATGTTTTTTTCGAACGGTCCCGGCACCGCGGCCAGCCACGCGTCGGCGAACAGGATCGCCGGAATGGAGACGGCGGGGTGGAACTTGAGGGCGGTGCCGAAGAACAGCGCCGCCGGGACTACTCCGGTACGGGCAACGGCGGGGACGAACGCGTGGATCTCCATCGCCGCCGCCGCTCCCCATGCGATAAGCGGCAGAGGTTCCGGAACGCGGTCGTCTCGCCTGCGCGCGAGCAGATACGCCGCCGTGAAATACGCCGCCGCGAGCGGACCGATCCCGGCGTAAAGGAGGAACGGAACCCCTCCCGGGATCCGCTCCCG
>Ga0172367_10003495_pt1 | contig 20323 bp, 20 predicted proteins | sample Lak10m_FD_114542 | JGI IMG/M metagenome (GOLD analysis project Ga0172367, IMG submission 114542) | Freshwater microbial communities from Kabuno Bay, South-Kivu, Congo - kab_022012_10m | ecosystem: Environmental > Aquatic > Freshwater > Lake | place: Democratic Republic of the Congo: South-Kivu...
ATATATAATAAAAAAATAATTTGAGTCTTAAAAATGGCAAATCAAACAAAAGTAGGATGGAGGTCCTATGTTTCAACTACACCCGTTATAACTGCGTCCACACTTCTTACATCATTGTATAGTGTTTGGAATGGAGATACAACAACAACCGAATTAAATACATCAATTTTTAGTGCTTGGAATGGGGAAGCATCAAATAATGTATTAATTAAAAATTCATGGAATGCAAATGGAAATGCAATAGATAGTAAAAGTGGTGCTAATGGGACTATCGTTACTCCAATTTCAACTACTGGATATAAAATAAGTTCTATGACTTATAGTACTGGTAAATTAGGAACAGCATCTTTCACTTTTAATGGTAGTAATTTTATTTCACTTCCTAATAATACATTCTCATTTACTGGTGATTTTACTGCGGCTTGTTGGTTTTACGTACCTACTAATTATGTTAATAACGCATATTTAATTTCTGCTTTTGATAATCAAAGTTCATATCCTACTTATTATGGATGGATGTTTGGTTATGATAGTACTAATAAAAATATTTCGTTTACCATCGGTTATCCAGGTGCCGGTTCATATGGTAGTGTCACATTATCAACATTAAATAATTCTATTGTTCCAGGTCAATGGAATCATGTAGTGATTACTAGGAAATCTAATACAAGAAGTAGAATATATATAAATGGTAATTTAGCTATTTCTAATACAAGTACTATTAATCCTAGTTATAATTATGGTCATAGTTCATTAGGCTCCGCTTATTACACTTTTTCATATCCATTTTGGAAAGCTGCAAATGCTGGTTTAAAAATGGATGGAGTTTTTACATTTGATTCTGAGTTGGATCAAGCTGCTATATCTGAATTATATAATTCTGGTAATGGACAGGAATATCCATTTACAACATCAACAGCATTAAATGTTTCTCCAAAAGATTCCGTTGGTACAAATCACGGAACTTTACAAGGAGGTGCTACATATACCACTGGTAAAATTGGATCAGCATTCTCTTTTAATGGGACAAATGCTTATGTTAAATTACCTAATGATACATTTAAACCAACTGGTAGATTCTCTATTAGTTTTTGGCTTAAATTAAATACGGTTGCGACTCAGGGTATTTTTACAAATTGCTCTCAGTCAAATAATGGATTTAGAATTACTACTACATCTACTAATAAAATAGGGTTTGAATTCAATGGGTATTCAATTTCTGGTAATGCTACTCTAGCAATAAATACTTGGCATCACATTTGTATTTTAAATACTGGATCTACATATGAAATTTACATAAATGGTGTATTAGATAGAACAAATGTTGGTCAGTCACTTTGGTATCAAATAAATTGGGGTACAACAGGGACAAATGTTGCTTATATTGGTAGATATATATCAGCAGCTTATTATTTGAATGGTGCTGTTGATTCATTAACTCTTTGGAATAGAAATTTATCAGTTGATGAGATAACTCAATTGTACAATACTGGAGTTCAATATCCTTTCACAGGAACATTACCTTCTGCAGGTAACCAATTTGGTATGGATAACGGAACTCTTATGAATGGGTGTTCTTTAACAACTGGTAAAATTGGACAAGCATTCACATTTGATGGTGTTAATGACTATGTTCAACTACCTAATAATTCATTAAATTTTACTGGTGATTTCTCAACGAGTTTTTGGTTTTATGCTAATTCATTTTCTGGAAATCCACAGGATTCTTTTATAACATGTGAAAATTGGACATCACCAAATGATAATGGTTGGTATATATTTCATTATCAAGGAAATCTTTGTCTCTCTGTGTATAATGGAACTAATTCAACTGGTTGGAAAACATCAACAACAATAACAACCGGAACATGGTATCATGTCGTAGTGATTAAAAATAGATCAGTTTCTCCAAAATTCTATATAAATGGGGCTCTTGTAGGTTCTGTTTTAAGAAATGGGACAGATACAACATTGAATCCTGGTTATACAACAACTCAATATTGTTCATTGGGTGCAGATAGATACGCAGTGAATACAACACAAGCATATTTTAATGGTAAAATAGATGGTGTAAATGTTTGGCAAAGAGAAATTACACAAACAGAAGTAACAGAATTATATAACTCTGGAAATGGTAAACAATTAACACCGACATCGATTGTTCAATCTGGATTGGTTCTTAATTTAGATGCTTCAAGAACATCTTCTTATATTGGCACAGGGACAACTTGGACTGATATATCTGGAAATGGATATAATGGTACTATGGTAAATGGACCTGTTTTTGGAACCGCTAGTGGTGGTCAAATTACTTTTGATGGTGTTAATGATTATGTTGATACTGGACTTCAATATAGTTTAACATCCAGTACTAATTTTACAATAGGTATTTGGTTTAAAGGTTTTGGAAGAGCTTCAAATAATGATATTCTCGTTTTAAGCTATAGTGGAACACCGGTTGGTTGGGCTATTTATCAAAGTAATACTGGTAAGTTCATGTGTTTTAGTAGAGATAATAATAATGTTGAAACAACATATATAAATTCAACAACAAGTACTAACACAAATCAATGGTTCTATGGAGTTTATAAAAAATCAGGAAATCAATTCTCATTATATATAAATGGTGTTTTAGAAGCAACAACTAATGTTAATCTATCAAATATATCAATTTCAAGTGGTATGAGGATTGGTAATCATATAAATCAATCACAACCTTATTTAGGTTCTATTGGAAATGTCAAAGTTTATAATAGAGATCTTACTGATGTGGAAATAACTCAAAACTTTAACGCAACCAAATCCAGATTTGGATTATAAAAATAAAAAATAAATTATGGAATACAATTCTAACATTTACGTAACAATTTCACACAACGCTTGTGAAACATTAGGACTTGGAGAAGGTCATAGAACATCAAACGACGGATCAATTTGCATCGTTGAATATGCTTCATTGGAAGCAATTCCACAAGAAGTTCAAGATGTATTAATTGAAACTCATACACATCAACAAGCTCTTGAACTTGTTGCAACTGAAGAATGGACTTCTCAATTAAATAGAAACTAATAATAAAAAAAGCCACTCAATAGAGTGGCTTTTTTTATTTCTTATAAAGATTTGTCTTTGGATTATATTCTAATCCGTGATTTCCACCTTTGAATAAATTATCAATAAGCATATCATATACTTTAACTAATTTAGGATTATCAGCATAGTATCTCATTAAAACTTTATCATTTCTTTCGTTGTAAGCATCAATGTTCTTATCATGTTCTGTAAGTATATAATCAAGTTTTGTAGCACCATCTACTGTATCAGATCCTTCATAATAATATCCCAAATCTTTACACATAGGTGCATTATGTAAAACCGGATATCCCATATAAGCAGCATCTAAATAGATATAATTAAGAGGATTTAAAATTTGATGACAAACTAATACATCTATATATTGTGATAAAATAAATGCGGTCTGATATCTACTTTCTGAACTAATTTTATTATCTTTATATAAATCAAATGTTGATATCATTCCTAAAAATTCTCGATTTTTACCAATCTTTTCTGAATTTGTTAACATCAATTTTTCAATATGTTTCTTACCAATATCACCTCTGTAAGATTCTTCTACAATCATTGTTGGTATAAGTGCAAATTTAACAATATTTAAGTTTGGTTCCATTACACCAATTCTTTTCTTTTCTTTACCAATATTGTACCTATAGTCTTTTTTAAATTGACCTCTTTGAAATCCTTTTTCAATATCAGTAAGTGCTTCTAACAAATATTGATTATGCCATATAAAAGGAACTATTAGTGAATTTGTTCTGTATAATGTATGAAAATATCCACGATTTACCTCATCCTGTTGTGGTATATACCAAACTTCGTCGTAAGAGTCCTCAAATTGGTGCAACGCACTTTTATCCTCTTCTTTAAAAAGTATATTTTCCATCGTGATTACATAGTTGTTTCCACATTTGTAGGAAATCACTCTTTTGTCTCCGCTCGCCTTGAATTTTTTGATGTCGTTGTTTGATATCTGAGCACCCATCACGATTATCATATCCATTTCCATGAAAGTGTCACCAAAATTCGAGAATTGGATTCCATCCAGATATTTCGGGACCAATATTTCGACTCCATTTTTGTTGGTTCTTCTAATACACGAAGATTTTGCCACATCATCAGAATTCTCTTCTGTCCAATCATTGATGTTTACTGTGTTTAAAATATGAACATCATATGACATCTTAGAATTCGTCAGAAGCCTGTGTAGTACCAATACATTTTGCTTGATTCCGTTTGTCCAGATTGATTCTCTGTTGTCTTTCAATCCAAGCGTTATTCCTATTTTTAGATTTTTCATTCTTTATATGTTTTTTTTGTGTACTTTTATAAATAAATCAACAATTGATTCCTTTTCAATTTGATTTTTTGCCTTTATCCATAGCCAAATAAATGACTCTTCTAATGATTTTAGGTTTTTTTTCTTTTTATCTAAATTTTCTTCTAAAATATTTTTTTGATTTATGTCGATATGATATTCTATATCAAGTTTATCACATATAGTTAGAAGTTCATAAACGTCCATTACTGACATCGCTTTTTTTGCTCTTATATACAATTCACCAAGTTCTTTTTTATTTTTTTTGTGCATTGTTTTGTCTGGGTGTGTTAACTTTACAATTTGTCTATAAAGTTTTTTCATTCCTTCCTTTATAAAAGCAGTTTTTTCATCTACCTCTTCTTCAACTTCTTCTTCAACCTCTTCTTTGGGTATATCATGAACTTCTTCTTCAGGTGCTTTAGGTTCTTCTGGATCAATTGAAAATCCACCTTTTTTATTTATTTCATTTATAAATTCTACTTTATTGATATTAATCATCTCGTTTTTGTACTCTTCATCTAATAAAAGAAGTTTATACTCTTGTAGTATTTTTCTTATTTCTAACTCCAATAATTTATTGTTCATTTGTATAATTTCTTTTTAGTATATATTAATTAATGAAATCATATTCTGAATAAAAAATATTAATATATAGAATATGATTAAAAAATATTTGCAGTTCATCAAAGAATCTTTTGAAAAATCAAAAGAAGACTTCAATTCACTTGGAGAGTGGGTTGAGTACCTTTACGAACTATATTCTGTCGAAGAAGAAAAATTGTCTAATCTAAAAAGTATAGTCAATAGAAACTTTAATATCAAAGGAAAAGAATCTTTGGAAGAAATAGGAACCGATATAAGATTGGCAAACGCTATAAACATATTGGATGAAAATGTACAGAAAGAAATGGAATCTATGATTTTAGATTTTATAAAAAATGGTGTTTCTGAAAAAGAACCTGTTATATCAACATCTACAGATTTAGAACAAATAACAGAATCAGAGATAACCAAGGCAGGTAGAGGAATATTTCACTCTTTCTTAAAAACTTTGACCGCATTAGGTCAAAAAGAAAAGACTTCGGAAGTGGAAAAATGTCCTGAGAAATTTATTTTATTCTACCTATATGAAAACTTAGACGCAAATGTCGTAAAACAAGTCTTTAGTCGCTTTCAATCTCTTGTTCCATATTTGGAACACATCGACTATGGAAAGAACGAAGTGAGTCTTTATTTTGGTGTTAAATGTGATGGTGAGTTAGAATATGGAATTTTATATGATGATAACTTTACACCATTTGGTAGTTTTAAACTAAATCAAACCGTCATAAAATGGCTTAATAACTTAGAAGCAAAATCTGCATTTTCTCTTAAAAAAGAACTTGTGAACCTTTCATATAGTGATATTATTACACTTGGTAAGGTAAAGTCTGATATGATGCAATACAATCCTGGATATCATGAAAAAAGACTTAAACCAGAATTAAAAGATAGAGTAATGAGTTTTGGATATCAAGGAATTGGTAAATGGGACAATGGTAAGTTAGACGAATTTGAATTGGCTAACCTAAAAGGAAACTTTGTTACTTGGTTACTTTCAAAAAATTGGGGTAGTAAAGTACTTATTAGTGTAAAAGCAAATTCATACTGGTTATACATACATATAAAACTAAAATAAAAAAATGAAATACCTAAGAAAATACGAAAATTCAGGATTTGATACAGACTTTGCTATAATTAAAATAAAAGAGCACTTTTCTGAAGAAGAAGTTGCTGCAATGGTTAGTAGAGAAATCTCTGAGTGGTCCGATGATGAAGAATTCTATTCTAATAACGGAAATGGTGAGGCCGAAGAAGTTGTTATTCAAGAAATGATAAACTGGTTTAAAAGAGAGTTTTCTAAACAAATAGAAGAAAGTGATTTTACTGCTTTAGAAAATGAAATTAGAGTTAGCTACGATTCATTAAACTAAATTAATCGCTTTTCATATAAAAAGAAAAGTAAAATCATGAATCTACCTTCAAAAGAAGATACTATTAAGAAGTGGGCTCCAATTCTTGAAAGTATGGGAATGACCGGATCTAAAGCAGATTGGATGTCAGAATATGCAGAGATGCATTCTAAAAACGAAACCACATTATCAAATACCACTGAAGATTTTCAAACTATTCTACCAATTGGGATAAAAGTTGCAGCTCAGACAATCGGTACTGATTTGGTTACCGTAGCACCAATAGGTGGTGGTAATTCAGGTCCTGAGATGGAATCTATACGACAAGACGTAAAGATTGAGAACCGAGACAGAAAGATTGAATCAATTGTAGAAGATAAAGAGTTTGAAGAGATGAAAGTAGAAGACCACCCCGACTACATAAAGCCAAAAGGTCCTTCTGGTCAGCTTTTCTATATGGACTTCATATACGGTGGAACAGAATCAAATACTATATTATGACAACTATATTCAAAAGTCCAGGTGTCTATACGACAGAGACCAGTGATTATTGGCTACCACCAGAAGTTATAAAAGGACTTAGACAAAGTGGATTGTCTATGTCCAGAAGGATGAAAATCGCAAAGATATTCAAAGATGAAAGTCTTTATCCAAAGAAGGATGGTCTTATTGGTCCTAATGGTCCTATCGGAGTTCCTGGTATTTCCGGAAATCCTTCTTAAAAAATATTGGATGGGAGTCATGAAGCGAGAATATATACTTCATGATAAATATTTATTTGATTTCTTCAGACACAAACGGTAAAAAGTTATACAAAATTGGAATAACCAAAAGATCTATTACTGAAAGAATGAAGGAATTCAAAACTGGAAACGCCGCAGATTTATCAATAGTTGATTCTTTTGTTTCTAAATGGGCGAGAAAAATAGAAGCAAATTTTCATAGATCATTGAAAACTAAAAAAGTATCAGGAGAATGGTTTGATTTAGATGAAGAAGATATATTAACATTTAAAAGTAAATGTCTAAAGTTACATGAGAATTTTGAATTGATAGAATCGAGTAATACTTATTATATAGATAGAGGTGGTAGATTCTAAACAAATATCTTAAAAAACAATATAAAACATATGAGTTCAATGAAAGAAATAGCAATTAAAGATTATATTGCTAAAATAAACTTTAAATTAGATGACTGGAAGTTATCACAGATAAAAGAAGATATGAGAAGATTCTTAGGTGAAGAACCAGGAATTGATATAATCTATAAAAAAGATGTAATGGTTAACGAATTTACCGGAGAGGCTAAAGAGTTTAAAGACATCGATAAAGTGGAAATAATTTTCACAGATACTGATGACAAATTTAAAAAGCTGCAATTTGTCATTGGCGACAAAATATAATATTTCCAATGAAAGTCGAAAACTTTTATTTAGACTTAAAAAAACTACATAGTCTGGAAGACAAACAAGAAAGAGATCAAATACACTCTTATTATAAAGACATGCTTTACTCTTTCCAGGACGGTAGGAAAGAAATGGGAATCTCTATAATGAACACTCTTTTTAAAAGTGGTTATCTAATTGACTATAGAAATGAAAAAATTGATGATATTTTAGATGGAAATTAAGATAGACATTGTAGACTATATGGGTAAGTTTGAGAATGGTATTCTTGTACTTCTTTCTGTTAATTGTGATGGTTCTTTTTCAGAAGGAACAATCTTTTATACTAATGATAATTTAGTAATGACTGTTTCTGAAGAAATAGAGAAAAAATTAGGAACTCCTATAGAGATGTGGTCTGGATATCCGGATTTGGTTGTCAGAACTCTTAAAAAGCTAATACCTTGTGAAGAACTTATTACCAGAATGGACGAAGTAGATTTTTCTAAATATTTACAATATGATGGTGAAACAGGATTTGTTGAAGATGAAATAGATCCAGACGATATAGAATTTAAAGATTGAAATCCAAAATATCTTTTTTGATATATCTATTTACTTTACTACAAAGTGGTTGTATATTTTCATGATGGTTCAATCGTATTATATCCTCTTCTGTTTTTGCAGATGCTAATGGTATTATGTGGTCTATATCCCAACCATAGTTTAATTCACCATTATATAATCCATAATTGTCCCATGTCATCCAACTTTCGAATTTGGATTCGAGATGTATTTTAAAATCACTAAAAGAACATCCTAAAATATTTTCAGTCTTTGTTGTCTTTTTATATCCTTTATATCTAATAGATCCTCTCACATACGCTCTTATATTACATTTTAGCCTATAGAGTGGATCACTCAATCTTCTTAATTTTTCTTTTTCCGATAGTTCTTTCCTATTTTCTTTATTTTTAATATTTCTTTTATAGTTTAATATGTCTCTATTTTTAATAATATACTCTTTATTCATCTTATCCAATACTTCTTTATTTTTTTGATAGTATTCTTTTTGATATTTGGAGATTTTTTCTCTATTCAAATTGTAGTGCTCTAATTTATATTCTTTTATTCTTTCTTTATTTTCATTTGTGTAGCTTTTGACATTTTCCAGTATCTCTTCTCTATTTTCGTCATAATATTTTTTCTGATATTCCTTTGATTTAGATTTGTTATTTTCTCTATATTTCTTTTGATATTCTTTTATACATTCATTGCATTTGTAAGATTTTGGCTTGAAGTGTATATCATCCTTTTCTAATCGACATTTTATACATTTTTTCATAAACATTCAGCTATATTTTTAGTATATATTAAAAAAATAATTGTATATGATAATATCGGAAATATCTATAAAAAACTTCAAATCTTATGGTAATTCACCACAGGTTATAAAATTTGATAAGGATTCTGGAAAATTAATACTATTGATGGGTAATAATGGTTTTGGTAAATCTTCACTTATGGAATGTGGGGAATTTTCGTTATATGGTAAAGTTCAAAATGGTAGAAAGAAAAAATGGTCTACTCTATCAACTTTACCAAATCGAATAAACAGAACCGATATGGAGGTTGGTATAAAATTCAACTCAAATGGAGTCGATGTTGAAGTGAAAAGAGGAATGGCACCAAATAAATTAGAGCTTTGGGAAAATGGTGTTCTAAACGAAAGGGCAGGTAAGTCCAATATTGACGACGCAATCGAGAAATATGTCGGTATGGATGTTGAGACGTTCAAATCGTTTATTAGTATGAGTGTAGACTCATTTAAAAATTTTATATCATTGACAAATGATGAGAAAAAATTACTGCTAGACAAACTTTTTAATTTAGAGGTAATTAATATTTTAAATGGTATTCTTAAAGACTTAAACAAGTCCAACAAAACTAGAATGGCTTCTTTGGATTCAGAGATAAAAACACTTGAAGACTCAATCGATTCTATACAAAAGTCGATTGAAAGAACCGTTCAAAAAGAAAAGTTGAATATCCAGTTGGATATCGATGATCTTATGGAACAGATGTCTTCAAAGAAAGACGACTATAAAGCTCTCAAAGAAAAAGTAGATAAGATAAACGAAAAAGAATCACAACTAATAACAGAAATCGATGCAGAGAAAAAACAATATATCACGGTTCAGAACGACATTAAGAACGTTCAAAGAGAGATTGATCTTTATGATTCCGGGAAGTGCCCCACTTGTGGAACAGATTTTGATTCTGATCACTTTAATTCTTTAAGAGAAGCTCTTGTAGAAAAGAAAGCCAAGTTCGAAGAAGTAAAAACAACAATCGAAGACAATATTAAGACTATCAAAGAAAGACAAACAAAATTAAAAGAGATTGCAGGAACGACTACAACAACTTTCAATGATATGAGTTATTTCTTAAAAAATTGTAAAGCACAAATTGAACAGCTTACTAGAAAGAAAGATCAAGAGTCTAAAACTGTTTCTCCAAACATCGAAGAATTCGAAAACTCTATCAAAGAATTAGAAGACAAAAAAACTTTAAGTAAAGACAATATTTCAGTTGCTAAAGATAAAGAACTTTTTTACAAAGAACTTAACAGAATCTTTGGAGAAGATGGTGTGAAGAAATCTATTATTGCAGGAATTATTAAACCTTTAAATTACTTTATTGGTGAAAATATTAGTAAAATGGGTATTCCATTTGGTGTAAAACTTGACGAAACATTCACTGCAGAAATTAGACAATTTGGATCTTTGATAGAAAGTGACTCTTTATCCACTGGTGAGAACAAAAGAGTAAATATTGCCATTTTAATTGCTTACTTAAAACTTATACGTACTAAGAAACATATCAATATTCTCTTCTTAGACGAAGTTTTTTCTTCTATTGATATAGAGGGAATAGATTCTATTTTAACACTCTTAAAATCGTTTGCAAACGAATATAACATCAATATATTTGTAGTTCATCATGCGATTTTAAACCAAGAAATGTTTGATAGAATTCTTAAAATAAACAAAGAAGTTTTTTCTTCTATTGAAGAAGTAAACTTTTTAGAAACTGATATATTTGGAAATGAACAAATTGGAGAAGAAACTTATTGATTGTCTTACTTTAAAATCTATGAAAGACGATTTCGCAAAATCTCAGAGATGGGAAGAGGCGGCAAAGACTCGTGAAAAAGAAAGACAATGCTCTTTAGAGTTCTATAATCTTTTTAATCAAACATCAATAAATGATTTTGATTGGATGACATATGACTTATGTGTAAAAGACTATTGTAAGTCTAAATACGGAACATCCGATGCAAAGTCTATATTAAAGATGGTAGACAGAGTAGAAAAATTAAAACAATTAGGTATTTAAAAAATAAAAGAATAATATGGCAATACAACCAAACAATACACTATCTACTCTTATTTCTGGAACTCCTGGTACATATCTGACAACAGATTCTTCTGGATCTATTTCATGGTCTAAAAGAGATGAAGATAAGATAATAGATTTTATAGAGTTTTCGTTAGAAATAATGGGTATTGATTTAAAATATCATGATTTCAAAGAAATGTCTGTTCAGGAAAGAGCAGCGTTTATAAGAGATTTAAAAATAGATAAGTTATTAAAAGGAAAGGAGATGTAAATATGTTAATAGTAGAAGTAGGAAAAGGTGGTATTGAGACTGCTTTAAAAAAACTTAAAAGAAAGTGGGATAAAACTAAAATAATCAAAGAACTAAGATTGAGAAAAGAATTTATCAAAAAAACTGACAAAAAAAGAACTGCTAAAGGAAGAGCAGAATATATAAATAAAAAATACAGATTAGAAGACTAATAAAAATATGGGATTTAATAAGAATTACATAAACCGAGAAGGTATAATAATGAAATATAGAGAAGGATTAGAGTCATTGGTTCGATATATATCAATGTCTGATTGTCTAGTAATAGAGGATGATTTTTCGGAATATGTTGTAGATATAGTATTAAATGATGATGGTCAACTTGCCACCGAAAAAATAGAAAAAATAATAAAAGGATGAATTTAGGAAAAAATTATTATGCTTTATTGGGTGTTGTAAGTACCTCTGATGAAAAGCAGATTAAAAAAGCATATTACAAGCTTTCCTTTAAACATCATCCCGATCGAGGTGGAGATGCAATTGTTTTCGCAGAACTCACCGAGGCTTATAATGTTCTTTGTTCAAAAGAAAGATCAGACTACGATTTAAAATCCAAATTTGGAAATAATTATAACGAATATTTTGAATTTTTCAACATAAATTCAGAGTTGGAATACAATGATGTAAAAAACAAAAGAGATAAGTTTAAAGATTCTGAAGTTCTTAATATACAGATAAAGGTAAGTGATGATTTTAATGGATCGGTTGAATATGAAAGATATGTTAAATGTAAATCTTGTAGTGGGTCTGGTAAAGACCTTTCATCAAAGATAGTTATAAAAGATGTTGATGGGAACATATTGAAAACTTTTGATGCAGATGATGGTTGTGACTTCTGTGAAGGAACTGGTAAAGATTACAGAGGTTCAGATTGTTCTTTTTGTTCTGGTCATGGTAAGATAGGAATGACACCTTGTAAAAAATGTAATGGTGAGAAACGAATCTTAGGTAAACAAAAAATTTCTGGTATAAAATTAGAAAATGGTGAGAAGAAGATAGATTCAATGGGTCATCACTCTAAAAATGATATTGGTAAATCTGGATATCTTTTAATTAAAATTTAATTAAAATCTAACTACCAACTGCTCTATCCAATAGATTAAGCAGCAAGTGCGTATGACCTCCCCAATCACCAAATATTGCTCCACTATCCGAAGATGTCGAAGATGATGTCAAAGAAGACGAATTTGAACCTGATGAACTTTCTGCTGCTTCTGCCGCCGCCGCCGCCGATTCTGCCTGTATAGAAACTTCTCCACTTGGTTGATATATGTAAAAACTATCTAAACCATAAATATTCTTATCTAATAAAGAAAAATCACTTTCCACATATTCAACAATAGGTGCAATTCCTTGATAAGGAACAGATACACTTTTATTTATGTTTTTAATATTAAAATATTGAAAAAATGGTATCATATCAACTTCATATAGTTTAAGGTTATCTATAACAAAAGTAGACACATTCATACCATCTAATCCATTTCCTGTAAAAAACATAGATAGATTTGTTTTATTATAGAAATACTCTATTTTAGACTTATTAGGTGTTGTTAAATGGTTTATGTTTTTATAAACTGGTAAGTATGTAGTGTCTATCTTTTTTTGTCTATATCCTACACCAGGAACATAAATTTTTCTAAGTACATAGTTTAGATTATTAAAATGTATTAATGGTTGGTATTTTGAACTATTATCATATAAAGAGTCACTATCTTCAAAAATGAAATCTGGAACAAGTGATTGTATCAAATCAAATTTTACTATTGTATATCTTTGTTTTTCAATAGGTGAGTTTGTTCTATTTGCAATATCATATGCCGGTTGAATATTAAGAACACCTCCTTTTCCGACTGAGCTAACTCTCATTTCTTTTCCTGCTGACGGATCTTCATCGTCTAAACCTTCTGTAGTTCTTTCAAAAGAAATTGCAGAACCTGTAGCACCATTTTTATTCATTACCCATCCTTGTTTTGTAAATTCTGTTGATGTTGGTAATTGACTTCCTTTTTGTTTTAATTCAAAAAACGGAAAATTGTTTTTTCTATATGTTGTACTTTTTGTAGCCCAACCAGTTATATCAAAATGTTCTCCAAAATCTCCAGCGTCACCTATATAGTCTTCATAGATTTTATATTTTGATCCTAATTTATACTTTCTTATAGTTTGCGAGAAACTATCTCTAAAAGTAACACTACTTGATAAAATATCATAAGTTGGATATCCATAAAGGTTATTATCTGAATAAGAATACGAAGAAATTGTATTGTCAATTGTTGATTGTGGTTTTCCTACATTTACTGCACTGGTATTATCAAAGTTAACATCCATCCACGAATCATACATAAATACTCTAGTATTATCCATAGATTGTAACGAAGTAACTTTTGATACATTATTTGCATTAAAGTCTATATTTTGTATAAGACCTGTTGATATATTTGTTGTTATGTATCCTGAGACTGCAGATCTATGTATATTTGGATCTTTTGAATCATCCCAGTTTAAATCCACTATTATCTTATAGTCGTCTGGAACAGATATTACTTTGGTAGTTCCAAAACTACTAAATGTTGAAGATATTGTTATCGAATCGTTTACGGTAAGTCTATGTCTTTCGTCAAAAATTAAACCTACTTTTATTCTATCGGTCGTTGCTAAATAAGTATTTGAGAAATTTAAACTTCTTTTTTGTGATTTAAAATGACCTCCGTCAAATTTTCCATCCAACCAATGAGAATCAAACATTTCCGTGATATAAGGGAATCCTTTGAAAATACCATTATTCCAAATTCCTGTAAAATAACCATTAAAGAATCCACCTGTAAGCCAAACATTTTTAGTTATGTATATTCTATGTATATCTGAGTCAATTTTTATTCTTCTTATAGGAAAGTCAGTTTCAAACTCCACTGATATAGAATTTGTACTTTTAGATATTATGGTAAAATAACCTTTTATGATTTTTCTTTCTTCATTTACATCTATGGCAACTATGTTGCCTATTGAAACTTTGTCACCTATTTCAAATTTAGAAACAGAATTTATTGATCCTGATATAGAAAATCTCCATCTTTTATCTCTATTATAGGAAAAGAAATCTGATATATTATAAAACTCTTGTAACCCTTCATCTTTTCTCCATCCACTATTCCATGTTCCATTTTCCCAAATACCTGACATAAATTTACCATTACCAATTTTTGCAGATACTGCACTAATAGATAATGTAACTGGATTATTTAGATTTCCATTACCAACATAAGTAGAATATGATACATTTTCAATTTTTGTATCTAAAACATTGAAATTATTGTCACCACCTGATCCTATATATGGAAGACCAGAATTTGGTGTAGATGTTTCGTTGACACCATATACCTCATCATTTACACGATATTGACGATTATTTGAGTCATGATATCCACCATCTATTTTAAGATTTTTAAGTGATGATCTAAGTGAATAAATAGTTTGAGTTGCAGTTGTTGTTTTTACAATATTTTCTCTTTTGCTAACTTTATCACCTACTATGAATAAATATTGATTACCTTCTAATCCAAATAGATATTGTAATTTTGCTGCTCCTGGATTTGTACTATTTGAAACATCACTTTGAGTTAGTGCTAATATTGGAGTGTAAACTTTTTTATAGAGAAAATCTATACTCCAACTTTCAAATAAACCACTATCACCACCCCAATCATCTTTTATGTATAATGAATATGTTCCGTTAAAAGTACCATCTTCGTTTGTTAAATATTTAAGGTCATTTACACTTGATCTAAAATCTATTGTTTCATCTCCTGTTGTGTAAATATTATTGAATCTATTTAAAGTCGTGGTAGTTCCTTGTCCATTATTTTTATCCATTTGAAAAGTCAGACCTGATCTAATTCTTAATTGACCCCAATCAAAGTTGTATGTTGGTGAGTTATATGGTGCCGGTAACCAAGGTGATTTTAATGGATATGCTGCAGTAGGGTTAGCACCAATTCCAATTGGATCCCAAACATATCCCAAATTTTTTCCATTTGGCCAAAAGTTTAATCCCTGCATTTTGGGAGAATCTGTATTTGTAGTAAAAGTTATATCCCTTAAATCGTTGAAAAATTCTCCAGAATATTTTGCCTTTAAATTTATTACATTTCCATTTGGTACTCTTAGATTTATTATCATATCTGCAACATATGAATGTCTCAGTGTTATATTGACTCTTATTTCTTTAAGATTTGTATTTTCGTCGTCTACAAATATATTATTAACCAGTGCTTTTTTAGGATCCGAATTACTATAATCTTTTATTATGGTACTTCTACTCGCTTCTGAAGGATTGCTTATTGTAATTGTTGCCCAAACTCTTCCCGGTCTTTTAAAAAAGACAAAGTCAACACCTTCGTCTGTTCCGGTAATATTCAATGTATCCCCATTCAATGTTAATGTAAACTTTTTACCAGTTGTTGAGGTAAATGAATTTGATGTAGGTACAATAATATTATTGAAAATTGTTGCAAAACTATAATTTGCACTTATTGTATATGATTTTTCAAACTTAGATATAGTTGAACTTGAGTATTGACCTTGAAGTGATATTGTCACTATACTTCCTGCCAATATGATTGTAGTAGGCATATTTATTGACACCGTTGGATAATCATTTGTACTTTCTAAATATCTGTTCTGTGTAAAGCTACCTAGTGCGGTTGTTGGTGCATATATGTCTGTTTTGTCAGGAACCGAAAAGGTTGCGTTATTTGGCAGAGGAAGTCCACCATCGGGTAGCTGATATCTATTGGTGACCAAACTCAATCCTCTATTTATATTACTATTGTATAAAGGTGTTCCTGGTTCGTAATATGTATCTGGATAATATAATATCCCTTGATATTTGCTACCACCTAATGCTTTTGAACTAGGTAAAGTTGGTGAGAGATATATTTTTATACCCGAATCTGTTCTTATACTTTCGTATAAAAATGATAAATTAAATTTTTGAAATGGTATATATTTTGCTATATAGTTATTTTCTCTATATCCAATATTTGATTCTTGAAATCCTGTATCTCCACCAACTGGATTATTATTGTTATCTAAATCCGCGTCATCAAAATATTCATCATACCATGTATATTCGTTGTTGTCTTCATCGTAGTACCATCCCTTTCCAAAAAGACATTTCTTTAATGGAAGTTTATTGGGAAGAGAATTACCTGAAGATTTTATATCTACTGCACCTGAATAAGAATTTGTTGCGGCCAATGTTGGTAAGGTATAATCTCCTATATAAGGATCGTTATCGTATGATACATAAGAATATCCTTGTATCTTCCATCCAATTTCATTTATTTCCAATCCTCCAATTCCATATCCAGCCTGGTAAACAGATTGTGTGGCATTTGTATTTCCTCCTAAAGTATATCCTGTTATTTGTCCATCCTTTTCAACTTTATCTTTAGATGACTTTAATTTGTTTGTATATGCTAAAAATCCAGAATTAACATCTTCTTTAGGACTTGAATAGTAGTATAATATATACATTGTTGGTGTCTTTGCAGTCCTTTGATAATCCTTATAATAAGGAACATCAAAATAATAAGGATCTTCCCAGGTAGGGTTTATACCCAATGCACCTTTGAATATTCTTAGAGATGAACTATATAACCTCCCATTTGGTTGTAAAAATGGATCACTATTCAAATCAACATCAACATCTCTATTTTTGGCATACGCAAAGTTATAAACGTGTGTTTTGAATTGATAGTTTTTCTTAAAACTAAAGGTTTTAAGACTATTTATTGAAGGCCCAAAATAGTAATCTATTATATAAGAATATATGTCATTTCCTAATAGAGTATTTGAACCTATCCCATTTGCTATGAATCCATCTATTTGTGCAGGTGTATAGGATATTGAAGATATAGGAAGAACTCTTTGGTTTACACCTGCAGCATAAGTAATTGAATCTATTTTACTATGCTTTAGACTTATCGCAGTTGCCTTTACTGAAGTATCACCGGATCCACCTAATGCATTTATAACTCTAAATGAAGAATTACCCGAACATTTTAACCAGCTCTCATCTATTCTTTGTTTCCAAATTCCCATTAACTATATATTAAATTATATTTTGTTCGTAAATATATTATGTTAGTGTTAAACTTGAAGAACCTGTACTATTCAAAGTCAATTTAAAAATCTTCGTACTATATGCAGTACCACCTTCATTTGTCACATAAGCTCTTATATAATAATCAACACTACCACTAGTAGGTGTTATAAAATTACTTTCATTGGAAATGTATGTATCAAATGTTACTGTATTATTATTATTTATTTTTTTAGAATTTACAATAGTTGGTGGATTTATATTTCCGTAACATAATCCTGATTCGGATATTTCTGGTCCTGTTATAATAGTTGCCGAAACTGTCAATCCTGCCCCAGTAGCAATATCATAGGTGTAACCAGAGTCAGCTAATTGTATTGAATTTATTGTTGTAAAATTCAATTCCTGTCCATAAGAATGTCCTCCTGCATTTTTCGCATAGGCTTTGAAATAATATTTTTTACCATTATCAAGCACAGTTACTGGTGAACTAAATTCTCCTGAATGATCATCAGTATTTATCAAATTACCCAATGTTGTAGAATTTGACATTACAATTGTTGGATCTGTTGGATCTGTTGGATATCCACTTCCAGAAGTTGTCGTATATATGAAACCATTATTCGTAACAGTTGCTCCATTTTCATTTATATTTCCTTTTAATGTTGCACCAATACTTGATACGGTTGCCCCGATTGTATATACATTTGGTGCAATAGCCACAGTAGTGAAATCTGTGCGTGCGCTATATGCAAATGAGTTACAAGTATCATAGTCATATGTGGTATTATAAGTATATGCCCAAACATAGTATTTTTTATTTGGTGCCAATCCTGATATACTGGATATTTGTTTTGTAAAACTTCCGGTGTTAGAATTCGTATCTACCGGTATTTTAATTGTTCCATTTCCATTTGTATTAGTAAATGTTGATGGTCTTACTGTTGTTGTAATTGACGTATTTGACGATATAATAAATCCCTTTTCAATTGTAGTAGACCCACCTGTAGTTAGTAGATTTCCAGTTATTTCTGTGGTGGTAATAGTAGTTGTATCTAAAGTTGGTTTATCTACTCCAGATTGAATTGTTATTAAATCACTATATCCTATTCCTCCAATATTTAGTGTAAATGCTCTTATATAATATACTTTGTTTGCCACAATTGTATCTATTGGAATTGTTGTTGTATATGTGTTATTATTATTAGTAGTAGTGTTAATTTTAGTGTCGTTTTCATATGTAGGTAGAGTTGTTAGCACAGAATCTCCTATATTTGTAGAGATATAGACAATTCCTTTTTCACTAGGAGGTGGTATGGATGCACCTGTTGTATAACTAGCTTTTATTGTTATAGATTTTTTAACTCCTTGTGTATAGTTATTTGTCGAATTAAGAGTGTATATTTCAGTTGTTTGATTATCTCCCTGCATCAATGGCATCGCAGTTGCTTCGAATGTTACTACATTCTTTTGTATTGTTTGGAAAACAACAGCACCCAATGTAAATGCAATACCCTCTGAGTTTACTGCATAAGCTCTCATTGTATACCAATTAGTAGCTAATAATGAATTGACCGGTATTATAAAGTTTCCTAACGAAGGAAGTAGTTTTTTTTCTATTGTTGTTCCAGAATCTGCAGTTACAACACTTTGTACAATTGATATATTAGGTAATGTTGAGTTTGCGGTTTGTTGGTTTGTACTTGTTGTGAATATAACACCTGCTTCTGTTATTTGAACCCCACCTGTAGAATTTATTAAAAAATTAGCAGTTATCGAATTTGCACTATTTGTCGTTATTGTCAAATTACTAATTCCTGGTATACTATACCCTGCGTCATCTAAATTAGTTGTCGTAAAAGAATCTCCATTGTTTGTATCTGTTCTTAAAATAGAACTATTTGCAATAGAAGTCGTTGTATCTGCATCTGTTTCAAACAAATTCCATATATGACATGAAGAAGTTCCACTCCATTCAATTCCTCGATTTAGTATTTCTTTTGTAAAAACGTCATCTACTTTTCCTCTATATTCAAATTGTGATCCATACCAATTTCCGTTTCTCCAAACACCGTTTTCCCAAAATATATTGTAAGCGTTCATGTAATTTGATATACCATTTTGCCATATCATACCTACTGCAGTTCCTGATATAAATTGTCCATATTTCCATTTTGACATATGGAATTCACTATCCATAAACTTTCCATTTTCCCAAATACATGAGTCATCTTTTATGAATGCTCTTTGATCTGAATTTCTTTTTACATATGGATTAAATGCACTTGTTTTAAAAGAACCTGCTTTGAAAAGTCCATTTAGCCAAACAGAGTTTGTTATTTCACCACTTGGATGATTAAATACACCAGATACCCATAACATATTTGAAAATTTGGCATTTTTCCCTAATTTGATAGGTGTTGTTGCTCTAGATCTTTCTGTGAATACCTTTTTATCTTTAACGAAACTATCTTTTTTGTCTGATACTACACCACCTTGCCAAACTCCATAATATTCATTTTTAAAAGATTCTATGAAATTTTGTGCATTATCAGACTTTATTCCATTTCCTATTGCTGGAATTGAAGACCCTCCTTTAAAATCACCATAAGTAAATATTCCATTGTTCCATAATTTTCCTTTAAAAACACCACCATTGAATTCACCATTAAACCATGTAGAGTTGGATAGAAGACTTTCGTTTCCAAATTCTCCACCATTGAAAATACCATTTTGCCATGTATATTCTAATGCATCTTTACTTGGTGATAAATA